>ERZ1699650.119-NODE-119-length-34483-cov-11.368276_pt1 | contig 34483 bp, 27 predicted proteins | sample MGYA00581512_ERZ1699650 | MGnify/ENA primary metagenome ERZ1699650 (study PRJEB42348, sample SAMEA6618698) | metagenome | isolation source: Polyester-degrading enrichment culture growing on monomer terephthalic acid, Te | collected 2019-05-17 ... | reverse complement strand
ACGGCCACTCAGCGCATCGAGACGGTTCAGCAAGCAATGGGTCAGAGGCGAGCGCAGGCGGGTGCCCAGGGGGGTGCCGTAAGCGGCCACGCTTTGATCACCGGCAATTCTGGACCCGGATTTGCCATCAGGGGGAATGTCGAGGCCTTCGAGCTGGGCCTGTTCGAGTTTCTCGGCTTCAAGTTCCAGCGACTTGATCCTGGACCTGAAAACGCTCTGCGCTTCGCCGTCGTCAAGGCAGGTCGTCGCTTTCAAGTCGCGCCGAATGACGCGGAGCTGTTGAACCACGTTGGTGCGCCATGATGAAACGGCGGCATCGATTTCGGCCACTGCCCTTGATCCGAACCAGGCATTTCCGGATGCACGCCACAAAAGGAAAAGCACGATATTGACGTCGCAGCCATACCTGTCCTGAAGTTCGAGACAGGTGGCCTGAACTTCCGGGCTGTCATAGAAGTCCAGAGAAAAGCTCCATAAATCCTTGCCCAATCTTCGATCTCCTCACGCGAACTGGCGTCCTCTTGACCCCGGACATGGGATGCGGATTTTCATCCTGCGTCAATGTTGTGCACTGCTTGATGGTCGGGCCGGATCACGGGATGTGACGACACCCCATTGGCCCGCCCGCCGGATTTGTCTGGCGGGCGGGACGGGTCAGATGATCCCGGACAGGCTCCTTCGCAACGCGGGCAATGCATCTCCCAGCAACGATTGAGGCCAGGGGACATTCAACGCGTTGTCGAAGAGGAACAGAATGAAGGCAAAGACCCCGACGCTGACCAGCAAGGCGGTCAGCTTCCCGGTGCCTTCCTGGGACGCCATGTAGCTGAACATGAAGACCAACAGGGTGAGGGGCAATCCGATCAACAAGGTTCCTGCAATGATGGACCCGATCCAGAGGCAGACAGGAACGAGCCGACGATAGACCTGCGCCTCTTCCGTTTCTGCCAGAACGTCCGCTGCACTTGTTCGGCGCAACGGTTGGATTGGCACCCCATTGCGCATCTTGATGAGAACCGAAGTGGCCATGATCACAATGAGGACCAGGGCAAAGAGCGCAACCGTGCGTGGCATCAGATACGCCGCGCGATCCCAGCCCATCGTTGAAACCAGCGCGTAGCTGAAAAAGACAGCTGCACCGACCCAGATACCCGGCACCGCAATTCGGTCGATCTTCGACACCACGAATCCACCGTCTTCCGATGTCACGGCTGCCTTGGTGTCGTCTTTGGCTTGCCTTGCGGCATCACCGGTGTTGCGACGGAAAAACCGCCACAGGCTCCAGATCGCAAAGAGGACCGGCACACTCAGGATGGCGATGACACCCGGCCGCAACAACCATTCGTAGTCGTAACGTCGGGTCGAAATGCCAAGGTATTGCTCAACCAGGCCGCCCAGAACGATCCCCAGCAGCAGGGGGGGACGCGCCCATCCGAACCGCTTGAATGTCCAGCCGACAACACCAAAGACCAGCACGACGTAGAGGTCGCTGATGTCACGGGTGGCCTGGTAAGCACCGATGAAAATGATCGACAGGACGGTCGGCACCAGAATGGCAGCCGGAATACGCGCGATCTTGGCAAGTTGCGATACCAGCAGAAAACAGATGACCACGCCGACAATGTTGCCGATGGCGAGGCTCCAGACCATCGTGTAGGTGATTTCGAGGTCTTCCGACAAAAGCTTGGGGCCGGGTTCGATGCCGTGCATGACAAAAGCACCCAGCAGGATCGCCATCGTCGCCGACCCCGGAATGCCGAAAGCGATCGTCGGGACAAGTGCGCCACCTTCCTTGGCATTGTTGGCGGATTCCGAGGCGATGACCCCGCGCACATCCCCGGTTCCAAATGACTTGGTTCCGCCTTTGACCAGTTTTGCCGCCGATCCGTAGGCGATCCAATCGATCGCGGCCCCTCCAAGCCCCGGCACAGCGCCAAGAACCGCGCCAAGTGTGGAGCTGTTCAGGATGATCTTCCAGTTGCGGATTGCGTCCCACGCACCCTGCGCCTGCCCGGTCACACGCTTGCCGGATTCACCCTCTGCAATCGCCCTGCGCGAGATCGCCACATCGACCATCTCGGGAACCGCAAAGAGACCAAGTACGACCGCGACCAGTGGAACACCGTCCCACAAATACAGCGAGCCATAGGTCCAACGCAGCTCTCCTGTCATGCTTTCGACGCCGACAGACGCAATGATGACGCCCGCCGAGGCAGCCACCAGCCCCTTGAGGATTTGCCCCTGGCTGACCGCGGCCACAAGCATGAGCCCCAGAATGACCAGCGCCAGAAGTTCGGGCGTACCGAAGGACAACATGAAAGGTCGCAGGACCGGAATGGAAAAGCCCAGAATGACCGCACCGAACAAACCGCCAATGACCGATGCCATATACGCGGCCCCCAGGGCGCGCCCCGCCTGGCCCTGCCTGGCCATCGGATAGCCGTCCATCACGGTGGCCGAAGATCCTGCGGAACCGGGCACACCCAACAAGACGGCCGGGATCGTGTCGGATGTCGGAGTGACCGACCACATCCCGATCAGAAACGCCAATGCGGTCGCCGGGTCCATCGAGTAGGTGAACGGCAACAGCAGGGCCATTCCCACCAAACCGCCGATTCCAGGGATCACGCCGATACAGAGGCCCAGTATGACCCCCAGGCTGAGTATCAGCAGCCTGTGAATATCGAACAGACCCTGAAAGGCTATCAGGGCCGGGTCTATCAGTTCACTCATGTTTCCTCCCTCAGAAACCTTCGGTTTTCTTTCCGCCACGTCGCAGCGGCCAAACCTTCAAGTCCAATTGTCCGGCATGGCAATGGACCCCGGCTCGATATGAGCGCACCTTGCTTCCAGGCCCAACTCGCCCAGAGGTACATGCGCAGATCAGATCACGTCGCAGTCAGGCTGGCGCAGCCTCCTCCGGCGGGATTTCGCCGGCACATTATGTACGACAGTATCTTTGTATGACAGTATTGACTTCCAATTGCCAAATAGGCAAATTCGAACTTACAACAGGATTATTACACTGACGAATATTGCACCTGATATACGCCTTCTCGTGGTCTTCGATGCGGTTTTTCAATCGCGTAGCGTTTCGATGGCCGCCAAAAGCCTCGGATTGTCGCAACCGGCCGTCAGCACAACGCTGAATCGTCTGCGTGAACGTATGAACGATCAGCTTTTCATTCGCTGCAAGACCGGCATGGAGCCCACGCCTTTGGCGCTTTCAATGGCCGACGACGTTTCAGAGGCTTTGCGGTCGCTGGAAAACATGATGACGCAGGCTGACTTCCATCCGGAAATCTCGGAATGGTCGTTCGATCTCGCGATCTCGGACCACGCTTCGGTCGTGCTTCTTCCTGACCTTGTCGAGCATGTAAGCAATGTCGCGCCTCGTGTGTCGCTGCGCGTCGAGGCCAAGAAGAGCGCCGAAATCTCGGACTTGCTGGATATTGGCGCGGTGGACCTGGCCGTGGGGGTCATACCGCCGTTGCCGCATCGGTTTGCGCGGCAGACGCTGTTTCGGGATCGATACATTTGCATGATGCGCCGCGATCACCCGTTGGCGGGCGCGGAGCTGACACTTGAGGGGTTGGCGAACGCCGATCATCTGGCCATACGGCCGGGCGAAAGCGCCGAGGGCAGGGCGGACCGCATCCTTGAAGCACATGGCATCAAGCGTCGGGTCACGACGCGCGTCCACCAGTTCATTGCCGCCCCGGGCATCGTGGCGAAGTCGGATATGATGACGCTGATATTCGAACGGATGCGACCGGTTCTGAATGATGCCGACCTGCATTTTGCCCCGATTCCCGAAATCGACATGAGCGTCGCCATCGACGCGGTCTGGAATCGGACGCGGGGGGAACATGATGCGCACCGATGGTTGCGAAACCAGATCAGCCGTGTCACGCACCGGCTTGGGTAGGTTTCAGACGGCATAACCTGGCAACACACGATCAACAACGCGCCGGTTATAGTCCCAATCGATCCGGCTGTAGGCGCGTTTCTTGCGCTTTTCGACCAGTTGCGCTTCGGTGCGGGCCAGAATGTCGGGGGGAATATCGCGCAGCGCAGCGCCGGTGGCCAGCATGCGCTCTTGAAGTTCGCAGGCCGCGATCAATCTGCGCATCCATGAAAAGGCCTCGGGCAGCGAGGCGCCGACCGTCAGAAGACCATGATTCCACATGATCAGCAGGTGCCTGTCTCCCAGGTCCGACAGGATCCGCCGGGTTTCGTCTTCGGCCTCGGCAAACCCTTCGAAATCGTGGTAGGCGACTTCGCCCAGGAGATGACAACCGGTTTGATCTCGGATGACAAGCCCGTCCTGCGTGCAGGCAAGCACAACGCCTGCCGGGGGATGGCAGTGGAAAACGCAGGCCAGGTCGTCGCGGGCCCGCAACAGCCCCCGGTGGAAATTGAACCCCGCCGGAGCCAGTTCCACGTCGCGATGACTGAGCACCTTGCCGCCAAGTTCGACCGTGACCAATGCCGAGGCCGTCATCTCGTCCCAACCGATGCCGTAAGGGTTCATCAACATGCGACCGGGATGATCGGGCAGTCGCAGGCTGATATGATTTGAAAGGCTCCGGTTCCAGCCAAAGTGATAGCCAAGGCGAAACGCGGCTGCCAGATCACACCGCGCGTCCCATTCCTGGTCGGTCACTTCATGAAGCAGGCCTTCTCGACCGGGAGAGATCATGGTCATCTGATTGCAGTTCCCTGAGCTGAAATTCACGATCCCAGGCCCGGACCGTTCGTCCAATCCGGGCCTTACATTCCTGCGACGCATGTGTCGTTGCAGGGTCACATGGTCAATCCAGCCTGCCGGCAAGTGCGGCGAGGTGCCCGGCGATGATCTCGGGGGCCTCAAGCGGTGTGAAGTGCCGCAATCCCGGATGAACCGTGAGGTTTGAATCGGCGATCACATCGTGCATTGCCTGTGCCATCGCGGGCGTGGTTGCGTAGTCTTCTTCGCCCACGACGATCTCGACCGGCATTGCAAATCCGGCCAGCCCAGGGCGTTGATCGCTGCGTCCCAGCATCCGGCACGTTTCCGCGTAGGCCGCGACATCATTCGCCAGAAAGACGTCTATTGTCTGTTCGACGACGTCGGGGCGCGCTTCGCGAAACGCGTCGCTGAACCAACGGGTTTTCTGGAATCCGACAAGCGCGGAAAGACCCTCGTCGAGCGCCTTGCGGGCCCGGCCTTCCCATGCGTCTTCAGCCCCGTCGCCATACCAGGCGGTCGTGTCGAACAATCCCAGCCCCTGACAACGGGCCGGATGTCGGGCCGCAAGGGCCAGGGCGATGCAACCGCCCATCGATGCGCCGGCAATCAGCGCGTTTTGCCACCCGGCTGTGTCCATGACACAGGCGACATCGTCGGCCATCGATTCGACGGTGTAGGGCCCCGGTGGCTTGCCAGAGCCCCCGTGCCCCCGACAATCGACGGCAATGACATCCCAGGTGTTGTCGAGCGCGGCGACGGTTTCATCCCAGAAGGACCCGGTCATCGCCAGTGAGTGGATGAGGAGAGCACGTTGCGTGCTCTCCTTTCCTTGCCAGCGGCGATAGGTCAGGGACGTTCCGTCAGAGGCCCTGGCGTCCGCTGTCGTGCTTGGCACGTCCATTTCCATCAGGACCGCTTGATGCCAAGCGCCACCATGTCGGTGCCGATATATTCCGGTCGTACCTGCACATCGAGCACATAGGCCGCACCGGCCTTGACGCGTTCAAAGGCCTTTTCCAACGCGGCCGGAAGGTCGGCAAGGTCATGCACACTGTCAGGCGCTTCAAGTCCGAGGCCCCGGGCAAGAGTTGGCAAGTCAGGCTCTGGACCCTGCATCCGCTGACCGATCGGCGCACGGCTTTCGTCGCGCCCCCGCTTCCGGGCCAGTTTGATCTGGTGATCCTCGTCGTTGTAGTACGAGTGGTTGTTCGCCAGCAGGAACAGGATCGGCAGCTCCAGCGTGGCCGCGTTCCAGATCGAGGTGAGACCCATGGTATAGTCACCGTCGCCCAACAGCGCCACGGCGATCCGGTCGCTGCCCATCTCGCGCAGGCCCAGGGCCGCGCCGATGCCGATCGATGGACCGGCACCCAGACCGCCCCCGCCGGTGTGACCCAGGAAGCCAAGCGGATGGTCGATCTCATTGCCGTTGGTCGGCCAGCCCAGCGGTCTGCCGGTGATCGAGATTTTTTCGTCCCTGCTGGCGTGGTGGAAGGCATGCGCCAGGTCCATCAGGCCGATTTCACCGGATGCCTTGACCTCGGGCACGTCCCAGCGCTTGAGTTCGGCCGCAGGCGTATCGCTGCCTCGCTCGGCCTCGAAATGTTCGACCAGGCGGCGCACGGTGGTTTCCGGGACGGTCGGAATGTGCACATCCGCGGCGGTCAATCCGCCGTAGTCCATGTTCCAGCCGCGATGAATGATCATGTCGTTGGAGATGTTGATCACCGGCGGGCGGGGCATGCCCGGCGGGAAGGCGAGCTTCACCGTGTTGCCGGCATCCAGCCAATCGAGCATCACGATCGCGTCGGCATCCTGGATTTCTTCCAGCAGCGTTCCCTTGAGCTTCCAGCCCGTTTCACCGGCAAACGCCGGATGGGTTGTGGGAAAGCCGGCCGCAAGCTTCATGTGTGCCGCCGTCCTGGCGCCCAGCAGCTCGGCAAGCCGAATGCGATCAGCCCAGGCCGCATCGGACCTCAGGCCGCGGCCACAGAAGATGAAGGGCTTTTTGGCATTGCCGAGGATCTCGATGGCACGCGCAAGTTCGGCCACGGGCGGTTCGGCATCGGGTTGTGGCGGGAACAGAGAAATATCTTCCAGCGCGGGGCGTCCGTCGCGCTTTTCCTCCTGAATGCCCACATCCATGTTGATGTAGACAGGACCATTGGGCCTGGAATTCGCGATCTGCGTACCGCGGCGGACAGATTCGACGGCGGCTTCTGCCGATCCCGGCTGATCATCCCATTTGGTGAAGCCGCGCACCATGCCGCCCTGGTCAGTTGTTGTATGGATCCACTCGATCCAGGGACGCCGCTTTGCCGCGTCAACCGGGCCGGTGGCGCCAATCACGACCATTGGTGTCCGATCGCACCAGGCGTTGAACAGGCCGACCGAGGCATGCATCAGGCCGACGTTGCTGTGAACGGCTACGGCCAGCGCCGTGTCGGTCACCTTTGCATACCCTTGCGCGATTCCAACCGCGTGTTCCTCGTGCATGCACGTGATGATCTCGGGTGTTTCGTTGCCAAGATAGTTGACCAGAGAGTCATGAAGCCCCCGGTAGCTCGCACCAGGGTTCAGCGCGATATAGGGAAATCCCTGCTCGCGGATCGCTTCGGCGATCAGGTCGCTGCCGTATTCCACTTTCATGTCTGTATGACTCGTGTCCATTAATTCCTCCCGAGACGCTGTAGAACTGTTGCTCACTGTTATACTGTATGGCAATAATACAAGCAAGCACCGAGCACACTCGAAATTCTGTTGAATGCATCGGTTGTCAGATTTGAAAACGAGGAAACCATGGCCGAAAGAAACGCACCGAGAGACCTTCAGACCCACTTGGCCGGTCTTGAGAGCAAGGGCTTGCTGACGCGGATCGAAACCAGGATCGACAAGGACACGGAACTGCACCCCCTCATGCGCTGGCAGTTTCAGGGGGGGCTGCCGGAATCCGACCGCCGTGCATTTCTCTATACCGATGTCACCGACGGCGCAGGGCATAGCTATGACATGCCCGTCGCCGTTGGCGCGCTTGCCGCGAACCCGGCGATTTACGCTGCGGGTCTTGGTGTCCCGGTCAGTGAGATCGGTGATGTCTGGATCAATGCGATGGACAAACCGATCACGGCAGAGGAGGTGTCCGACGCGCCTTGTCAGGAAGTGGTGATAACAGGAGACGAGCTGCGCAAGACCGGACTGGCCGGGTTGCCCGTGCCGATTTCAACGCCGGGCTTTGACTCGGCCCCTTACCTTACTGCGACCCTTGTCGTGACGCGCGATCCCGATTCCGGCATCCGCAACATGGGCACCTATCGCGGACAGCTGAAGGCAACCGATCGGTTGGGGGTCCGTATGGCCAGTCGCCTTGGCGGGGCTGGGGGGTATCTGCACTGGCTGCGCTACAAGGAATTGGGGAAAAAGATGCCGGTGGCGATTGTCCTCGGTGCAGCCCCCGCCGTGATCTTTACCGGGCCGCAGAAACTGGCGCTCGACGTCGACGAGATGGCGGTCGCTGGCGGGCTGATGGGCCAGCCTGTGCGCGAAGTGCAGTGCAAGACGGTTGACCTGATGGTTCCGGCAGACGCCGAAATCGTCATCGAGGGCGAAATCGCCACCGATTACCTTGAGCCCGAAGGGCCGTTCGGCGAAAGCCACGGTCATGTGGCGCTGGAAGACTACAACATGTCGATGCAGGTCACCGCCATCACCATGCGACGAAAGCCCGTGTTCCTGTCCATCGTCAGCCAGGTCACGCCCAGCGAATCCTCCGTTCTGAAAAAGGTGGCCTATGAGCCGTTGTTTCTCGATCATCTCAGGCGTGTGCTGAACGTGAAGGGCATCAAGCGTGTCGTGATGCACGAACCGCTGACCAACATCCGCAAGGTCATATTCCTGCAATTCGACCGATCCGCCCCGAAAACCGAGGTCTGGCGCGGGTTGCACGGTGCGGCCACACTTCAGGCACAGTGCGGCAAGGTGGTCATCGCTGTGTCGGAAGACATCGAACCGAACAATGCCGACGCGATCTTTTGGTCGCTGGCCTATCGGGCCAACATTTCCGAAGACGTGGTCCTGACGCCTTACAGGTCCGGAGGGCATGGGCCAAAAACCGGAGGTGGCGGGCACGATGGCACGATGTTGATCGATGCCACGCTGAAATCGGACATGCCGCCGCTGGCCCTGCCTCGTGAACCCTACATGGTTCGGGCGCGCCAGATCTGGGAAGAGTTGCAATTGCCGCGACTGACTCCGCAGCCACCCTGGCATGGTTATGAACTCGGTGAATGGGATGACCGTTGGTCGGATTATGCCGAACGCGCGGTAAGCCGCCGTTGGGAAGAGACCGGCAAGGAGAGTTTTGATCGACGCCGTGACGGGATCAAGCCGGAGACACCCGTCAAACGCGTCGAAGAAAGCTAGCGGACAGGGTGGGGCAGTCGAACCCTTTTGTGCTGGCGCGAGTCGCGCTCGCGTTGGTTTTGGGAACGGTCGGCGGAGCCGTCTTCGTTTGGCTGTCCCTTCCTCTGCCGTGGATGCTGGGCGCAATCGTTGCGAATGTGGCAGGCAGTCTTCTGATGCTGCCATTGTGGTCTCCGCTGCGGATCAGGCGGATTGTGGCGGTGATCATCGGCCTCATGCTCGGGTCGAGTTTCGGTCCGGACACGCTGGACCAATTGACGACCTGGATTGCTTCGATGTCGATGCTGGTTGTCTATTTGATGGTATCCGCCTGCATCGTGGTTCCCTACTATCGATGGGTCGGCGGAATGGACCCCCTGACCGCCTTTTTCGCCGGTATGCCCGGGGGCCTGGCCGAGATGACATTTCTGGGCCAGGACATGGGGGCCGACGACCGTTCAATCGTCATGGCGCATGCCGGGCGCGTGGTCGTCGTGGTCTTGCTGGTGGCAATGACGGCCCGGTTCATCCCGGGGTACGATCCGACCCAGCGATTGTCCGCCGGAGTTTCGTTTTCCCAGATCTCCCTGACCTCGGTCCTTGCCCTGACCATCGCCGGAATTGCCGGGTTCTACCTCGCGCGCAGCCTGCGATTGCCAGCCTACCACCTGATTGGCCCCATGTTCTGCAGCGCTGTGCTGCACGTTTCCGGAATCGTTGATCAACCTCCGCCGAAAGAACTGGTCGCGGGTGCGCAGGTGGTACTAGGCACCATCGTCGGATGCCGATTTATCGGGACGAAGCCGCGTCAGATCCTGCGCGCGCTCATCCTCGGAATGGGGGCGACATGCATCATGCTCATGATTACCGTGCTCTTTGCGGTGCTCCTGTACAACGTGACCGGTCAGAACCCGGTTCTGTTGGTTCTGGCCTATTCGCCCGGCGGGTTGGCCGAAATGAGCCTGGTCGCGCTGGCACTTGGCGAAAACATCGCCTTCGTCGCGGCGCATCACCTTGCGCGGATCTCATTCGTCGTGCTGGTTGCGCCATTGGCGCTGACCGGCTGGAACAGGTGGCGAAACAAGTAGATCGGTAGGCGCAGGTCCCGGGCCGTCGGCCCGGAGGATCAAGCGCGTGAAGAGTAAAAGAAAGTCGCCTTCGTTGGGGCAGGGCAGGGGGGGCGGAACATGCCCCAGACTTCCGCCCCAAAGACTACCCGGTCAGTCGGTGGTACAGATCATGTTGATGACGGCCTGGCGCTTTTCGACTTCAACCGCTCTGAGACCGCGTTCCAGTGCTGCAAGAACATCGGCCGGGTCCGTGACTTTTTCACCGTAGCCGCCCGCGGATTCGACAACCTTTTCATAGCCGTCGATGGCATCCAGAAAGGTCAGCGGCTGGCGATTGGATGCTGCGGCATAGCCGCCTTTGTTCAACCCGACAGTGGCGCCCCGCACCGCCTGCCAGCGGCCGTTGTTGAGGATGACCGTCAGATGCGCCAAGCCTTGTTCGGCCGCCACATAATGCGCGGACACGGGGTTTCCAAACATGTAGGCGCCATCGCCATGCACGCCGATCACCTGGCGGTCAGGCAAGGCCATCTTGATGCCGAGCGCCGCACCGAGCCCATGCCCCAAACCGGACGCAGCCCCTGCATTCCAAAGTGACATGGGCCGGTCAAAATGCATCTGGGCCGTGGTCAGCCGCGCTTCCTGCAACATCACGGCATCGTCGTCCTTGACCTCGCTGATGCAATGCGAAAGCCAGGGGGAGGTGATTGTCGGCTTGTGACGCGCGGCTTCGAGCTGATCCGCCCAATTGCCATGCAACGCCTTCTGTCGGACAGCAAGGCGTTTGCGCCGGGCTTCGATCCGATCGCGCGCGCTGGAACTGTGCGTTTCCAGGGCCTCGCCGATGGCAACCAACCCCGCAGCGGTGCCGCAGGTCAGCGCGATATCGGCAGGGATTCCGCGGATCGGGACATAGGAATGCAGCGGATCAGCGCCAATATGGATGACCTTGCAGTCGTCGCGGGGCCGGTTCTTTGTCGGCACATAGGGTGCTGCCGTGTCCACCACGACAATCACGTCGGCCTCGCTGACCCAGCCTTCCTGCACATAGCCCATGTTCATCGGGTGGTTGGTTGCAAGCGATAGCAGGCGGAACCGATGTTGCACCACCGGAATGGCATAGCGCTCGGCGAGGTCCGAAAGCGCATCCCATGCGGCCACCGTGCGGCCCCCCGTTCCGGTCAGGATAAGCGGGTTTTCTGCATTGGCCAAAATCGCGCCGATCTCGTCCACGGCGTTGCGGTCAGGCCAGGGCGCGGATGCCGGGCTTTGCCGTGTCGGCGAATTGTACGAAAACGCCTCGACCGGGTCGGCCAACACCTCGCGCGGGAGCGACAGATAGACGGGTCCTTTCGGCTCGCTCATGGCGATGCTCAAGCCCCGGTCCACGACTGTTTCGACCTGTTCGGCATTGCGCAGCTCATAGTCCCACTTCACCGCTTCGCGGACCATGCCGGCCTGGTCGTACATCTCTTGGGTCCAGTGAATATCGAGACTGCGGTGCCCCGGCAGATCCTCTTCATTCGTCGGCGTACGGCCCGCGGTAAAGAACACCGGGATCTGACCGCGCGACGCGTTCAGCAACCCGTTGAGTCCGTTCGCCGTGCCGACGTTGACGTGGACCATGACGGCCTGGGGCTTGCCGGTGGCGAAATAATACCCCATCGCCATATGCACCGCGGTGTTTTCATGCGGCACCGTGATCGGCTCGGGCACCGGAGTGTTCAGTGACTGGGCCTTGGCGAATGCCTCGACAATGGGTGCGAAATCCGTGCCCGCGTTTCCAAAGAAATAGTCCACCCCCCTGTCAGCAAGGAGCTGCAGGTAAGCATCCGCGACGGTTCCGTCAATTATCGTCTTCTTTGCCATGTTATGTTACCTTCGCCGCCTCTGCGGTTGAATTCCAGGGTTCAGCCCGAGCGGCCAGTGACAGCCGCTATCGCGCCATTCGGACGCCTGCTTGCGCCGCTTTTCTGCAAGGCGCAGGCAGGCCTCAGTCCGACTTCTTGGTGCCGTGATCCGTTTCTGAGAAGGGGTGCGTGATGGCGGGTGTGCTGCCCGAACGACAAGCAGGGCACCGTCGATCGCTCCAACGAAACACTGCCGCTCCGGTCAAGTCCGAAGCTCCTGCGGTTTCGAATTCCCCTTGTGCTGCATCGGCAGAGCGACCCGCCGATGCAGTTTGGTCGGCCTCAGTTGAAGCCTTCGTCCATTGCCGTGGCCAACAGTTTCACGTCAGCCTCGGAGGTGCTCAGGATGAGCGTCTTGACCTCTTCCATGCCGGCGCCATCCAGTATGTTGAGCGGGATTCCCTTTTCCGAAGTATCCGCAAGGAAATCGGGGTCTGTGACCATTGCGTCGAATGCTTCGGTATACATCTGGTATTTTTCATCGGACAATCCAGGGGGCGCGATCAATGCGCGACCAATTTCTCCACTGGCCGCAAAGAACTTCATCGCGGACTTCGCAGCCGGGTCGTCTATGAGGTCGACGGCCAGCGGCACGTCCTCCAAACCGGCGATCGGTTCGAGTCCAAATTGCAGGATCGGTTTGACGTCGCCGCTTTCGATCGCTTCGGACTGTCTGGAGACCCAGTTCGTCCAGACGGAACTTGTCAGATCGACCTCGCCACGCGTGAGCGCGAGGATCACCGCAGACGACCCTTTATAGCCGCAAACCATGCGGAATTTGAGATCCGTGAAGTACCTTGTCACGGCGCCGGTCTGGGAACTCGAAGACGTGGTGCCGGTGCACCCTACCGGGGTTTCGATTTCGCGCAGTTGTTCGATGGTTTGCGCCGCGGCGCCTTTGCGCACCATCATGACCGAACGCACATCGTTGAAGCGTCCAATGTAGCGCATCTCGTTCAGGTCCCAGTGGCTGGAGTCTGGCTCCATGAGCTGTTTCGCTGCGAGTGGTTCGGGCAAGAGACCGATGACCGTGCCATCGTTCAAGGAGCGATTGGCAAAATGCGCCGAGGCGATCGAGCCCCCGCCGCCGGGCATGTGCTGCACGATGACTTCGGGTTGTCCCGGAATGTGTTTGCCCAGATGGCGCGCGGCCAGCTGGGAATACAGATCGTACGACCCCCCCGGCGGATGGCCGGTCAGGATGGTGACGGTGCCACCTTCAAAAAAGTCCGCCAGGTCTTCGGATTGTGCCAAGACCTGGCTGACCGAAAGAACTGCGGCGATTGCGCTGGCGGCTGCCAGCTTGATCATTTTGGGCATGTTGCCTCCCGTACTGTTGAAATAGAGTCTGTGAGCGCGACCTCATCGCGTCAGGGGCACCAAATTTTGCGATGCGCCTGACAGCGTGCCTTTGGCTTTTCTACTTGAAGCCCTCATCCAGGGCGACTTTCAGATTTTCGGTTTCGTCATCCGGTGTCGCAAGGATCAGCGCCTTGATTTCCTCAAGTTCGTCGGCCTGCGCGATGTTGAGCGGGACTTTGCTGCTTTCGGCATCGGCGATGAAGGTCGGATCTTCGATCATGGCGGCGAAGGCGTCGACAAACATCTGATACTTGGCCTCTTCCATATCGGGTGAGCCGAGAAGTGCGCGACCGACTTCACCACTCGCGGCAAAAAGCTGGAGCGCTGCGCGCGCCTTGGGATCATCAACCAGATCCATCGCCAGCGGCACATCGGCGATGGCTTCAATCGGGTTCAGCCCGAACTGGACCACCGGAATGACCGCTCCGCTGTCGATATGTTCGCGCTGGGTTGCGTTCCAATTGGTCCAGATCGTGCTGGTCAGGTCAGCTTCCCCCCGCAAGATGGCCAGGACGCCCGCGGTCGCGGTATCGTAGCCGCAGACCATATTCAGATTGAACCCGGCAAAGTAACGCGCCAGGGCGCCGGTTTGTGCGCTGCCCGTTGTTGTGCCGGAACAGGCAAAGTTGCCGCCGACGTCACGCAGCCCTTCGACCGTCGTGGCCGGTGCGCCCTTGCGCACGCCCATCACCGAGGTCACATCGGTGAAGCGCCCGATGTAGCGCATCTTGTTCATGTCCCAAAGACTGTCTTCGGGGGCCATGACCTGCTTGATGGTAAGCGTTTCCGGCAGAATTGCGATCATGGTGCCGTCGGTCGGCGCCTTGTTGGAGAAAAATGCGGCCGCCAGCGACCCACCGCCGCCAGGCATGTGCTGAACGATCACCTCGGGATTGCCGGGGATATGATCGCCCAGATGAGCGGCGGCCAGTTGTGCATAGAGATTGAATGTCCCCCCCGGCGGATGGCCGATCAGGATGGTCACGGTTTCGCCGCCATAGAAGGATTCAAGTCCTTCGGATTGAGCGAAAACCGGACTGCTGAATGCTGCAATCGAAAGCGCGGTTGTGATCCACTTCTTGAAATACGTCATGAGTCCTCCCTTGGGGTATGGCAGCCGTTGACGGCACTCATCCCAAGTCGATAATACAGTATTACGTATGACAGTTCAACAAAATCGAGATGGGGGTCCGGAAATGGTGTCATGGGACGATATGGAGCAGGTCGGATCGCTTCCGCGGATCATGTCTCTGGCGTCAGAGCGACTGCCGGAAGGCGTTCACGACCATATTGCCGGCGGCGCAGGGAGCGAAGCGACCATACAACGCAATGCCTTGGCGTTTGACAGTCTCGCCTTCCGGCCCCGTGTGCTGCGCGACATGTCGGATATTTGCGCGCGAACACAGATCCTCGACTACGATTGGCGTCTGCCCGTCGCATTGGCGCCCATCGGCTCGCTTCATACCATTTTTCCTGACGCGGCCGCGGCTGCGCTTCGGGCAGCAGGCCGATTCGGAATTCCCGCCTTCGTCAGCAGTGTCGCCTCTCCTGGCCCTCTCGACCTTGCCGGGGAAGGGCAGGGGCCCAAGATCATGCAACTCTACATTCGTGACGAGCCCGTCGAAATCCGCGAACTCGTCACCAAAGCCCGAAATGCAGGGTATGCCGCCTTGGCCGTCACGGTGGATTCCGCGTACTACGGCATCCGCGATCGCCAACGTCTTGGCAAATGGCAGCCCCCCGCCACATTGCGCGGCGGGCGCGCGTTCCAGGCAAAGCTGACCTGGGACATGCTGGACGACATCATCGACGCAGCTGCGCCGATGCCCGTATTCCTCAAGGGCATTCAAACCGGAGAGGATGCCGAACTGGCGGTAAAAAAGGGTATCGAGACGATCTACGTGTCGAACCACGGCGGACGGCAACTCGATCATTGCCGCGCAACGCTGGATGTCTTGCGAGAGGTTCGCGCCACGGTCGGGGATGGGCCGACGGTGATACTGGATGGCGGCATCCGGCGTGGCACCGATGTCGTCAAAGCGCTCGCACTTGGCGCCGACGGGGTCGCAATCGGGCGGCTGACAGCATGGGCCCTGGCGGTTGGTGGCGAAAATGGCGTGGTGCGGATGCTCGAACTTCTCGAAGAGGAAATCCGCAATGCGCTGGCTCTTCTTGGCGCGGCCCGGATCGCGGACTTGTCGCCCGCCTTTGTTGCAGATGTCGCGCCCTTGCGATGAGCCCGGGCGCGATCTGTTTGCCGTTTCAGGTCACGGTATCATGTGACTCGACGGTTTCGACGAACCGATTGAAAAACTGGTCGGCCATCTTGCGGGCAAAACTGTCGATGATCCGGCTTCCCAACTGGGCAATCTTGCCTCCGACCTGAGCGCTGACCACATATTCAAGTCGGGTGCCCTCCGGCACCGTGGTCAGAGTGACGTCGGCTCCGCCCTTGGCGAAACCGGCGACACCGCCTTTGCCTTCGCCCTGGATTGTATAGCTTTCGGGCGCGTTCACGTTTGACAGTTGCACGGCCCCCCGAAATGTCGCGCTTACCGGTCCGACGCGTTGCTTGACCACGGCTTCAAACCCTTCATCCGGGTTGCCGGTGAGTTCCTGGCAGCCGGGAATACAGGCCTTCAGAGTCTCGGCATCGTTCAGATGGGTCCACACGGTTTCACGATCGGCCGCGATGACGCGTTGTCCGGACATGTCCATTTTCAGTATCCTTCAACAGAGGGTAAGCTTGCCCGGGGCGGCGACCGCGCGGCGCGCGCAAACCCGGGCAAGGTGCGCCCGAAACGCCGGCTCGGCATGAATATCGCCCAACATCCCCGCAGGGTCGAGTTGCAGCGCTTCCAGCGCTGCCGGCGCATAGTTGGCGGAAAGCGCTTCTTCGGCTTCGGTCCATCGGAACACGCCATCATTGCCCGCCCCGGTGACAGCGACACGAACAGACCCCGGGAACCGGGCCACGAAGACCGCGCAGAGCGCATATCTGGACGCGGGATTGCGCATCTTTGCATAGCTCGCCTCAGACGGCACACGAAATGCAATCGAAGTAACAATCTCGCCTGGCTCAAGCACCGTGGCGTAGAGACCATCGAAAAAGTCTTCGGCGGCGATCTCGCGCCGTGTCGTTCGGATCGTAGCCGCCAGCGCCAGCACGGCCGCGGGATAGTCGGCGGCGGGGTCATTGTTGGCGACCGAGCCCCCCATCGTTCCGCGGTAGCGCACCTGGACATCACCGATCGACCCCGCCAGGGCGGCAAGCGTCGGAAGCGCTTCGTTCACGACGGGGTTCGCCGCCACCGCCGCATGCGTTTCCGCGGCCCCGATGACAAGCTGTTCGCCGTCCTTTTCGATCCCTTTGAGATCGGCAAGTCCTGACAAGTCCACAAGATCGCTGGGCGCCGACAATCGGCTCTTCATCGCCGGGATCAAGGTGTGACCACCAGAGACAAAGGCTGCGTCTTCGCCTGCGTCGAATTGCTCTGCGGCCTCTGCAAGCGTTTTCGGTCGGTGGTAGGTGAAAGCATACATGATGTTCGTCCCCTTACTTTGCCGCCGAATGCGCCGCCGCCAGGACGGCCTTGACGATATTGTGGTATCCCGTGCAGCGGCAGAGGTTGCCCTCAAGCTCGTGCCGCACGGTGTCTTCGTCCAGGTTCGCGCCATGCCGTTCGATCATGTGGACTGCGGCCATGATCATGCCGGGCGTGCAGAACCCGCATTGCAATCCGTGGTGGGTCCGAAACGCCTCCTGCACCGGGTGCAATGTCTCACCATCCGCAAGGCCTTCGATCGTCGTCACGCAGCCTCCATCGGCCATCGCGGCCAGAACGGTGCAACTCTTGACCGCCTTGCCGTCAAGAATGACGGTACAGGCGCCACACTGCGTGGTGTCGCACCCGACGTGGGTGCCCGTCATGCCGAGTTTTTCCCGCAGCAGTTGGACCAGAAGTGTCCTGTCCTCGACCTCCACGGTTGTCTCGGTACCATTGATCTTCAGATTGACGTGCGTCATGCGGACCGCTCCTTGGCTATTGCCTCCATGTGGGTCAGGTCGAGATATTTCCCGATATCGTTCAGGCCCTGCCCGGACGGTCCGTGCCGGGTGCGAAGGTCCAGCACCTGTTCCATCCCCGCCGGCAGGATCGCCCCCCCCGGCGTAAGACCGGATGCAGGGTTGAGCAGGTTGCGCATCACGCCTTCGACGGCTTCTGGCCGGATCGCCGGCATCCGCGCCTGCAACAGATTCGCCGCAGCCGCGTGATTGGCCGGATCGTGCACCCAGTCCAGCCCGTCGAGATAGGCACGCAGATAGCCGCGCAGCTGTTCCGGGTTGTCCTTGACGAACGGCTTGCAGGCCGCGATGACCCCGCCCTGATAGGCGTCGAACAGGTCGGATGACGTTTGAATGACGTTGGAACCTGCCCGCCGTGCAATCGTGGTAAAAGGCTCGATCGTCAATGTTCCGGCGTGATCCCCGGACTTGACCGAGTCCCAGCGTTGCGGGGTCGCGCCGACCGCCACGAATTCAGTGTCCTCCCGCGACAACCCGGCACGTTCCAGCATCTCGGACAGCACGAAGGCAAACCCCGTCGCAAGCGCGTCGAGCGCAAGGGTGCGGCCCTTGAGATCCGCAACCTTTTGCACATCCGGGGTTGTCACCAGCGCCAGCTCCAGCTGCGTCGCGCCCATGGCAACAACATATTGCGGGTCGACGTCGGGGCCGGCAGCGCCCTGGCCCTCGGTATAGGCGACGACATTGTCAAAGGCGGTCATCGCGATCTGACACTGGCCCGCCGCGCATTGTTCGGCTTGAAACACGCTTGAAGGCGTAAGGGTCAGATCCACCTCAAGCCCCTCGCGGGCCAGGAACCCGTGTTCCATCGCGGCGAAGAGGGGCAGATTTGGCGCTCCTGGAAAAGCAATGACGCGCAAAGTTTCTAAAGTCATGTGTCGTCTACCTGTCTTTGGCTCTGCGAGCATCATCGATTGCCCGCCAGATCCGTTGCGGGGTAACTGGCATTCTGATGTCCGTGACGCCCAAGGGGCGCAGCGCGTCGAGCACTGCGAGGGTCACGGTCGCAAGCGCCGGTGTCGTGCCGCCTTCGCCGCCTGCCTTGATCCCCAGCGGATTGGTTGGCGACAGCACCTCGGCAATCTCGCAGGCGAACGAGGGCAGGGTGTCGGCGCGTGGCATGCCGTAGTCCATCAGCGATCCGGCAAGCGGCTGGCCACTATCAGGGTCCAGCGCGCAGTCTTCCCACATCGCCTGCCCCACGCCCTGGGCAATACCGCCGTGGCTCTGCCCGTGGACGATCAGGGGATTGATGCACCGACCGACATCATCCACCGAGGCATAGCGCGTGATCTCGACCTGGCATGTCTCGGGGTCGATTTCGACTTCGCACACTGCGGCGCCGTTGGGAAATACCGGCGCATGCATCTCGTTCGTACGGGCGGCAAGCAGCGGGCCGTCGGCTGCCTCCGGATCGGCAAGTTCGGCAAGACTCAGCGTGTGATTGGTGCTCGCCTGGCGGAATGTTCCATTCGCATAGGCAAGATCATCGGGGGCGCACCCCAACTGCCGGGCCGCGCGTGCCTTGGCCTCGGTCAACAGATCGGCGCTGGCCATTGCCATGACGGTTCCGGCATGCCGCATCGAGCGCCCGGAATGAGACCCGCCGCCGATGCTGACCACGTCGGTGTCCCCCAGGATGATGGTGACATTCTCGGACGGCACTTGCAGCATCTCGGCGACCACCTGGGCAAAGGATGTCTCGTGCCCCTGTCCGGAGGGCTGCGTTCCGATCACGACCTGAACCTGTCCATCCGGACCAACCGTGATTTCGGCACGTTCGCGCGGCGACCCGATGGAGCTTTCCACGTAGTTTGCGAAGCCGATGCCAAGCAGCTTGCCCTGTGCGGCGGCGTCCTTGCGGCGCTGATCAAGACTTGACCAATCCGCCAAAGCCAAGGCGCGATCCATGTTGATTTCATAGGTGCCGCTGTCATAGATCGACCCCACGGCATTTCGGTACGGCATGTCGTCCGGCGCGATCAGGTTGCGCCGCCGCAAGGTCAAAGCGTCCATGCCAAGCTTTTGCGCCGCGATCTCGACCAGACGTTCGATGGCATAGACCACTTCGGGCCTGCCGGAACTGCGATAGGCCTGTGTACACATGGTGTTCGTAAATGCCGCCCGCGCCCGCAAGTGGGCCACCGGAATGCGGTAGGAGCCAGTGATCAGCCCTGCGCCCTTGGACAGAGGCGACAACGATACGCAACGCGCGCCCACATTCGAAAGGTTGTCCGCGCGCATTCCCAGGAAATGCCCGTCGGCATCCAGCGCCAGCGCAACCTTGGAGTAAAGGTCACGTCCCTGGTAATCGCTCAGAAACGCCTCGGACCGCGAGGCCGTGTATTTCACCGCGTGGCCCAGACGGCGCGCAGCCCAAAGAACCAGCCCGAATTCGACATAGACCCTGTTGCGGGCCCCAAAGTTGCCGCCAACATCCCGGGACACCACCCGGAGCGCGTCCTCCGGGAGGCCCAGCACCTTCGCCAGTTCGCCCTTTTGTCGTACGGCGCCACCAGACCCGGCAAAAAGCGTCAGCTTGCCGGTCTTGGTATCGATGTCGGCCAGCGCGGCGCGCGGTTCAATCGTGACAGCGGTCACGCGATTGATGTGGAAATCGGCCTCGACGACGTGCGCCGCCGCGGCAAACGCCGCATCTGTCGCGTCGCGATCTCCGAATTCCGAGTCTACAAAGGTGTTGTCGGGCACTTCGTCCCACACCGGAGGTGCCCCCGGCGCGATGGCGTCACGCGCGTCGGTCACATGCGGCAAGGGCTGCCAGTCAATCTCGACGAGCTCCGCCGCATCGACAGCGGCCTCTGCCGTTTCGGCCACCACCAGCGCGATGGCTTCCCCGACATGACGGGCCCGGTCCGTGGGAAGCAGAAGATGCGGCCCGATGAAGGGCGCTCCGCCGTCTGGCGCGGTCAGTTTGACGTCGAATCGTGTCTTGGGCACCGGGCTGTGCGGGATGGGGCCTATCCCGTCGGCCACCAAATCCGCGCCGGTCAGAACCGCAAGCACCCCGGGCGCCGCTTCGGCGGGCTTGGTCTCGATCCGGCTGATTACTGCGTGCGGGTAGGGCGACCGGACGACGGCCGCATAGGCCTGACCCGGCACCGAAACATCATCGCTGAAATTTCCGTGGCCCGTGACGAGCCGGAAATCTTCCTTGCGAACCAACGGTTTGCCAATCTGGCGAAACAGGCTTTCCCGGACCAGTTCCATCTCGGGTGTTTCCTGATCATGCGCCCAACCTTCGGGTAGGTCGACACGCGGCTGCTCGTGAAGAGCCTTGGGGGAGAGATTTTTGGTCTGTGTCATTGTATTCGACCAAAGCCTATTTACTGTTCCAGTGAGTTGTTCTTCGTATTAATGTATGACAGTATGGCTGACAAGGGGCATTCGTTCAATGCCCTGGCAATGGAAGGCCGCCGGCTTCAGTACCGGGGCAAACGCGACGTACTCAAAAAGGGCAGTATCAGGATGTGGAAGATTGGCGATGCGCAGCCTCGGATTGAAGATCCCAAGCTGGTCCGGGGCGAAGGTGCCTATACCGATGACAGGCGGGCGGCGGATGGGCTGTACATGCACGTGTTGCGATCTACCGCCGCTTCCGCACGGCTTGAGGGGGTGGATGCCGACGCGGCAAAGTCCATGCCCGGCGTCGTCGACATCCTGACTGGAGCGGATTTGGTGGCCGACGGCTTGGGTCCAATTCGCCCGCGCATCACGCATCCCGGACCGGACGGCGGCGACATGCGCGTGCCCCGGATCCATGCGCTGGCGACCGATCTGGTTCAATACGTCGGCCACCCGATTGCAATCGTCATAGCCGAAACTCAGGATCAAGCCGAAGATGCTGCCGAAGCGATCGAACTTGACCTGACAGAACGCCCGGCAACCACCGATGTCCTGAAAGCTGTTGCGGAAGGCGCGCCAAAGGTCTGGCCGGATCTTCCCGACAACCGCTGTTACAGCGTCGAAAAAGGAAACGGCGCGGCCGTCGAGGCAGCCATTGAGGCAGCGGCGCATGTCAGTCGCGCCAGGCTCAAGATAAGTCGGGTGACAGCCGTTGCGCTGGAACCCCGTGCTGCGGTTGCATATTGGGACGACGCCACTGGCTATTGTCTCGAGGTTGGCACGCAGTCGCCGCACCGCATTCGCGACGATCTTGCCAAGGTGATGAACGAACCGGCGGATCGCATCCGGGTTATCGCCAAGGAGACAGGTGGCTCCTTCGGGATGAAGAATTTTGCTTACACCGAGTATTCACTCGCGCTTTGGGCTGCACGTCGGACCGGACGTCCCGTGCAATGGCTGGCAACGCGCACCGAGAGCTTTCTCGGGGATTCCCATGCGCGCGAACAATGGGTGGACGCCGCTCTGGCCCTGGATGCGGAAGGGCGGTTTACCGCACTTGATGTCACGATTTACGCTGCACTCGGTGCCTGCATGGGGCCGTCGACGACTCATCCGCAGGTGGCCAACCTGGGCGGGTTGGCGGGCGTCTATCGCACCCCGGCCATCCGTGCCGTGGTCGAGGGCGTCTTCGTGAACAGCCAGATGGTCGCCCCTTATCGCGGTGCCGGGCGGCCCGAGGCGACGTATGTCATCGAACGCATGATTGACATCGCCGCCGCCGAGACCGGGCGGGACCGGGCGGAATTGCGGCGCATCAACCTGATCGGCGCGGATGAAATGCCCTACAAGACGGGTCTCATCTTCACCTACGACAGCGGCGACTTTGCGGGCGTTCTCGACAGTGCCCTGAGCGCGGCGGACTGGGCCGGATTTCCCGCCCGACGTGCCGAATCCGAGGCCCGTGGTCAGCTGCGTGGCATCGGCATTGCCAATCCGATCGAAATCGCGGGCGGACCCGCCGCCAAGCCACACCCTGAATTCATCAAGCTTCGTGTCGCGCCACAGGGCAATGCAACGCTCGTTGCCGGGAGCTGTGATTCCGGTCAGGGACACGCTACGGCTTTCCGACAGGTGCTGTCCGACCAATTGGGCCTCGATCCCGAGGCCGTGGACTTCAGCTTTGGTGACACCGGCAACCTGGAAAAGGGAACCGGAACGTTCGGGTCCCGCAGCCTTGCAGCCGTCGGCGCAGCACTTTCTGACGGAGTTGAGCAATTGGCTGAACAACTGCGCCCCGCGGCGGCCCAGGCGATGGGCAATGGCGCACGAGCGGACGATATTGATTTTGCAGATGGTGCATTTGTGTCCAGCCAGGGAGACCGCGTGACATTTCTCGAAGCTTTGGCCGCAGCCCCGGGTCCGATCGAGATCGAAAGTCATGCGGGGGCCCAGGGTGCAACATTTCCGAATGGCTGCCATATTTGCGAGGTCGAAATTGATCCGGAAACCGGTCATGTCGAGGTCGTCAGATACACGGTGGTGGACGACGTGGGCACTGTGATCAATCCGCTTCTGGTCAAGGGGCAAATCGCGGGCGGGGTCGCACAAGGCCTGGGCCAGGCTTTGATGGAGGAGATCCGATATGATCCCGAGTCAGCTCAGATTTTGTCTGCCACTTTCATGGATTATGCGATACCTCGGGCTGCGGACTTGCCGGGTATTGATGTCACCTCGTTTCCGGTCCCGACCCTGATGAACCCGCTCGGCGCGAAAGGGGCGGGCGAAGCCGGAACCGTCGGGGCACTTGCCGCCGGTATCAGTGCCGTTGCCGATGCTCTCTCGCCGCGGGGTATTACGCATCTCGATATGCCGGCAACGCCCTCTGCCATCTGGCGCGCGCTCGAAGGGAAATCTCTTGCCTCCATCCGATGACATGAAGCCGAAATTGCCGTCCGATGGGGCCGCCCGCCCGACACGCAGGCGCCTCATCGTGGCCCTGACCGGGGCGTCGGGGGTCATTTACGGCATTCGCGCCCTGCAACTTCTGCGCGATGTGCCGGGGATCGAGACGCACGGGATCATTTCACCCTCGGCGATTCGGACAGCGCAGGACGAAGTCGATCTGACGGCCGATGAAATCCGGGCGCTTCCAGACGTTCTGTATAGCCATCGCGATATTGGTGCAGCGGTCTCTTCGGGGTCGTTCAAGACCATGGGCATGCTGGTCGCACCCTGTTCCGTCAAGACGCTTTCGAACATCGCCCATTGCAATGCCGGCGAACTGACGCCGCGCGCTGCGGACGTCTGCCTGAAGGAACGCCGCCGCGTCGTGCTCATGTTCCGGGAAACGCCGCTGCACGCCGGTCATATCACGCTGCTTGACCTGGTGACCCGCTCGGGAGCCATCGTGATGCCACCTGTTCCGGCCTTCTACAGCAAACCCGGTTCGGTGATGGAGATTGTCGATCAGACCGTGGGACGTGCTCTGGACCTGTTCGACCTGGAACTTCCGCACGTGCATCGCTGGACTGAAACGACGCCGGATTAGAGCATTTCGGAGACTACCTGGGCCTTAGAGCATCTCCAAAAGCCCGAGAGCGCCGAAGGTGTGGCAGGGTTTTGGTGATTCCGGGGTTTTCCCGAAACGCTCTGGGTCCTGGCTCACAAGGCTCGCCGATGCCCCCTGAAGCGGCATCATGAGCAGGAGCGGCGGGGTCAGCCACCATTCCGGATCGCTCAAATCAAATCACGCACCACCCGGTTTGGCGCATCCCGCCTCCAAGGCCAGAGCCGGGACCACGCCCATCATGACTTGTGTAGGTCCAACGCGGAATCCGCGGCGTTTTCGACATGGCGATGGGCAATTCTGCGCGCCGACTGACCATCGCGGGCGAGGACCGCGGCCTGCAATTCCTCGATCTCGGTGATGCTTTGGCGCTGCCGCGCTTTGCGGGCGACCGAGCGATTGCGAAGTTGAGCCGTTCTCAGGGTCAGGCGTTGCAACAGTTCCAACGCAACGGCGTTGTCCGCGACCCCACACAGGTGGATCAGGAGTTTCTTTTTCCCTGCAATGATCTCCTCGAATTTCCCGGCCCGATATGTTTCGACAAGTTCGGTACACAGCTGATCGAATTGTTGCATTGCCGCATCGTCGGCGTGTTCGCAAAACTGCCACACGACCAGCGCCTCAATGTCCGCTCTGATTGCATAAATATTTCTGGCTTCGCGCGGCGATATTTCGACAACGGTCAAGCCACGGGTCGAAACCTGCGCAATGACTCCGATCGCTTCAAGCTCGCGCAGGGCTTCACGCAGCGATGTGCGAGACACCCCCAGTTGCTCACAGAGCTTCTTTTCCACCAAACGTTCGCCCGGCTTCAACTGGCCGACCTCGATAGCGCCACGAATGGCTTCGATGATACGGGCCCGCAGAGGCGCGGTCTCCTGTCTGATGGGCGAAAGTCCGCTTCCATCGAAGTCGTTCACAGATAAGCCCACCTTCGCAAATTCAATACCATGTCTTTGATACTACCCTCGGACCGTATGACTCAAGACCTGTCTGACGATTGCGTGATGTTCACTTCGACAAGTCATGTCGCGAAAATGAAAACCTTGAGTGGCGCAATCCCGCGACAGGTTCAAACCACGATGTCCGCACGTGTTTGATTTGCCTGCCGGGGGGGAATTCTCGCTTGAGCCGGGCGGTACGACCCCGTGGAGGCGGGTTCCGGCATAGATCCCGCCACCCTTCCCGAAGCGCGGTGGTCGGGTGCAGATGCCAGGCAACGGATGTGAAAGGTCGATGGCCATCCCCGGCATCAACCTGCTGCCCTTGACGGCGCATCCGTAATTTTCGGCAATAATTTACAAACTCGAAAATTGGTTATACATATCGAAACAAATGTTATGGAGGACTTGAAGATGCGCGACACACCCAAGATACCAGCCGATGCACTGCGCAGTGCCCGCTGGCTCAACCGCGACGACTTGCGATCCTTCGGACACAGGTCGCGGCTGATGCAAATGGGGCTCGATCAGGAGGATTGGCAGGACAAACCGATTATCGGCATTCTGAACACCTGGTCGCAGATGAACCCATGCCATATGCATTTCCGCGACCGTGCCGATGATGTCCGTAAAGGTGTGCTGCAAGCCGGCGGCTTACCTATTGAGATCCCTACGATTTCTGTCGACGAGACATTTACCAAGCCGACGTCGATGCTGTATCGGAACCTGCTGGCGATGGAGGTCGAGGAAACAATCCGCTCGCACCCCCTGGACGGTGTTGTCCTCATGGGGGGCTGTGACAAATCCACTCCAGGCCTTGTGATGGGGGCCATAACAGCCGGTATTCCCGTGATTTTCCTGCCTGCCGGGCCCATGCTACGCGGGCATCACGCGGGCAAGATTCTTGGCTCGGGGTCCGATGCCTGGAAATTCTGGGATGATCGCCGTGCCGGCAAGGTCAGCCAAAGGGAATGGGCCGGCGTCGAGGGTGGGATTGCGCGGTCATACGGGCATTGCATGACAATGGGGACCGCGTCGACCATGACGGCGATAGTCGATGCGATGGGGCTTTGCCTGCCCGGCGCATCGTCAATTCCGGCAGCAGATTCAGCGCACAAGCGGATGTCGACCCAGACGGGGCGCATGATTGCCGAGATGGTGTGGTCCGACCGAACGCCCGCCGCGATCCTGGATGACGCGTCCATCCGCAACGCAATCATCGTCGCGATGGCGATGGGCTGTTCGACCAATGCGGTGGTGCATTTGTTGGCGATGGCGCATCGCGCAGGCCTCGAACTCTCGCTTGATGATTTCGACCGCCTGGGCCGCGAGATACCGGTCATCGCCAATGTGCGCCCATCGGGCAAGGACTACCTGATGGAGGATTTCTACTATGCCGGCGGGCTTCCCGGGTTGATGTCTCGATTGGTCGAAAAGTTGGGGCTTGAGGCAAAATCCGTGACAGGACAATCACTTGGCGATACCTTGGCCGAGGCGAAGGTGTACAATGACGACGTGATCCGAACCACGGAAAAAGCGGTCTATCCCGAAGGATCCATCGCGGTGGTTCGCGGCAACCTGGCCCCTGACGGGGCGGTGATCAAACCTGCAGCCTGTGACCCGAAATATTACAAGCACACGGGACCGGCGCTCGTATTTGACTCCTATCCCGAAATGAAGGCGGCAGTGGAAGACGAAAACCTGGATGTGACGCCGGATCATGTGATGATCTTGCGCAATGCGGGGCCGCTGGGTGGGCCGGGCTTTCCGGAATGGGGCATGCTGCCCATTCCCGACAAACTTGTAAAACAAGGCCATCGCGACATGCTTCGGATTTCCGATGCGCGCATGTCGGGCACATCTTATGGCGCCTGTATTCTGCATGTCGCGCCGGAATCCCATATCGGCGGGCCTTTGGCGCTGGTTCAGACCGGGGACATGATCCGTTTTGACATGGAAAACCGGCAACTTGACCTCTTGATCAGCACCGAGGAGATGGCGCGGCGCAGGGCCGATTGGGTGCCGCCAGAACCGAATTTTCGGCGTGGATATGGCTGGATGTTCGCCCAGCATGTCAACCAGGCGAATGAGGGCTGCGATTTCGACTTTCTTTCGCGGGGTTTCGGTGCCGCCGCTGGTGAGCCCGACATCTATTGACGGAGCGGGAGTTTACAACTCCCGCATCCTTGAAAACCTTGATGGACAGAATGGGCGACAGGTGCCGTGGTTACCGCCTGTCGCCGCCCGACACGCCAGCAAGGCGAAACCGGCGCACCGACTGGCTAGTCCTCGTCGCTGACGCCAAAGACCCGCTCGATCCCCTTTTGAAGTGCGACCGACATCGTATTGCGCGCTTTTTCAGGGTCGCGGGCGGCAATTGCTTCGTAGATCTGCACGTGTTCCTGCACGGAATCGGCGCGGTGCCGGGCCGCTGACATTGCCGAGAGCGAGCGGATCAGGTTGATGCTGAAAAGGATCTGGGGCTTCAAGGCTTCGATGGTAATCACGAAGAACCGGTTGCCAGTCGCCTGTGCGATGGCCAGGTGAAAGGCGAAGTCTTCTTCCAGCCCTTCCTGAATGCCCACTTTGGCGCCTTTCAGGTTCTGCAAAGTCCGATGAAGCTCTGCAAAGCTGCTTTCCGTTCCGTGTATTGCGGCCTGCGCGGCGGCTTCGCATTCAATCCCGCGGCGAAAATCCATACATTTCCGCACGTCCTGAATATTCTTGAGCGGCCCAAAGGAAATCGAGCCGGTTGCCCGTCTGGACACGAACGAGCCTGATCCCTGCCGGGATTCGACAAGCCCCTCGTCGCGCAGGCGGCTTAGCGCCTGCCGCAGGACGGGGCGCGACACCTTGTATTCCAGGGCAAGCTCGTTTTCGCTGGGCAGACGGGAGTTTTCGGCCAAGGCCCCTGTGGTGATCAACTCGTGCAGGGCCTCGTAGACCGTATCGCTAAGTGATCCACGATGTGTTGTCATGCCCTGTGCGTCCATTTCTACCAAGCCCGCGCCGTGCTGGTGTCGGCATTCACGCCGGTTCCTGCCCGAGCAGGGATCAGAAATACAAGTTCTGCGAAAATATTACAAGTCCTGATCCGCAGTGTCGCCCGCATCCAGCGCCTCCGCGCAGGGAAAGCCCAGTAAACGGCCATATTTCTGCGAAGACTGGGAATTCCCCGCTGATTTCGCGCAGGACGTCTGGGCATTTCCTCGGGCGTTAGGTCGACAGGAATGAGAAATTTTTACATGTTGATTTATTTGTTTTTTAATCCTACAAGGTTCAGCAAGATCAATTCCGCTGGGAGGACTATGATGAAACGCATGCTCACCGCCACCTTGGCTGCCGCTATTGTCGGCGCAGGCGCTCAGGCGCAGGCTGAATACCCGGAAAAACCGGTAAAGATCATCATTCCTTTCGGGGTCGGCGGGTCGACCACGGCAATCGTGCGGTCGCTGGCTGAATACCTTGAGCCCGTGTTGGGCGAAGATGTTGTCATTACCAATGTCAACGGCGCAGGCGGTTCAGTGGGTCTGAACCAGGCGATCAAGGCCAAGCCTGACGGTTACACAATCGGCATGTACGCCGACAACCTGCCTGTGGCGATGGCCCTGGGCCAGGACCGCCCGCAGATCGGCGATTACGTCCCTGCCTGCATGATTACCAAGCTTGTGCTGGGTGTCGCCGTACAGGGCGACGGCGGCAGCATCGACGATCTGGAAACGTTGAATGCGATGGCCAAGGACAACCCCGGCGAGCTCGGAATGGCAATCGGGCTGGGCACCTTGGCGCAATTTGCCGGGCAGGCCTATATCAACGGCTCTGGCGCCGACCTTCAACTTGTCAACGTCGGTGACGGCGCGGCCAAGCTGGCGGCGGTCATCGGCGGGCACGTTCCGACGACAATTGCGCCGGTCGCCGGGCTCATGGGCGCGCACCGCGGCAATCAGGTCAAGATCGTCGCGGTCATGCACGATGAACGCCTCGATTTCCTGCCCGACGTCCCCACGGTTGGAGAAGCCATCGGCACCGACGTGGCAATGGCCAACTCTCTGGCGTTTGTTGTGCCGCCCGAAACGCCGGAAAGCGTCATCGATACTTTTTGTGCAGCGGTGAAAACGGCGGGCGAAAACCCCGAGTTTGCCAAGAAGATGTATTCTCTCGGCGTCACCTGGTCCTTCCGTGACGCAGATGGGTTGACCGACTACATCGGCGAGACAGAAGCGACCATGTCCGAAATCGGCGCCTCCTTGAAAAAGAAATAAGCTGACAGCCGCCCCCCTTCCAATGCCCAAAGGGGGCGGCCAGACGCCTGCGAAACCCAAGGTCTTCGGGGACATGTGAACATGAGCAATTACGATCGTTGGGTGGGGCTGGCTGGCATTGCCCTTTCCCTGGGGCTGATCTTGTCGTCATTCGGCATCGAGACGCCGGAATGGGGGGATGTCGTGGGGCCGAAGTTCTGGCCCCGGCTGCTGTGTACCGGGTTGCTCGCGGTTTCGGTGTTTCTGGTCATCAAGCCGGACCCGGAGGGCGCAACTGACGGCGCGATGGAATGTCGCCATTTCTTCGCCTTCGGCGTTGCCGTGCTTTATGTCATGGCGCTTCCGGTGTTTGGATTTTTGATCGTGACGCCGGTTTTCATCGCCTTCGGGTATCTGGCCGTTGGCGGCAACACGTCGCGCAGACGGATCAGTGAGGCCCTGTTCGCCGCTCTGGCGGGGACGGCAGCCATTTACCTTGTCTTTCAGGTACTTCTGGAAACCCAATTGCCCGCTGGGCAACTTTTTTAGCCTTCGGAGGGTTCGAGATGTCAGGAGACTCCGCAATTTTCGAGGCGCTTGCGCTTGTCACGTCGCCCATGATGCTGCTTGTGATCGGGCTTAGCGTCGTGGGCGGGATCATTGTCGGCGCCATTCCGGGGCTGACGGCCACGATGGCGCTGGCGCTGTTGATCCCGGTGTCCTATTCCCTGCCGCCGGATCAGGGGATCGCGATGATGGTCGCGGTCTATGTCGGGGGCATTTCGGCCGGCGCGCTTACGGCGATCCTTATCCGGATGCCGGGCACACCGGCGGCGGTGGCAACGGTTGCCGATGGTTTTCCGATGGCCCAACAGGGGCGCGCAGGTCAGGCAATCGGCAATGCGGTGGTCGCCTCTTTTGCCGGCACGGTGATCAGCGGCGTCTGTCTGGTGTTGTTCGCGCCGACGCTGGCGGATTTCGCGGTCAAGTTCTTCTTTTCCGAGATTGTCGCCGTCGCGATTTTCGGTCTGACCGCCGTGATTGCCGTATCGGGCAAGTCGCTGTCGCGGGGGCTGTTCACGGCGCTGCTGGGGATGCTGGTCGCGACATTCGGCATGTCGACCGTTGACGGCATATCCCGATTTGATTTCGGCAACACCAACCTGCAAAGCGGCATCGGCCTGATGCCGATGCTGATCGGCATGTTCGCCGTGTCGCAGTTGATGAAGACCACTTCTGACACGCAGCGTCCGTCGCAGGTCCACCTGGAGTCCGGGCCGATATACCCGCCGCTGGGTGACATTGCGGGCAACACAACCAATTACGTCCGGTCCAGCCTGATCGGCACGATCATCGGCGTCATTCCGAGCCTTGGCAGCGGGGTCGCCGGGCTTGTGTCTTATGCACAGGCGCGCAACGCCTCCGACACGCCGGAAAAATTCGGCACTGGACATGTGCCGGGCATCATCGCGTCGGAAGCGGCCAACAACGCCGCCATCGGCGGGGCGCTGATCATCGCGCTGACACTGGGCATTCCGGGCGATCCGCCGACGGCGATCCTGTTGGGCGCGCTGATGATCCACGGGGTCGACACCGGCCCGATGCTTTTCGAGAACAATTCGGGCCTGATCTATTCGATCTACTTTTCACTGTTCGCCAGCAGTGTCCTGATGATGTTGTTCCTGCTGGCCTTTGGCCGCTACATCGCCAAGGTGACGCGGATTCCGAACCGCATCCTGTCACCCATCATCTTTGCCCTCTGCGTGGCTGGTGTCTTTTCGGGAAACAACCTGACCTTCGACCTTGGCGTGATGCTGGTTTTCGGGCTTGTCGGGTTCTTGCTCGATCGCGGCGGCTTCCCGCTGGCGCCCTTCATCATCGGCTTCCTTCTGGGACCGCTGATCGAAGACAACTACCGGCGCCTGATGTCGATTGGTGGGCTGGACGACTTCGTAACCCGTCCGATCTCGGCCATCTTCATCGGCTTGGCGGTTGCCTCCGTCCTCTACTCCTTCTGGAAGCGAAGGGCGCAGGCCAAGGCCCTGGCCCAGTAACCCACCATCGACAGCCCCCCAGACATGCAAGAGATCGACATCATGCCAGACCCCGACACCAAGCCGCCATCCAACGCCCGCAAGGATCAGACCATCGGGCTGATCGGTGTGGGCGTGATGGGGCGCGGGATTGCCAAGAACCTCGCGCAGGCGGGGTTCACGGTTCACGCGTTGGACAAGCAGAAACAGGCCATCGCCGAGCTGGACTGTTTCGGGGTGAAAGCGGCCGCCGATCTGACCGGGTTGGTCGCGGAGTGCCGGACCGTCATCACCTGCCTGCCGACCCAGGCGGCGGTGGAGCTGGTCTACCTTGGTGACAAGGGGTTGTTGTCGCTGGCAAGCAGGTCCACGGATTTCATCGATTGTTCGTCAAGCGATCCGGCCCTGACCCGCACCATCGGCCAGCGTGCGGCGGCTGCTGGGCACCAGCTGGTCGATGCCCCGATGTTGTTGGGGGGCAAGGCCGCATGGCAGGGAACCGTGACGCTGATCGTCGGTGGCGCGGCGGATGTCATCGCCCGGTGCACCCCGGTGCTGGAGGCCTTTTCGGAAAAGCTGATCCACGCGGGCGCGCTGGGGTCCGCCCATGAAATCAAGGCCATCAACAATGCCGTCACGCTGGCCAATCACACCATCCTGTCCGAAGCGTTTTCGGTGGCCATGTCGTCAGGCATTGATCTGAGAACGCTGATCGAGGTGATGCAGAGCAGCATGGCCAATTCCAGCAAGCTGCACGATCTTGGCCGCCGTGTGCTGGATGACAATTATGAAAAAACGATCTCCTTCGTCACCGCCCGCAAGGATGCCGCCAACTTTGTCAGCATCGCAGAACGTCTTGGCGCGTCCGCGGAGGTGTCGAAAGCGGTGTTGAGTTGCCTGACCGACATGGGCAACGCCGGCGATCCCACCGACACGATCACCCGCATGCCGCAACGCTTGATGTCTTGTCGCGCGAAACCGCTCAATGATGCCTGATACCGGAACCCACCCCATGAAGAATTTCCTGTTTATTCTGTCCGATGAACACAACGCCAGCATCACCGGCTGCTACGGGCATCCCATCGTCAAGACGCCAAACCTTGACCGGCTGGCCACAGGCGGCACGCGATTTCAATCCGCCTATTGCAACAGCCCGATCTGCGTGCCGTCGCGCACCGCGCTGGCGACCGGGCTGTACCCGCATCAGACCGGGTCATGGGACAATGCGACGCCCTACACCGGTGACCCGCAAAGCTGGCATCACGTCATGCGCGACAATGGCGTCGATGTCACCTCCATCGGCAAGCTGCATTTTCGTGGTGGCGACGACTATGGCTTTACCGAGGAACTGCTGCCGCTGCACGTTGTCGACGGCAAGGGCGACCTGAAGGCGATTGTCGCCCGGCAGAATGTCAACAGCCGCAAGGACACCTCAAAGCTGGCCGCCGATGCCGGACCCGGCGAAAGCACCTATCAGGCCTATGACCGCGCGATTGCCGCGCAGGCGCGTGACTGGCTTGAGGCGCGTGCCGCGCGTGGCGATGACCGCCCCTTCACGCTTTTCGTCAGTTTCGTCATGCCGCATTTCCCGCTGATCGCGCCGCAGGAGTATTACGACCTCTATGCCGGTTATTCGCTGGATGAGCTGTCCCAGGGCCTGCGCGCCGCGCCGTCGGATCATCCGACGATGGTGCAGATGCGTGCCTTCATGGACTACGACCGGCACTTCGACGATGAGACACGGGCGCGGGCCCTGCGCGCCTATTTCGGCATGGTCACGATGCTGGATGACCTTATCGGCACGGTCCTGAAAACGCTGGAGGACAGCCCCTTCGCGCAGAACACTGGCGTTCTCTATACCTCTGATCACGGGGACAATCTGGGCAATCACGGCCATTGGGGCAAGTCGGTGATGTATGACGATTCTGCCGCCGTCCCCTTGATCCTGGCCGGGCCGGGCGTGCCGCAGAACCATGTGGCGCATACGCCGGTGTCCCTGATTGATGTGGCCCCCACGGCGCTTGAGGCCGTCGGACTAGAGGCGCAGGCCGCCACTTGCCAGGGCCAGTCGCTCTTCGAGATCGCCCGTCACGCGCTGCCCGAACGTGCGGTTCTGGTGCAATACCATGCCGCGGGCGCACCCACGGGGGTCTTCATGATCCGCAAGGGCGATTGGAAATATGTCTACTTCTCCGGCGCACCGGCGCAATTGTTCAACCTTGTCGATGACCGGGACGAAGTGCGCGACAGGTCAACCGACCCGACCTGTGCCGCAATCCTCGCGGATCTGGACGGCGCGCTTCGGTCGATCTGCGATCCTGACGCGGTGACGCGGCAGGCGTTTGAGGATCAACAGGCGGTTATCGACCTGAACGGCGGACCCGACGCGATTGACAAGACCAGGGACATTCCGTTTACGCCTGCGCCGGTCTGAGACTGCGAAGGCGAAGGGACAAAAGGAACCGACCATGCACGAAGCCATCAGACATGTGAAAACCGCCGACGGAGACATGCCGGTCGAGGTGTTCACGCCGACTCAGACGGGCGCCTGTCCCGGGATCATCTTCTTTATGGACATCTTCGGGTTCCGCGACGAGCTTCGCGACATGTGCCGTCGATATGCGGCGGCGGGCTATGCGGTCTTCCTGCCCGGCTTGTTCTACCGCCAGGGCAACCCGTGCTTTCAGCCCACGTCGCAACCGGGTGACGGCGCACCGGCCGAAGCCTCTGCCTTGAACGAGGCCCTCACCACCGAGATGACGGCAGAGGACACCGCCAACCTGATCCAGCAGGTCGCAAAGCTGACGGAGGTGCTGGTGCCCGCATTCGGCACCGTGGGGTATTGCATGGGCGGTCGCCACGCGATGGCCAGCGCTGCGCGCAACAAGGGCGATGTACGTGCCGCCGCGTCGCTTCATGGCGGTCGGCTGATCAATGCCACGCCACATTCGATGGAAAAGCTGATCGACGATATGGAGGCAGAGTTGTTTTTCGGATTTGCCAAGGACGATCCAACTTGCCCGCCCGACCATCAATCCATCATCGAACAGGCCCTGGCCGTATCCTCGACGCCGGGCCGGATTGAATATTTCGACGCGGCCCACGGCTGGACCTTTCCGGAACGGTACTGTTTCGACAAACCGGCGGCAGAGCGTGCCTGGACCTGCGTCCTGGACCTGTTTGGCCGTCGCCTGCAACAACGCGCAAACGCCGGCGCGGTTCAACGTATGCCTCCGGTGGAGGCCGTCTGACGGGGTTTCAGCGTCGGTGCTAAGTCCG
>ERZ1699650.118-NODE-118-length-34667-cov-11.360742_pt1 | contig 34667 bp, 34 predicted proteins | sample MGYA00581512_ERZ1699650 | MGnify/ENA primary metagenome ERZ1699650 (study PRJEB42348, sample SAMEA6618698) | metagenome | isolation source: Polyester-degrading enrichment culture growing on monomer terephthalic acid, Te | collected 2019-05-17 ... | reverse complement strand
GCGCCGAAGGCGTGGCAGGGTTTTGGTGATCCGGGGTTTTCCCGAAACGCTCTAAGACCTTGCCGGGACGGGCGCAAGCCGGTCCCACGCCGCACGCGATGATGCACGATTAACGGGTTTCCCCGGCGGCTCCGGCGCGGTAAACCGAGGCCATGCTGAACCAGATCCATCATGGCGAACCCGGCGGCCTGCCGCTTTTGATCGTGCACGGGCTTTATGGCTCGGCCCGCAACTGGGGCGTGATTGCCAAGCGCCTGTCGGACCGGGGCCACGTGGTCACCGTCGACCTGCGCAACCACGGCGAAAGCCCGCACAAAGACAGCCACAGCTACCCCGACATGGCCGCCGACCTGGCCGAAGTCATCGGCGCGCTGGGGGGCAAGGCCGATCTCGTCGGGCATTCCATGGGCGGCAAGGCCGCAATGGTGCTGGCCCTGCAACATCCCGAGATGGTCAATCGGCTGGTGGTCGGCGATATCGCGCCGGTGGCCTACAGCCATGACCAGACCCAGTTCATCGACGCCATGCAGGCGGTCGACCTCGACCGGGTGACCAAGCGGTCGGACGCCACCGACCAACTGGCCCGGCACGTGGAGGACAAGACGCTTCAGAGCTTCTTCACCCAGTCGCTGGACCTCGGGCAGAAGCGCTGGAAGCTGAACCTGGACGTGTTGAAGCGCGAGATGGACAAGGTCATCGGCTTCCCCGATCTGACCGGCACGTTCGAGGGCCCTGCCCTGTTTCTGTCCGGCGCGCTATCCGATTACGTGCTGCCGGAACACCGGCCTGTCATCCGCAGGCATTTCCCCAAGGCGCGCTTTGCCAAGCTGGCCGGCGCCGGCCATTGGCTGCATGCCGACAAGCCGCGGGAATTCGAAGCCTCGCTGCGCGCCTTCCTCGACGCCTGATCGCGGTTTCGGGTTTCTCGAAACACCGCGGTCAGTCGATCACCCGCAGATCCTCCTGCAGCCAGGGCAATTGCGCATGCGCCGGAGCGATCATCAGTTCCTGAACCAGCCGCCGCACGGTGCGGGCGACCTCACGCGGGACCTCGTCGCTCCAATCGGCCCCGGCAAAAAGCGAAATCGTCCGCGACAAGGGTGCGAAGGGCAAGGGATGCGCCACCAGGTCCTGGTGAAACCGGGTCGAACGCATGTAGCCCAGCGCCGTGGTCAGCGACCAGCCCATGCCACGCGCCACCAGCGCCATCAGCGCGGGATGCGAGCCGATCTCGAACCGGCCATCGAGCTCCAGTTGCTGACGCGCCAGGTGCGCCGCGACCTGCCGCCCGATGAGTTGGTCATTGTCATATCGCAGGAGCGGCAGACGTTGCATGACCTCTTCGGCCGTGGTGTCGGCCGCACGCGGCGCCACCAGGATGAAGGGATCGCGCACCAGCGGAAATTCCGTCACGTTTTCAAATACCTCGCCGGTGCTGGCCGCCACCGCCACATGCAGGTGCCCGGCGCGCAGGGCGGCCGCGATCTCATGGCTGGGGGCCGAGACAAGGCGGAAACGGCAGCGGGTCAGGCTGTCGGCCAGAAGCGTCGCCAGGCGCGGCGTCAGGTCGTTGTCGAAGTCGTCAATGATGCCCAGGCTGAGCGTCGACAGATGGGTCAGGTCCATCACCGTCAACTCGCTCTGCGCCAGCCGAAGCTGGGCCAGCACGGTTTCCGTGCGTGCCAGGAAGGACCGTCCCGCCGGGGTCAGCTGCATCGGGCGCTTCGAATGATCCACCAGCGCGACGCCAAGCGCCGCCTCCAGGTTCTTCATCTGCTGGCTGACGGCCGGTTGGCTGAGCCCGGTGGCCTGCGCCGCCTGGGCCACCGCGCCTGATCGGGCCAGGGCTTCAAAAACCTCAAGCCCGCGCAGGGTCACGCCTTTTGGCAACATTGTCCTTCCCCCGGACAGTTTTGCCTTTTGTGAATGTATTGCCGCCGGGGATCAAGCCCGGCGGCCCGTCAAACCGCGTCAGAAGCAGCCAGTGACCGGCCGGGTGGTCAACTGCGGGGACAACTGGCGCTCACCCCGGGATCAACCGGGGGATCAATAGCCGCGGCAGGCCGCTTCCGCCTTGGAACCGAACTGCTTGTAGCGCAGCCAGAAAGCCTCATGGCTGGCGCGGTCGGATTGGCGGATCTCCTGCGCCCGGTGCGGGTCGCGGAAGAAGCGCGCCGCCAGCCGCTGGTCCGACCGGGTCAGCGCCGCATCGGCGACCGATTGGATGCAGTTGCACAGGCCGGTGTTGGCGGCCTTGCGCCCGGATCCCAAGCACGCCCGGCTGATCGGCCCAGCCTGGACTGCGCTGGCCACCACGGGCGCCAGCAAGGTTGCGATGACTGCTGCGACGACGAGATGTTTCATGCTCTGCCCTCATGTTTCATGGCGGCAGGATACATTGCGCCCGCCGTCCTTTGTGACGGCGAGTTTGGCCGAAAATGCCGAAGATTTCAATTCACGCGAACGTCAATCGCACCGGTCACGTGAATCGCACAGGTCACCTGCGCGCGTCGATACGCGCCCCCGCAGGCCCGCCCGGCGGCTTGAGCCTGCGCGCCAAGTCAGCGACCAACACGTCACGCGGCAGCGCTTCGCGTTCGGCCAGGCGTTTCAGGCCGAAATGCACATGCGCCATTTCCTGGTAATAGCTGGCATAGGCAAAATTCGTCGCCGCCCCCGCCACCGCACCGATCACCGGCACCGCCTGGGCGGCAAGCTTTTGGCCCAGCACCGTGGCCAGCCGTGGCGCGACGCGGGCGATGATACCATGCACCGTGGCCCCGGTCAGTGACAGCCGCGCCGAAAGGAACGCCATGTTGGCACCGTCATCCTGCTCCAGCGGCCCGGCGGCGGCAAAGACCTGGATGCAATCGGCGCGAATCTCGGGGTCATCGGGGTCAAAGCCGTGTTCCGCCGCGATGCCCTGGATGGCGCGCAGCAGCACCGTGGTGGTCACCGGCAATTCCGCCAGCGCCGAGGGCAACCCGCCAAGACCGCCCGCCGCGCCCATCGCACCGGTGGCCGCGCGGTTGAGCCAGTCGGGCGCATCGCCCACCCGCGCGCGGCTGTGCCCGGCGGCGTCCAGTGCGATGTTCAGTGCGCGTTCGGTGGCGATTTCCAGCCGGGTCTTGACGCTGTCAGGCAAGCGTTCCAGCAGGTTCTCGGCCTGGGTGCCCACCAGGTTCAGCACCTGAAGGCCCAGCCCGCCGGCCCGCTTGTAACGCGTGGCCAGGACGTCAAGCTCTTGGGCCGCGCTGTGCGAAATCACCTGGGTGCCGGTCATGTCAACCTCCGATGTTACTGCTCTTTACATCGGGGCTGCGGCGCGGATTTCAAGCCTTGGCGGTAGGAGGGGCTTCGGTCCAGGGCGTCACCTCGCCGGTGATCCCCTGCCAGGCATCGGGGGTCAACGCGCAGCCCAGCACGCGCTCGGGGTTGGTGGGCGGCGGCATTTCGACCCCGTCCAGCCGGACGAACCCGAAGCGCGCATAATAGGGCGCATCGCCCACCAGCATCACCCGGTCCCAGCCCAGATCCCCGGCCCGGGCCAGCGAATCGCGGATCAACGCACCGCCCAGACCTTCACCCTGGCGCGTCGGGTGAACCGCGACGGGGCCAAGCAACAGCGCGGCATGCAGACCGATGCGCACCGGCCAATAGCGGATCGCGCCGCCGATGATGCCCAGATCATCATCGGCCACGGTCGACAGCGCCGCAACGGGGGGCACCTCGTCGCGCAGCCGGTAGGAACTGAGCGCGGTACGCCCGGGCGCGAAACAGAGATCGTAAAGAGCCTCGACCGCCCACCAATCCTCGGGGGTTTCACTGCGCAATCGGATCACGTCGGGGGCCTCGGGCTGATCAAAAGGGGTGGAAAGCCGCGTAACACGGGGCTAGGTCTGCGGTAAACCCACGGGAATGCATCATGTTCTACCGACCCGAAGATGGCCACGGCCTGCCGCACAACCCCTTCAACGCAATTGTCACGCCCCGCCCCATCGGCTGGATCTCGACCCGGGGGGCCGACGGGCAGGACAACCTGGCGCCGTATTCCTTTTTCAACGCCGTGGCCTATGTGCCACCGCAGGTGATGTTTGCCTCGACCTCGGCCAAGGACGACCGCGGCGACACCAAGGACAGCGTGGCCAATATCCGCGAAACCGGGGTGTTTTGCGTCAATATCGTCGCCTCGGCCCAGCGCGACGTGATGAACGTGAGTTCCGGGGCATGGCCGCGCGAGGTGGATGAATTCGACAAGGCGGGCGCGGCGCGGGCAGACTGCGAGACGATCGCCTGCGCGCGGGTGGCCGACAGCCCGGCGTCGCTGGAGTGTCGGTTGACCGAGATCGTGACCTTGAAGGGCACGTCGAATTTCCTGGTGCTGGGCGAGGTGACCGGGGTGCATATCCGCGATGAGTTCATTGTCGATGGCAAGCTGGACATCACCCGGTATCGGCCGCTGACCCGTTTGGGATACCGCGACTACGCGCTGATTTCCGAGGTCTTTTCGCTCAAGCGTCCGGGCGAGTAGCCGCTCTTCCGCCCTTGCGGGCGATCATCGCGAAGACGGCCCGCAAGGGCTGGATGAGCGCCCCCCGGTGTCATCGGGCCGCGAAATCTCGCCGCCGCCGACCAGCGCGCGCACGCCCGTGGTGCTGGGCGACGAGGTTGGCAAGCCCCGCGCCACCCGCACGGCGAGATAGGCAAAGGCCTGGGCCTCCAGCATGTCGCCGTCCAGGCCGACGTCTTCCACCGGCCGCACCGGGCAATCGAGCGAAACCGACAGCATCCGCATCATCACCGGGTTGTGCCGCCCTCCGCCGGTCACGTAGACCGCCTCGGGCGGTGCCGGGCAATGCTCCATCCCGCGCATCACCGCGCTGGCCGCCATGGCGCACATGGTGGCCGCCGCATCGGCATCGCCCAACTCGCGCACGAGGTCCAGCATCACCGAGAAATCGTTGCGGTCCAGCGACTTCGGCGGGATCTTCAGGAAATACCCCTCGTCCAGGAACAGCTCCAGCGCCCCATCCACGACCGCGCCTTCCCGGGCCAGCGCGCCGTCCTTGTCACAGGCCAGCCCGCGACGTTCCTGCATCAGGTCGTTGAGCGGCGCATTGGCCGGCCCGGTGTCAAAGGCCAAAAGCGCGCCCTCGGCCTCGGGGCCTGGCTGTCGGGGATCGACCCAGGTGATATTGCCGACCCCGCCGAGGTTGAGAAAGGCCACCGGCGCCTGTGCCCCGATCCACTTGGCACAGGCAAAGTGATAGAACGGCGCCAGCGGCGCCCCCTGCCCGCCCAGCCGCACGTCGGACGACCGGAAGTCCCAGACCACCGGCAGCCCCAGCGCCTGGGCCAGTGCCGCGCCATCGCCCAGCTGGTGCGTGCCGCGCCCGGCAGGCTCATGCGCCAGCGTCTGACCGTGAAAGCCCACCAGCTCGGCCTCAAACCCCGACAACGCCTCTTCATGCGCGCGCTGCACCACCGCCAACGCCTCGTCCAACCCCGCCCCGGGCCAGCGCCCCAGCACCGCCTTCAGCGTCGCGCGCTCGGCATCGGAATAGGGCCGGTAGCGGCTTGACCCGAAGCTTTCGATCACCTCGCCATCGGTGCGGATCACCGCCGCGTCGACGCCATCCAGCGATGTTCCCGACATCGCGCCCAGTGCCGTGACCATGCCAGTCTTCAACATGCCCTTTTCCTCGCAGCCCGCGGCCTTTATAGCCTTGCCCGACCATAGTGGAGAGACCCCATGACCTACCATCCCAAATCGGACTTCATGCGCGTCATGATGGAACGCGGCTACCTGGCCGATTGCACCGATTACCAGGGGCTGGACGACAAGCTGTCCACTGGCGTGGTCACCGCCTATATCGGTTATGACGCCACGGCGCAGTCGCTGCATGTCGGTCACCTGCTCAACATCATGATGCTGCGCTGGCTGCAGAAGACCGGCCACAGGCCGATCACCCTGATGGGCGGCGGCACCACCAAGGTGGGCGATCCCAGCTTCCGCTCGGACGAGCGCCCGCTGCTGGGGCCGGAACAGATCGATGCCAATATCGATGGCATGAAGCAGGTCTTTGCGAAATACCTCTCCTATGGTGACGGTGAGAGCGATGCGCTCATGCTGAACAATGCCGAGTGGCTGGACGGCTTGAACTACCTCGAATTCCTGCGCGACATCGGGCGGCATTTCTCGGTCAACCGGATGCTGTCGTTCGAAAGCGTGAAGTCCCGGCTGGACCGCGAGCAATCGTTGTCCTTCCTCGAATTCAACTACATGATCCTGCAGGCCTATGACTTCCTTGAGCTGAACCGCCGGTACGACTGTGTCTTGCAGATGGGCGGGTCTGACCAATGGGGCAATATCGTCAACGGCATAGATTTGACACGGCGGGTGCTGGACCATGAGATTTACGGCCTGACCTCGCCGCTGTTGACCACGTCCGATGGCCGCAAGATGGGCAAATCCCAAGGCGGCGCCATGTGGTTGAATGCCGACATGCTGAGCCCCTACGAGTTCTGGCAATTCTGGCGCAACACCACCGATGCCGACGTGGGCCGGTTCCTCAAGCTTTACACCGAGCTGCCGGTTGACGAATGCAACCGGCTGGGCGCGCTGGCGGGCTCCGAGATCAACGATGCCAAGATCGTGCTGGCCCGCGAAGTGACCACGCTGTGCCACGGGGCCGAGGCGGCGGCAGCGGCAGAGGCCACGGCGCGCGAGGTGTTCGAAAAGGGGGGCGTTGGGGATGACCTGCCGACGCTGACCTTGGCGGCGGACGATTTGCCGGTGTCCATCGTGCAGTTGATCGTGCGCTCCGGGCTGGCAAAATCCGGCAAGGAGGCCAAGCGCCTGATCACCGAAAACGGTGCCCGGATGAACGACGCGCCGCTGTCCGATGCCGGGCTTATGGTGGATGCCGCGGCCCTCGCCACGCCGATCAAGCTTTCGGCGGGCAAGAAACGGCACGCGCTGGTGCAATTGGGCTGAGGTCGGATGCGAGGGGTTTTACCCCTCGCGCTCCCCAGGATATTTTCGAACCAGAGAAGGACTGGACCGTGCCAGGGATACGGCAGGGTTTGGTTGATATTGGCTGGGGGATGCGGCGCATGTCTCAGCGCGGTGCGGGCTGGGTGGGTGAGCGCCCTTCGCGGCGGGCAATTCATTTCGGCGTTAATGACTGGTTTACCTGAATCGGACGTTAATGACGCCATGTCCTATCATGCGACCCATCTGTCGGACTTGCAGACCGCGCCGTTGCAGCAGCACCCGGCCTTTGGCGCGGCGATGGCCTATCTTGGCCGACCGGTGCTGAAGGTGTTTCTTCCCGGTCCGGCACGCGAGGTGCAGGTCGTGCGTCGCCGCTTCGGGCCGGTCAACCTCGGCCTGATTTCGCGGGCGGATATTCGTCGGGATGACAGGGCGCGGTTGAGCCAATGCACCGGGTGCCGCCTGTTGCTGGTGAACGCCGAGACGCCAGGGCCGCACCCCGGGCTGTGTCTGCGCCGCGCCGGGCATGTTGCGGAACTGGCGTTGGAGGGCGGCGGTAACAGCTGGAAATCCCGCATGGGCCGGAGCTGGCGCAACCGGCTGTACCGGGGGCTGCGTTCCGGGCTCGGGGTGTTTCATGACCGCCTGCCTGCCGATCCCGGGCACTGGCTGTTGCGGCTGGACCAGGCCCGGCAGACGTGCCGGCGGTCTCGTGGGTATCCGCCGGTCTTTACCGCCGCCTTTGCCGCCGCGAACACCGGCCAGGCCCGGTTGTTCGAGGCGCGCCAGGGGGACACACCGGTGGCCGCCCTGCTGTTTCTGTGTCACGGCAGCGTGGCGACCTGTCACATTGGCTGGAGCGGAGATCGCGGGCGGCAGGTCTCGGCGCATCACCTGTTGTTGTGGCGGGCGATGGTGGCGCTGGCGGCGCGCGGGATAACGCGGCTTGACCTGGGGGTGGTGGACAGAAAGAGGCATCCCGGGCTGACGCGTTTCAAGCTTGGCTCCGGGGCCGAATGCCGCCCGCTGGGCGGCACCTGGGTCATACGGCTGTCGGGTGCGTGATGTCACGCACCCTTGATTCAACCGGTGGCTGGCTGCGTGCAAGCACGCACCCTGCGGGCGGCGGAGAAAGACCCGACGGTCAATGCCCGCCGAGGATACCGGTACGGACGTTGTAGTCGACCGCGATCTCGTAGTCAGGGTCGTCGTCGCTGTCGACGATGAGATGCCCGGCCTTGGTCAGCAGCTGGTGGCAATCCCGGCTCAGGTGGCGCAACTTGATCTGCTTGCCTGCGGCCTCGTATTTCGCGGCCACCGCTTCGATCGCCTGCAATGCAGACTGGTCCACCACGCGGCTGTCGTTGAAATCGACGATCACCACCGCCGGGTCGTCCTTTACGTCGAACAGCTCGACAAAACCTTCGGAGGAGCCGAAGAACAGCGGCCCCTGGATCTCGTAGACCTTGGCGCCCTGGTCGGTCACCGATTCCCGCGTGTTGGCGTGGATGCGGCGCGCGTTGTTCCAGGAATAGGCCAGCGCCGAGACGATCACGCCGACGACAACCGCAACGGCCAGGTCTTCATAGACGGTCACAGCGGTCACCAGCACGATGACGAAGGCATCCATCGGCGGCACCTTGCGCAGGATGGTCAGCGAGTTCCAGGCAAAGGTGCCGATCACCACCATGAACATCACACCGACCAGCGCGGCCAGTGGGATCAGCTCGATCACCGGGGCGGCGAAGAGAATGAAGATCAGAAGGAACAGCGCAGCGGCGATGCCCGCGATCCGGGTGCGGCCGCCGGATTTCACATTGATCATCGACTGGCCGATCATCGCGCAGCCGCCCATGCCGCCAAAGAAGCCGGTCACGGTATTGGCCACGCCCTGGGCGATGCATTCCTGCGACGCGCCGCCGCGCTTGCCGGTGATCTCGCCCACCAGGTTCAGCGTCAGCAGCGATTCGATCAACCCGATGGCGGCGAGGATCACCGCGTAGGGCAGGATGATCTGCAGCGTCTCAAGGCTCAGCGGCACCATCGGGATGTGGAACGGCGGCAGCCCGCCCTGGATCGAGGCCATGTCCCCCACCCGCGGCACGTCGATGCCAAAGGCGATGACCAGCGCCGCGACGACGCCGATACCGGCCAGCGGCGCGGGAATCACCTTGGTGACTTTCGGCATGGCCCAGATGATCGCCATGGTCAGGCCCACCAGCCCCAGCATCATCATAAGCGGCGTACCGGTCAGCCAGTCGCCCCCGCCCATGCCGTGGCCACTGCTTTCCGAGGTGCCGGGCACTTTGAACTGGGTCAGCTGGGCCAGGAAGATCACGATCGCCAGCCCGTTGACAAAGCCCAGCATCACCGGGTGCGGCACCAGCCGGATGAACTTGCCCCATTGCATGGCGCCGGCGAAGATCTGGAGCAGCCCCATCAGGACCACCGTGGCAAAGAGGTATTCAACCCCGTGTTCCGCCACCAGCGCCACCATGACCACCGCCAACGCACCGGTCGCGCCCGAGATCATGCCCGGCCGTCCGCCGATCAGCGCGGTGATCAACCCCACGAGGAAGGCCGCGTAAAGCCCCACCAGCGGATGCACCCCAGCGACAAAGGCAAAGGCCACCGCTTCCGGCACCAGCGCCAGCGCGACGGTCAGTCCAGAGAGCAACTCGATCCGCAGCCGTGCCGGGGACAGCGGTTCGTCCGGGGCAAGACGCAGGTCGGGCATGGCAAAGCCCTTGGCAAATGAGCCGAGCAAGGCGCGTTTCATGGGGGATCCTGTCATTTCTGTTCGCGTTAGCGCTATAGAGCGGCCCTGCCCAAAAAGCCAGCCCGCCGGCCCGACGCCAGCCATGCAGTCACATCATGGCTGCCATGCGCCCTGATCCATCAATGGATCAGTCCTGATCCGTTGACGGATCAGCCGGCCCGCATTCAGGCACCAGTCCGGCAAGCGTATCGGGACCGGGACGCAGGCGTTCGGGCAGCGATGCCAGGACTTCGTCAAGCACCTCGGCGGTCAAAGCCGCACTTTCGCAGACATAGGCCTTCCGGGTGCCACCCGGGTTCTCTTTGCGCCAGTCCCGGTATTCCTGTTCCTCAAAAGCCGCCGCCACGGCCAACCCGATGACAGGTATGGCCGTCATTCCCCGTTTCAGACGCGCCTTTGCCCGGGTCTTTGCACGGGTCCTGGCAACGGCGCGTCGCATCTCCTTGCGGTGGGCGGCGGCCATCTGGGTCATCTTTGCCGTCGCCACTGCCGCCGTCGATCCGGCCTGCACCGCCCAGATCGTCGAAGACACCGTGGCAAAGGCCAGCGCCCCGCAGAGCCAAAGAAGAAAGACCGCGCTGCGCAGCAGGCGCCTGACCGCCCGCAATACCGACAAGACCATGGGAGCTCCTCCATTTGCCCAATCGCCCTCTTGCCTCTCCAGCTTAAAGCGGCAAACTCCGTCCGACAACGAACAGCCGATTTCAGAAAGCAGGACAAACGATGACGGACACGATGATCGGGGTGATCGGCGGATCGGGGATCTACGAGATCGACGGGCTGGACGGCGCGGAATGGATCGACGTCGAAGGCCCCTGGGGCACGCCGTCGGACCAGATCCTGACCGGCACGCTGGACGGGGTCAAGATGGCCTTTCTGCCGCGCCACGGGCGGGGCCATGTGCATTCGCCCACCACCGTGCCCTATCGCGCCAATATCGATGCTCTGAAGCGGCTGGGGGTGACCGACGTGATCTCGGTCTCGGCCTGCGGATCCTTCCGCGAGGAAATGGCGCCGGGCGATTTCGTCGTGGTCGACCAGTTCATCGACCGCACCTTCGCCCGCGAGAAAAGCTTTTTCGGCACCGGCTGCGTGGCGCATGTCAGCGTGGCGCACCCCACCTGCCCCCGGCTGTCGGCTGCCTGTCTGCAAGCGGCGCGCGACACCGGGATCACCGTGCATGACGGCGGCACCTACCTGGCGATGGAAGGGCCGCAGTTCTCGACCCTGGCGGAATCGAAGATGTACCGCGAACACTGGGGCGCGGATGTGATCGGCATGACCAACATGCCCGAGGCCAAGCTCGCCCGCGAGGCAGAGCTTTGTTATGCCTCGGTCGCGATGGTCACCGATTACGACAGCTGGCACCCCGATCATGGCGAGGTCGACGTGACCCAGATCATCGCCACCCTGATGGGCAACGCGGAAAAAGGCCGGGGCATGGTGGCGCGGCTGCCCGCGCTTTTGGGGCAACGCCGCGATCCCTGTCCGCATGGCTGTGACCGGGCGCTGGAATTCGCCATCCTGACCGCGCCGGACAAGCGCGACCCCGAAGTCATGACGCGGCTTGACGCGGTGGCGGGGCGTGTGCTTGGTGCGGTGCCGGGCTGAAGCCCGGCCTACATCTGACAACAAGAGGCGATCATGGACTTCAACCTCTGGCTCACCTTCGTTGCGGCCTCGACCGCGCTTTTGCTGATCCCCGGGCCGACGGTGCTTCTGGTGCTGAGCTATGCGCTGTCGAAGGGGCGCAGCGTGGCGGTCGCCTCGGCCGCCGGGGTGGCGACCGGCGACCTGATTGCCATGACCGCCTCGCTGGCGGGGCTGGGCGCGCTGGTGCTGGCCTCGGCCACGCTGTTTACCGTACTGAAATGGGTGGGTGCCGCCTATCTGATCTGGCTGGGGATCAAGCTGATCCGCTCGGCCCCCTCCGAAGGGCTTGCCGCCAACAAGGTCCAGGCCGAGATCACCACGCGCGGGGTCTTTGCCCATAACGCCGCCGTCACGGCGCTGAACCCGAAAAGCATCGCCTTCTTCATCGCCTTCGTGCCACAGTTCCTTGACCCCGGCGCGCCGATGCTGCCGCAGTTTGCGGTGCTGATCGTCACCTTCGTGGGGCTGGCCGCGATCAACGCGCTGGCCTATGCGCTGCTGGCCGACCGGCTGCGGCGGATGATCGCCCGCCCCGGCGTGATCACCTGGATCACCCGCGCCGGCGGTGGCGCGCTGGTTGCGATGGGGGTTCTGACAGCGACCATGCGGCGCGCGGCCTGACGGTCCTTGTGGCGTGCGGCCTGTCGGCCTGTGCGGCGGGACGCCTGATCACTCTTCGCCGTCGCGGTTCTTTTTCATGAACTTGCGGATGAAATGCCGGATCTCGCGCGCGGCGGTAGTGTCCATTTCCTTGCACAGGGCGACGAATTCGTCGCGCTCGGTCTTGTCGAGCCGCAGGATGAGCTGGGCATCCTTGTTGCCCGTGCTTTTCTTGTCACTTTTCTTGTTCACCGGCTGGCCCGCTTGAATTTTCGTTCTGAGTTATGTATATACATTGCATAGACGATGCATAGATATGCTAAGTCAACGAAAACAAAAAGGAAAGGCCAAATGATGACGACAGCACTCGCCAAAAGCCTGCTGGTCCGCGACCGGCTTGACTGGACCCAGCCGCGCGGAACGTGGATTGCGCGGGCCTTCTATGCCCGCCGTTTCCCCCGCAAACACGACCACCACCCCCAGGACGGCACGCCCCGGCGCGCCGCCGTTCAGAAGGTATAACCAAAGCGCGCAATATCGGGCGCACAGAGGCGGGCCACCAACGCGGCCGTGGTCTCGTTGTAATACCCCCGGTAATCGGCGGCGCGCTCGGACCGGTTCACCCGGTCCGGCGCCAGCGGAAACCCCAGGTGCGCCTCAAGCGGTGCGATATCCTCGGCCAGGTGCTCCAGCCGCAGGAACAGCGCCTTGCGTTCCTGGCCCAGCGCATCGGTGACATACCGCGCCGCCGGGCTTCGCGACAGGCCCGCCATCGTGTGACGATGCATGACGAACTCGGAAAATGACAGCGACCGGGCCAGCTCCACCGCCCGGTGATCAAAGCTTTGTTCCCGCAGCCAGTGATAATAACTCGCCACCCGGTCCCAGGGATTGCGCACCAGCGTGAAGATCAGGAAATCGTCCAGCTCTTCGGTCGCGACCACCCCGTCGATGTCGGCCAGCGTGGCGTGTTTCCACAGCCGCCCCCTCGCCTCCAGCTTCTGCACCCGCTTGCGGCGGCGCAGCGCCTTGGGGGTGTCGCCGATCAGGATGTCATCGGCCATCGCCCGGTCCTCAAGCGCCAGCGCCATCGAGGTGCCGCCGGTCTTGGGGATATGCACAAAGATATAGCGGCGCCCGCGCGAGATGATCATGTCGCGACGCTAGCCTGCCACGACCGGTTCGGCAATCGCCCCAAGGGCGCGCGCAGATGTCATCCGGCTCTTGCCCATTTTCGCGCCCGCGCCTACTAGGCTTCCCATGACCCAGGATATCCATGACCGCCTTCTGATCATTGACTTCGGCAGCCAGGTGACGCAGCTCATTGCCCGCCGCCTGCGAGAGCTGAACGTCTATTGCGAAATCCACCCCTACCAGAACGTCACCGACGCGTTCCTTTCGGACTTCGGCCCGAAAGCGGTGATCTTCTCGGGCGGGCCGGATTCGGTGATGCGCGAGGGTTCGCCCCGCCCGCCGAAATCCGTCTATGACCTTGGCGTGCCGATCCTCGGCATCTGCTATGGCCAGCAGGTGATGATGCAGGACCTCGGCGGCAAGGTGGAAGCCGGCGAACATGCCACCGCCGAATTTGGCCGCGCCTGGGTGACACCCGGCGACACCCGCGCCGATTTCCTGACCGGTTGGTTCATGGATGGCTCGGGGCGCGAACAGGTCTGGATGAGCCACGGCGACCACGTCTCGGAAATCGCCCCCGGTTTCGCGGTCTACGGCACCTCGCCCGGGGCGCCCTTTGCCATCACCGCCGACCTGGAGCGCCAGTTTTTTGCCGTGCAGTTCCACCCCGAGGTGCACCACACCCCCAACGGCAAGACGCTCTATGAAAATTTCGTCCGCGCGGCCGGGTTCAAGGGCGACTGGACCATGGGCGCTTACCGCGAGGAAGCGATCCGCAAGATCCGCGATCAGGTGGGCGACAAGAAGGTGATCTGCGGTCTCTCCGGCGGGGTTGATTCCTCGGTCGCGGCGGTGCTGATCCACGAAGCCATCGGCGACCAGCTGACCTGTGTCTTTGTCGACCACGGGCTCTTGCGCCAGAATGAGGCCGAGGAAGTCGTCGCAATGTTCCGCGACAACTACAACATCCCGCTGATCCATGCCGATGAATCCGAATTGTTCCTGACCGAGCTGGACGGCGTCAGCGACCCCGAGGTCAAGCGCAAGACCATCGGCCGGCTCTTCATCGACGTGTTCCAGAAATACGCAAGCGGGATCGAGGGCGCCGAATTCCTCGCCCAGGGCACGCTCTATCCCGACGTGATCGAATCGGTCTCGTTCTCGGGCGGTCCTTCGGTGACCATCAAGTCGCACCACAACGTCGGCGGCCTGCCCGAAAAGATGGGGCTGAAGCTGGTCGAACCGCTGCGCGAGCTGTTCAAGGACGAGGTCCGCGCGCTGGGTCATGAGTTGGGCCTGCCTGCGTCCTTCATCGGTCGCCACCCCTTCCCCGGCCCCGGTCTTGCCATCCGCTGCCCCGGCGAGATCACCCGCGAAAAGCTGGAGATCCTGCGCAAGGCCGATGCGGTCTATATCGACCAGATCCGCAAGCATGGCCTCTATGACGAAATCTGGCAGGCCTTTGTCGCCATCCTGCCGGTGCGCACCGTCGGCGTGATGGGCGACGGGCGGACCTATGATTTCGCCTGTGCCCTGCGCGCCGTGACAAGCGTCGACGGGATGACGGCGGATTACTATCCGTTCAGCCACGATTTCCTGGGTGAAACCGCCACGCGGATCATCAACGAGGTCAAGGGTATCAACCGCGTCACCTATGACGTGACGTCGAAACCACCGGGAACCATCGAGTGGGAATGAAGTTCCGCACGTCCAACTCACGCTCCAACGAGACCGACGACGAGATCGCCCGCGGATCAGAGCGGCATGTCTACCTGGTGCCCAATGCGCCCGACATGCTGCTCAAGGTCATGCGGTCCAAGCACCTGCGCACCATCGTCCAGACCGACGACAAGACGTTTCGCGGCTGGCTGAAGATCCGCAAGGCCTATGCGCTGTATCGCCGCGAGCAGAAGGTGTGGAACGACGCCATGCTGCGCGCGGCCAACCGCGGCAGCTTCCCCCCGCTGGCGGGCATCAGCACGCTGGTGCTGACGCAATCGGGGCTGGGCCAGCTGGTAGAGCGGATTGTGGATGCCGATGGCAATACCGCGCCCACGCTGGACGACCTGTTGCGCCAGCCCCTGCCCGAGGACAAGCTGGCGGCGCTGAACACCTTTGTCGCGGCGCTTTATAACTGGCATATCCCGGCCTATGATCTGGGGCCGAAGAACATCGTCTGGGACACCGCCTCAAAGCGGTTCGTGCTGGTGGATGGCTTTGGCGACCGCGCGGTTCTGCCACTGAAGACCTGGTTCCGGCGGCTCAACAACCGGCGGTTGGACCGCGCCTTTGCCGAAACCGCGCAGAAATGCCCGCTGATCTGGGACGGCAAGGCGCGCCAGTTCCGGCAGGCCCCGGGCGGTTGATCATCCTCCGATCCTCGGATGAAGACGCCCAAGCGGCCCGCACTTCCCTCTCGAAACTTGCCCCAGTGCGCCGATTTTGCAGCGAAATTCCGGCGCGCCGGGTATAGTGGCGCCGACCTGATCTGGAATCGGAGCCCTTCCATGATGCCTATCGCCCTGCCCCAGCGCCTTTCCCTGTGCCTGTGCCTGTCCCTTCTGGCCTCGACGGCGATGGCCGCCCCCGAATACTACCGGGTCACTGGCGTGGCGGCGGACGATACGCTGAATGTGCGCGCAGCCCCCGACGGCAGCAGCGAGGACATCGGCGACCTGCTCCCCGACACCACCGGACTCGAGGTGCTGGATCGCGATGACAGCGGCAAATGGGGCCGCATCACCTGGTATGAGGGCAATGGCTGGGTCTCGATGCGCTTTCTCGAAAAGGACGACATCGCCCGCATCGGTCAGACCACCCTGCCCGCCGGCCTGCTGTGTGGCGGGACCGAACCGTTCTGGTCGATCCGCTTTGCCGAGACGACGGCCACCTTTTCCGACATCACCTCCAACCACAGCGTGTTGCCGCTGGGCGATACGCTGGTCGCCGGTGGCCGCCCGGCCTTTCCCGCCGCGCTGCGCCACCGCTCGGACGAGGCCGCCTCGCTGTCGATCCTCCGTCCCCAGGCCTGCAGCGACGGGATGAGCGACCGCGACTACGGCTATTCCGTGGTACTGCTGATCCGCACGCTCCAGGGCGAAGGCTTCTACGAAGGCTGCTGCTGGCTGCCGCTGGAGACCGGACAACACTAGGCGGCGCCCGGCGGGATTTGCCCGCATCTTACCGTTTCATTAACCAGTTTGGCGCAACCTCCCCGAACGACCGCAAAGTGGGAGGGGCGTCATGTCGCAATGGGTTCAGGATTTACGCCGTGTCCTCAAGGCCTGCGTCGCGATGGGGCTGCCCGGATACCTTGGGTTCCTGCGACACCCGCGCGGCAGCCATGTGCGGACCCGCGTTCACGGCTGCCCCGTCACCCTGCGGCGCGACGGGCCGGATTTGCAGGTGGCGGTGGCCAACCTCGGCAAGGAATTCCGCTGCCTCGACCCGCATATCCCCAAGGATTTCAACGGCGTCATCATCGATGCCGGAGCTTTTGTCGGCACCGCCTCGCTGGCCCTGGCGCGGCGGTTTCCGCAGGCCCGGGTGATCGCCATCGAACCGTCGTCCGAGAATTTCGCGCTTTTGTCGGCCAACATCGCCGATACCCCGCGCATCACCGCGATCCGCGCCGCGCTCATGCCCACGGGCCAGCGCGGCGCGAGGTTGCAGGACCGCGGCACCGGCGGCTGGGGCTATACCGTCGTGCCCGCGCCGGATGACGCCCCCGCCACCTTTCTTGAGGAGGTGCCGGTGATCACCCTGGCCGAGGTCTGCGACCGCGTGGCGCCCGCCCAGATCGGCGTGGTCAAGCTTGACATCGAAGGCGCCGAATTCGCGTTGTTCGATCCCCCCGACCCGGTGCTGGCCCGAACGCCGCTGATCCTTGCGGAACTGCACGACAGGATCGTGCCCGGCACCCGCGGTGCCTTCGATCTGTTTGCGCGGCGGCGCCCCTGCATCGACACCGGCGGCGAGAAATTCCTGCTGCTGCCCGACAGTGCCCGGCCTTCGCCCGGAGGGTAGATCCATGCGCCTGCAACGTCTTGCCATTCCGCCGTCCCTGACCCAAGGTGCGCCGCGTCGTGGCAAGGAGGGGCAAGGCAATGAGCGATACCATCAAGGCAGCCCTCTGGATGAGCGGCGCCATCGTCTCCTTCACCTCGATGGCGATTGCGGGCCGCGCGGTCAGCCTCGACCTCGACACCTTCGAAATCATGCTGTTCCGCAGCCTGATCGGCATCGTCGTGGTGGTCGCCATCGCCGGCATGGCCGGCACCCTGGGCCAGGTCACGCGGCGCCGGATGGGCGTGCATTTCATCCGCAATCTCAGCCATTTCACCGGCCAGAACCTGTGGTTCTACTCGATCACCGCAATTCCGCTGGCGCAGGTCTTCGCGCTGGAATTCACCTCGCCGCTCTGGGTGATCGTGCTCTCGCCGCTGATCCTGGGCGAAAAGCTCACCCGCGTCCGCGTTCTGGCCGCCACCATCGGCTTTGTCGGCATCCTGATCGTCACCCGGCCCAGCCCCGAAACACTGCAATTCGGCCAGCTCACGGCGGCGCTGGCGGCCATCGGCTTTGCCGGATCGGCGGTCTTCACCCGCCTGCTGACCCGGACCGAAACCATCACCTGCATCCTGTTCTACTTGACCGTGATGCAGGCCGCCTTCGGGCTGATCTGTGCCGGCTATGACGGCGACATTGCCCTGCCCACCGCCGCCAACCTGCCCTGGGTGGTGCTGATCGGGCTGGCCGGGCTGGTGGCGCATTTCTGCCTGACCACGGCGTTGAAGCTGGCACCGGCTGCGGTGGTCATGCCGATCGACTTTGCCCGCCTGCCGGTGATCGCCATCGTCGGCATGCTGCTCTACAACGAACCGCTCGATCTTCTGGTCCTGCTGGGCGCGGCAATCATCTTCGGCGGCAACTACCTCAACATCTGGAGCGACACCCGCAAGCCCGCGCCACGGCCATCGGCGATTGTAACAGGCAAGTAACGTCACGGCACAGCCCCCGGCTGACGCATCGTCAGGAATTGACCGGTTTCACGCTCTTTGCCTAGCGTTCAGGCAGGGAAGAGACAGGAATATACCATGATCAAAACAGGAAACGTCGCATGCGCGGCGTGTCTGCTGGCGGGCGTTGCCCAGGCCGGCGGACTTGAACGCGACCGCCCGGCCGAGGCCATCTTGTTCGAGGAAGGCAACTACGCCCAGTTTTCCTTCCGCAGCTCCGATCCGAACGTATCGGGCGAGTATCCGGCGTTCCTGGGTGGCGGCAGCACCGGCGACATGGCCGGATCCACCACCAATATCGGCGGCGGGCTGAAGTTCCAGCTGACCGACCGTTTCGACTTTGCGCTGCTGTTCAGCCAGCCCTATGCGGCCAATGCGGCCTATGACAAGGGCTTCTACAACGGGCTGACCGCAACCTGGCGCAGCACCTCGATCGACGCGCTGCTGAAATACGATGTCACCGACCGCGTCGCGGTCTATGGCGGGCCCAGCTTTCTGACATCTTCGGCCGACATCACCATCCCGCTGACCCTGGCCAATGTCGCCTCGGACCCCGACGGCCCGGCCGGGCCGCTGCCGGGCAGCATCGTGTCCACCTACCGCGCGCAAAGCTCGACCGAAACCGATGTCGGCTTCATCCTCGGCGCGGCCTATCAGATCCCCGACTACAAGCTGCGGGTGGCGCTGACCTATCGCTCCGAGATCGAGCATGAGTTCGACGCGCGCGAGACCTATACGCAGCTGAGCCTGCCCGGCCCCGCCTTCACCCCGGTCAGCACCAGCTCGAAAACGCCGATCAAGATGCCGCAGTCACTGACCCTCGACTTCCAGTCGGGCGTGACGCCGAAAACCCTGGTCTTCGGCTCGGTGCGCTGGACCGAATGGTCGAAGTGGCAGGTCAAGCCGGGCGCCTATGCCGCCGAAACCGGGCGCGAAATCACGCGGTTCAAGCACGACACGATGACCTATCAACTGGGCGTCGGCCGCGCCGTCACCGACAGCCTCTCGGTCTTTGCCCGCCTTGGTCACGAAACCAAAAAGGGCAGCACCGTCACGCGCCTCTCGCCCACCGACGGCTATACCTCGGTCGGCATCGGCGCCAGCTATACGGTGGGTAACGCCGAGATCACCGCCGGCATCGAACACGCCTGGCTGGGCGAGGCGGAAAGCGGCACCCCCACCGATTTCTCCGACAACACCGCCACCGGCTTCGGCGTGACCATCGGCTTCCGCTTCTGACGCCTGAACACCCCCCCCGAAAGCAGGTGTCCACATCTTCTTCGGTTTCGAAAATATCCTGGGGGGTTTGGGGGGCAAAGCCCCCCATCGTTTCCAGTCGGGTTTGGGGGGCAAAGCCCCCCATCTTTTCCAGTCGGCTCCGGGCGCACAAGCCCCCCGCCTGTCGACGCGCCAAGGCGTTGTGCCCCCCCGTCACCCCTCTTTCATGCGCCAGACAATGACCAACCCCGCCCCGGCGATCAGGCCAATCCCCAGCATCTCGGACAGGCTGACCCCCTGGCCATGGATCACGAAGGCCGCCAGTGGACCGAAGATGAAGACCGAGTATTCGAAAACCGCCACGTATGAGGTCTCGCCCAGGGCATAGGCCCGGGTGATCAGCCCCACCCCCAGCACCGAAAACACCGCCTGGATGGCCAGCAACAGGTGCAGCAGTGGCGACATCGGCCAGACCCAGCCGCGCAGCACGAAACCCGCCGCCCCCTCGGGCACCTCGGGCGACCAGAGGCCAAGCACGCCCAACCCCGCCAGCCCCATGATCCCCTGCACCACGAACATGGCAAAGAGCATCGCCATGATCCGCTCGCCGGCGCAGAGCGTCCGGGTCGCAATCGCCCCCAGCGCATAGAACAACCCGCCAAAGATCGGCAGAAAGGTGGCCAGGCTCAGGTTCTGCGGATCGGGGCTCAACACCACGAGGATGCCGCAAAACCCCATCGCCACCGCCAGGATCCGCCAGCGCCCCACCGTTTCGCGCAAGGCCACCGCGGTGAGGACCAGCACGAAGACCGGCGAGGTGAACAACCCCGACAGCGCCTGGGCAATCGGCATCACCGAAAGCGCGCCGAAATAAAACAGCATCGAGGTCGCCACCAGCGCCCCGCGCAAGACCACCGCCCAGAGCCGCCGCACCGACAGGCTCCCCATGCCCAGCCGCACGCAGACCAGCATCAGCGGCAGCGCGATCACCGCCCGCCAAGCGTAGAACTGCCAAAGCCCGATTTCCCCCGCGATCACCGGAACCGCATTGTCGATCACTCCGATGACGGCCATCGCCCCCAACATGGATGCGGCGGCCGCCATGGGCCGTGTGTCTGTCGCTGATGTCATTCGCGAAACACGCCATCTTGCGGCACTTCGGTCTTGCCTTATAACGACATTGTCTGCCGCAAAAGGAGGTTCCTCATGGGATGGCTGAATGACGAATCCGGCCTGGGCCGGAATGCGGCCAACTATGTGCCGCTGACGCCGCTGTCGATGCTGCGCCGGGCGCGGGCGATCTTTCCCGACCGACTGGCCGTGGTCTATGGCCCGCATCGCAAGACCTATGCCGAATATCATGACCGCGTGACCCGCCTCGCCTCTGCCCTTGCGCGCGCCGGGGTGAAACCGGGGGACGTGGTGGCCACGGTGCTGCCCAACATCCCCGCCCAGGCCGAGGCGCATTTCGGCGTGCCCGCCTGTGGCGCGGTGCTGAACACCATCAACACCCGGCTGGACCCGGACACCGTGGCCTACATCCTCGACCACGGCGAGGCCAAGCTGGTTCTGGTCGATCCGCAGTTTCTGCCCATGGTGGCCGACGCGATCGAGCGCATGGACGGCCCCGCCCCGCGCATCATCGAAGTGGCCGACACCCACGGCGGTGCCCATGCGCATGGCCATTACACCGAATACGAGGATTTCCTGGCCGGGGGCGATCCGGACTTCGACTGGATCATGCCCGAGGATGAATGGGAAAGCATCGCGCTCAACTATACCTCCGGCACCACCGGGCGGCCCAAGGGCGTGGTCTATCATCACCGCGGCGCTTACCTGATTGCGATGGCCCAGGTGATTTCCTGGCGTATGGTGCTTTACCCGAAGTACCTGACCATCGTGCCGCAGTTTCACTGCAACGGCTGGTGCCACACCTGGATGATGCCCGTGGTGGGCGGCACGCTGATCTCCTGCCGCGACATTGCCGCCAAGCCGATCTTCGACGCCATCGCCGACGAGGGCGTGACCCATTTCGGCGGCGCGCCCATCGTGCTGAACATGCTGGTCAACGCGCCCGAAGCCGATCGCCGCGCCTTTGACCAGACGGTCGAGGTCTTTACCGCCGGCGCGCCCCCCGCCCCCGCCACGCTGGCCAAGATCGAGCCGATGGGCTTCAACATCAACCAGGTCTACGGGCTGACCGAAACCTACGGCCCCGCCACCGAATGCACCTGGCGGGACGAGGATTGGGCCGATCTGGTGGGCGAGGACCGCGCCGCCGTCAAGGCGCGTCAGGGCGTGGCCATGCCGATGATGGAAGAGATCACCGTGCTCGACCCCGACAGCATGGCCCAGGTGCCGATGGACGGCACCCACCAGGGCGAGATCATGTTCCGTGGCAACGCGGTGATGAAGGGCTACCTGAAGAACCCCAAGGCCACCGAAGAGGCCTTTTCCGGCGGCTGGTTCCATTCCGGCGACCTCGCCATCCAGCATCCCGACGGTTATATCCAGATCGCCGACCGGGCCAAGGACATCATCATTTCCGGGGGCGAGAACATTTCCTCGGTCGAGGTCGAAGGCACGCTGATGGCGCATGACGCGGTGCTGCTGGCGGCGGTGGTGGCGAAACCGGACGAAACATGGGGCGAAGTGCCTTGCGCCTTCATCGAACTCAAGGCCGGCCATGACGTGACCGAGGCCGACCTGATCGCCTTTGCCCGCACGCGGCTGGCCGGGTTCAAGACGCCCAAGAAGGTGGTCTTCCTCGAATTGCCCAAGACCTCGACCGGCAAGATCCAGAAATTCGAACTGCGCAAGCTCGCAAAGGACCTCTGATCCTTCATGACATTACTGGCGATGCCGCTTTACCGCGCGCTGCTCACGATTGCCTGGCCCGTCGTGGCCTTCCTCCTGCTGCTGCGGGTTCTGCGCGGGCGTGAAAGCCTGCGCGACTGGACCCAGCGTATCGGCCTGGGCACGGGCGATGCCCCTGGCGCGCATCTCTGGGTGCATGCCGCCTCGAACGGAGAGCTGATCTCGGCCCGCCCGGTGATCCTTGCCCTGCGCCAAAGACGCCCGGACCTGAAACTTCTGATCACCACCAATTCGCTTGGCGGGCGGGCGCTGGCCGAGGGATGGGGCCTGGACGGGTTGACCGCGCGGCTGGCGCCGCTGGACAGCCGTTGGGCGGCGCACCGGGTGATCGGCGGCTACCAGGTCTGCGGCCACGTGCTGCTGGAATCCGAGTTCTGGCCCAACCGCATCGGTGCGCTGTCCGCGCGCGGCGTGCCGGTCTTTGCCATCGGCGCCCGTCTGTCGCGCCGCAGCGCCCAGGGCTGGCGCCGGGCCATGCGGCTGGCCGACCAGGTGCTGTCACGGCTCACGCTGGTATCGCCGCAGGATGACGGCACCCGCCGCCGGCTTCTGAACCTCGGGCTCCACGAGGCCCGGCTTGGCCCGGTGCTCGATCTCAAGGCCTTCTATGACCCGCCCGCCGGGATGACCCCGGATGCCCGGCTTCAGGCGGCCTTTGACCGTCCCCGGACCTGGCTGGCCGCCTCGACCCATGATGGCGAGGACCGGATCGTGCTGACCGCCCATGCGGCGCTCTTGAAGGTCTGCCCCCGGGCGCGGCTGATCCTTGCGCCGCGCCATCCCGACCGCGGCGCCGCCATCGCCGCCCTGGCACAAGAGATGGGCCTCGACGTCGCCCGCCGCGCGGCAGAAGAGCCCCCCCGCCCCGGCGCGGTCTACATCGCCGACACCCTGGGCGAGATGCCGCTGTGGTATGCGCTGGCCAGCACCACCTTTGTCGGCGGTTCGCTGGTCGAGGTCGGCGGGCATACCCCGTTTGAACCGGCGCTGTTCGACAGCACCCTGCTGCATGGCCCCAACACCAGCAATTTCACCCGCATCTATCGCCAACTCGATGTCGCGGGCGCCGCCATCCAGGTCTCGGATGCCAAAAGCCTGGCCCGCGCCCTGATCGCCTGCCGTGATCCCGACCGCCAGGCCGCCATGCGCCGCCTGGCCCGTGATCAACTGGACAAACCGACCGATTTCGAGGCGCTGGTCAACCGGATGGCCGCCGCCCTGCCCGATGCATCACCGCCCCGCGCGCCCGTGTAACCGGCCGTGGCGGCGCAATCGGTTGAATTTCGTGGCGGAACGGCTATGTAACAACATGTTTCATGGCAGGCAGATCCGATGATTCACTACGCGCTGAAATGCAAGGACGATCACCGCTTCGACAGCTGGTTCCAGTCGGCCAAGGCCTTTGACAAGCTCAAGGCCGCCGGCATGGTGGCCTGTTCGGTCTGCGGATCCACCAAGGTTGACCGCGACCTGATGGCGCCGCGCGTGGCCCAGGGTGGCAAGCGCGACAAGGCACCCGAAAGCGCGCCCGCCGCCCCGCTTTCGGCCCCGGCCTCCCCCGCCGAACAGGCGCTGGCCGAGCTGAAGGCGCATGTCGAAAAGAACTCGGACTACGTGGGCCGCGATTTCGTCCGCGAAGCGCGTGCCATGCACGAAGGCGAACAGCCCCAGCGTTCGATCCACGGAGAGGCCCGCGCCGACGAGGCGCGCAAGCTGATGGAAGACGGCGTCTCGATCGCGCCCCTGCCTTTCCGCCCCAGCCGCAAGACCAACTGATCCCATCCCTCTTGCCCTTTTGCCGCCTTGTGCGTAAACCGCGCCAGGACTTTTCAGGCGGGATATGCCCATGCCTCTTCTGGTGATGAAATTCGGCGGCACCTCTGTCGCCACGCTCGACCGCATCCGGCGCGCCGCAAAACGCGTCGGTGTCGAAGTGGCCAAGGGATATGACGTGATCGTCATCGTCTCGGCCATGTCGGGTGAGACCAACAAGCTCGTCGGTTACGTCAACGAGACGTCGCCGCTGTTCGACGCGCGCGAATATGATGCGGTCGTATCGTCGGGCGAAAACGTGACCGCCGGTCTCATGGCACTGACGTTGCAGGAAATGGACGTGCCGGCGCGGTCCTGGCAGGGCTGGCAGGTGCCGCTCTTGACCACCGACACCCATGCCGCCGCGCGGATCACGGAGATCCCCACCGACAACATCAACGCCAAGTTCGGCGAAGGCATGCGCGTCGCCGTCGTCGCGGGCTTCCAGGGCATCGGCCCGGATGGCCGGGTGACAACGCTGGGCCGGGGCGGCTCTGACACCACCGCCGTGGCCTTCGCCGCCGCCTTTGATGCCGAACGGTGCGACATCTACACCGATGTGGACGGCATCTATACCACAGACCCCCGCGTCTGTGAAAAGGCCCGCAAACTCGACAAGATCGCCTTTGAGGAAATGCTGGAGCTGGCCTCGCTTGGCGCCAAGGTCCTGCAAACCCGGTCGGTCGAACTGGCCATGCGGTATAACGTGAAGCTGCGGGTTCTCAGCAGCTTCGAGGAAATGGACGACGCAGCCGGCACCCTGGTCTGCGATGAGGAGGAAATCATGGAACTCAACGTTGTCTCCGGCGTGGCCTATTCCCGCGATGAAGCCAAGATGACCCTCATCTCCGTGGCCGACCGACCCGGCATCGCCGCCGCCATCTTCGGCCCGCTTTCCGAGGCCGGGGTGAACGTGGACATGATCGTCCAGAACATCGCCGAAGAGGGCCGCACCGACATGACTTTCTCCTGCCCCACCGACCAGGTGAAGCGGGCGGAAAAGGCGATGCTGGATGCCAAGACCGAGGGCGCCATCAACTTCCACGACATCGTGGCCGATACCGGCGTTGCCAAGGTCTCGGTCGTGGGCATCGGCATGCGCAGCCACGCCGGCGTGGCGGCCAAGATGTTCAAGGTGCTCTCGGATGAAGGCGTCAACATCAAGGTCATCACAACCTCCGAGATCAAGATTTCCGTGCTGATCGACCGGAAATATATGGAACTTGCGGTCCAAGCCCTGCATGATGCCTTCGAATTGGAAAAAGCCGCCTGAGGCCCCTTGCGGTCTTGATACAGGGCGGCATCCGGACGGGGAAAGTCGCAGGAATGTCGTAATGCGGTCACCGGCGCTTGTCGTGCCTGGCGCACTGTGCCTTGCGGCGTTGCGTTTGCGCGGCAATACTGCGGTCTGCGGCTAACGGAACGGGCGCGGGGAAAGATCAGGACCATGCCGGACGGGACAGAAAGCGAAAGCCGCAAGCTGCTACGGCGCTTGCGCGACCTGATGGCCGAAGAGGCCGCGGGCCAGGAACGGCTTGACCGGATCGTGCATCTGACCGCCGATTCCACCGGCACCGAGGTCTGTTCGATCTACCTGTTCCGCGACGATGACACGCTGGAGCTTTGCGCCACCGAGGGTCTCAAATCCGAGGCGGTCCACCAGACCCGGATGCGCGTCGGCGAGGGCCTGGTGGGCCGCGTCGCCCGCCACGGCGCCATCGTCAACACCGCCAACGCCCCGCAAGCCCCCGGTTTCCGCTACATGCCCGAGACCGGCGAAGAGATCTATTCCTCGTTCCTCGGCGTGCCGATCCAGCGGCTGGGCGAGATGCTGGGCGTGCTGGTCGTCCAGTCCAAGGAAGCGCGCCAGTTCACCGCCGACGAGGTCTATGCCCTGGAAGTCGTGGCGATGGTGCTGGCCGAGATGACCGAACTGGGCGCCTTCGTCGGCGAAGGTGCCGCCATGTCGGCCCGCCACACCCAGCCACACCTGATCCGCGGCATCACCGGCCAGGAGGGCGCCGCCGAAGGCCATGCCTGGCTGCATGAGCCGCGCGTCGTGGTCACCAACCCGATTGCCGACGATCCCCACCGCGAGCTGGAGCGCCTGCATGAAGCGGTGGAAAAGCTGCGCATCGGCGTGGACGAGATGCTCGAAGGCGCGCGCGGCGGCGATCATGAACAGCTCGAAGTGCTTGAAGCCTATCGCATGTTCGCCAATTCCCGCAGCTGGATGCGGCGCATGGAGGAAGACATCTCGCGCGGGCTGTCAGCCGAGGCCGCGGTGGAGAAGGAACAATCCGCCGCCCGCTCCCGGTTGTCCCAGGTGCCCGACGCCTACCTGCGCGAACGGCTGCATGACCTCGACGACCTGTCGAATCGCCTGTTGCGCCACCTGACCGGCCAAGGCAGCGAGACCGGCGCCGAAATGCCGGATGACCCGATCCTGATCGCCCGCAACATCGGGCCGGGCGAATTGCTGGAATATGGCCGCAAGCTCAAGGGCCTGGTGCTGGAGGAAGGCTCTGTCGGCAGCCATGCCGCCGTCGTTGCCCGCGCGCTGGCCATTCCGCTGGTGATCCAGGCCGAACGGATCACCACCGAGGCGATGAACGGCAACCACATCATGGTCGATGGCGATCAAGGCGTGGTCCACCTGCGCCCCGATGACACGGTTGTCACCGCCTTCCGCGACAAGATGGCGATGCTGCACAAGGCGCAGGAACGCTATGCCTCGATCCGCGACAAACCGGCGGAAACGCTCTGTGGCAAGGTGGTCGACCTGCACATGAACGCCGGTCTGATGGCCGACCTGCCCTCGCTCGAAAACTCGGGCGCGGCGGGCGTGGGCCTGTTTCGGACCGAGCTGCAATTCCTGATCCGCAACAAGATGCCCAAGCGGACCGAGCTGGCACGGATCTATTCCGGCGTGCTGGACGCGGCCAAGGGCAAGCGCGTGGTGTTCCGCACGCTTGACATCGGGTCGGACAAGGTGCTGCCCTACATGAAGCCCAACGACGAGCCGAACCCGGCGCTGGGCTGGCGGGCGATCCGGGTGGCGCTGGACCGTCCCGGCGTGATGCGGATGCAGTTGCAGGCGCTGCTGCGCGCCGCCAATGGCCGGCCGCTGACGGTGATGTTCCCCTTCATCGCGCAATACAGCGAATACCTGAAGGCGCGGGCGGAAATGAACAAGGCGCTGGAGCGTGAGCGTATCCTGGGCCATCCCCTGCCCGAGGCGCTGGAAGTGGGCGCCATGCTGGAAACCCCGTCGCTGGCCTTTGCACCCGATGCCTTCTTCCGCGAGGTGGAATTCCTGTCCATCGGCGGCAACGATCTGAAGCAGTTCTTCTTTGCCGCCGACCGCGAAAACGAGCGGGTACGGCGGCGGTATGACACGCTCAACACCTCGTTCCTGACGCTGATCGAGATGATCGTGAAACGCTGCGACGCCACCGGCACCCGCCTGAGCTTCTGCGGCGAGGATGCGGGCCGCCCGATCGAGGCGGTCTGTCTTGCGGCGATGGGCCTGCGCACGCTGTCGATGCGCCCGGCCTCCATCGGGCCGGTCAAGCATCTTCTGCGGCGCACCAACCTCGAAGAACTGCGCGGGGTGATCGACACCGCCCGCACCGAGGGCGCCGAAACCGTCCGGCCAGAGGTGTTGGATTACCTGCGTCGACAGACCCACTGATCCCCCCGACACCCCCGGGGTGCGTGATGTCACGCACCCTGCGATCCCGCCCAAACACCTGAATGCACGCGCGCGTCGGACCGGCTTGCATCCGCCTGCCAATCCGCTAGCGTCGCGCCGAAAGACCCCGGAAAGGAGCCCCCATGCCCACCAATTTCGACGAGATCATCGACCGCCGCGGCACCCATGCCTCCAAGTGGGACATGATGGAGGCCAACTACGGCGTTTCGCCCGAGGACGGGCTGGCCATGTGGGTGGCCGACATGGATTTCCGGCCCCCCACCGTTGTGCAGGCGCGGCTGGAACAGATGGTGGCGCATGGCATCTACGGCTATTTCGGCGATGCCGCCGCCACCAATGCCGCCGTGCAATGGTGGATGCGCGAACGTCACGGGTGGGAGATCGAGCCGCGCTGGATTCACTACACCCCCGGCGTGGTCAACGGTGTGGCCGTGGCCATCGATGCCTTCTCGAACCCCGGTGACGGCATCGTTGTCATGTCACCGGTCTACCATGCCTTCGGCCGGGTGATCCGCGCCGCAGGACGGCAGGTGGTGGAACTGCCGCTGGCGCAGTCGGATGGCCGCTACCAGATGGATTTCGACACTTGGGAAGCCCGCATGACCGGGCACGAGAAGATCCTGCTGCTCTGTTCGCCGCACAATCCCGGTGGCCGGGTCTGGACCGCGGACGAGCTGCGTGCCGTGGGCGAGTTCTGCCGCCGTCACGACCTGATCCTGGTGTCGGACGAGATTCACCAGGACCTGGTCTTTCCCGGCGCGGAATTCCTGACGATGGACCGCGCCGACCCGTCGCTGCGCGACCGGCTGATCGTGGTGGGTGCCACTTCCAAGACCTTCAACATCGCCGGCCAGCTGGTGGGCCATGCCATCATCCCCGACGATGCGCTGCGGGCGAAATACGCCGGCAAGCTGAAGGCGCTGGGCATTTCCGCCAATGCCTTTGGCATGCAGATGATCGAGGCCGCCTATTCCCCCGAGGGCGCGACCTGGGTCGATGAGCTGATCGCCTATCTCGACGGCAACCGCCGGATCCTGGACGAAGGGCTGAACGCCATTCCCGGCGTGCGCTCGATGCCGCTTGAGGCGACCTACCTGGGTTGGGTCGATTTCGCCGGCACCGGCATCGACCACGACGCCCTGCTGCACCGGGTCGAACGCGACGCCCGCATTGCCGTCAGCCACGGGCCGACCTTCGGCTATGGCGGCGAGGGCTTCCTGCGCTTCAATTTCGGCACGCAACGCGCGCGGATCGAGGACGCGGTGCGCCGGATGCAGGACGCCTTTTCCGACCTGCAATAGCGTTAACCCCGGCTTTACCTTTCTAAACAGGGGTTTACGCTTTATCCACGGGTAAGACCCCTGGCCCGGCGGGCCTGCGCTGTTCGTTCATGCGCAGGTCTTGCGCGCTGGCCCGGGTTTTCCGACCGGCGCCTGCCGTTATGTATTTCTCCAACAAAGGAGAAATTTCATGGGACTATTGATTGACGGCGAATGGCACGACACCTGGTACGACACCAAGTCGACCGGCGGCGCCTTCAAGCGGACGGAGACCGCGTATCGCAACTGGATCACCCCGGATGGCAGCGCCGGCCCCACCGGCAAGGGCGGCTTTCCGGCGGAATGCGGGCGGTATCACCTGTATGTCAGCCTCGCCTGCCCCTGGGCGCATCGCACGCTGATCATGCGCGCGCTGAAGGGGTTGGAGACCTATATCGGCGTCTCGGTGGTGCATCCCGACATGCGGGGCGATGGCTGGACCTTTGACGAGGATTACGACGGCGCCACCGGCGACCGGCTGCACGGCCTGCCCTTTCTGCGCGACATCTATCTGCGGGCCGATCCCAAGGCTTCGGGCCGCGTGACGGTGCCGGTGCTGTGGGACAAGGTTGAAAAGACCATCGTCTCGAACGAAAGCGCCGAAATCATCCGCATGTTCAACAGCGCCTTCGACGAAAGCACCGGCAACAGCGACGACTACTGGCCCGAGGACCTGCGCGCGGCGATCGAACCGGTCAACGCCCGCATCTATGACACCGTCAACAACGGCGTCTACAAGGCCGGTTTCGCCACCACGCAAGCGGCCTATGACGCCGCCGTTGGCCCGTTGTTCGACACGCTCGATTGGCTGGAGGACCGGCTGGGATCACAGCGCTACCTGATGGGCGACCGGGTGACCGAGGCCGACTGGCGGCTGTTCACCACGCTGGTGCGGTTCGACCACGTCTATCACGGGCATTTCAAGTGCAACCGGCAGCGGCTGGTCGATTACCCCAACCTCTGGGCCTATACCCGCGAGCTGTATCAATGGCCGGGCGTGGCGGCGACGGTGAACCTTGATCACATCCGCCGCCACTACCATGTCAGCCAGGACAGCATCAATCCGCACCACATCGTGCCCATCGGGCCCGAGATCGACTTTGACGCGCCTCACGCCCGGGATACGGCCTTTCCGCTGGCGGCGTGATGTTCGACCAGCGCCGCCAGGTCCTCTGGCGGCGTGGTGCTGGGCAGGATGGCGGCAGCGTTGCCGCAGAACTGGAAGATCGATCCGTCGGAAAAGAAACTGGTATTGGTGACAAAGATCACCCGCGCGCTGGGTTGGCGGTAACAGGCAAAATCCGACACCGCCAGCGCCGCGCCGCCACTGATCACCAGATCGAGGACGATGACCTCGAACATCGTGTCAGACAACGCCTGAATTGCATCGTCCTGCGATTGCGCAAGAACGACACGGACTCCGAAACGCTCAAGATGACGCGCCCAGAGCATCCCCAGTGATGGATTGCTCTCAACAATTAGAACGTGCATATGTCAGCCCTCAATGACGTCCGGGTCCAGCCGTAACCAGTCATTGCGCCCCCTGTCGTCACCCTGTGTCCTAATTCCTAACAATTGGTTAACAAAGCCCGGGCTGACACAAAATGATCGGGTTTCCCCCGGTCACCCGGCGGCCCACCGGAAGCGGCTTGTACGGCCAAGGCGGCGTGTTAGTTTGCCTGCGAAACAATAACACTTTCGAGGTTTCTTTCATGCTTTTCAAACGCGGGTTTTCCGTTCTTGCCTGCCTGACGGCGCTGGCCGCCGGGTCGCTGGCCAGTCCGCTGGCCGCACAAACGCCCTGTGGCGGGTCGTTTTCGCAGTTCGTGGGCGATCTGAAACAGGAAGCCATTGCGAAAGGTCATGCCCAGGGCACGGTCGACAGCTTTTTCCGCACGGTGCGCCAGGATGGCGCGGTGCTGCGCGCCGATCAGCGGCAAGGGGTGTTCCAGATGCCCTTTGTCGACTTTGCCCGCCGGTTGATCAGCCAGAACCGGATCAACAACGGCCAGGCCAATGCCCGGCGCTACGCCAGCACATTCGCGCGGATGGAACAGGAGTTCGGCGTTTCGCGCGGGGTGCTCTTGGCCTTTTGGGCTTTTGAGACCGACTACGGCCAGATCCAGGGCGATTTCAACACCTTGAACGCCTTGGTGACGCTGGCGCATGACTGCCGCAGGCCCGAACTGTTCCGGCCGCAGATCTTTGCCGCGCTGACATTGTTCGAACAGGGCGATTTCGACCCCGCGCGCACCACCGGTGCCTGGGCGGGTGAAATCGGCATGGTGCAGATGCTGCCCGAGGACATCCTGACCAATGGCATCGATGGCGATGGCGACGGGCACGTGACGCTCAAGACCTCGGCGCCTGATGCGCTTTTGTCCGGTGCCAACATGCTGCGCGACCTGGGATGGCGGGCGAACGAGCCGTGGTTGCAGGAGGTGACGGTGCCCGCCGATCTCGACTGGTCCCTGACCGGCATCGACCAGCCCCGCCCCGCGGCAGAATGGGAGGCGATGGGCGTGCGTGTGCGCGAAGGCCGCGCCGCCGATCTGCCCGCGGCGCTGATCCTGCCACAGGGGCGCAAGGGGCCGGCTTTCCTCGCCTATCCGAATTTCAACGTCTATTTCGAGTGGAACAAGAGCTTTGTCTACGTGTTGACCGCGGCCTATTTCGCCAACCGGCTGGAGGGGTCGGCGGTGTTCAACGCGGGCACCCCGGAACCGGGGCTGGACGGCGCGCAGATGAAGACCTTGCAGCGCAAGTTGCAGGCGATGGGATATGACGTGGGCGAGATCGACGGCATCCTCGGCGCAGGCACCCGGCATGCGGTGCAGGAGGCGCAGAAGAAGCTGGGGATGCCGGCGGATGCCTGGCCGACGCGGGCGCTTTTGAACCGGTTGTAGGGCTGGTGCGGCGGGTTTGGGGGCGCTGCCCCCGGACTGCGTCGTCCATCCGGCGTGAACGGAAAAAGACCCGCGGGAATTTCCGGCGGGTCTTCTTTTTGTCGGGTTTTGGCGTGCTTCAGGCGGCTTTTGGATATGCCGCCGGTTGGGCGTCTTCGATGAAGACCTTGTGCAGCGCCTTGATCGCGGGTTTGAGGTCCTCGCGCTCCAGGATGAACTGGGTGTCGACGTTGCGCGGGCCCTGGCTGGCGCCCAGCGTTTCGCGGCCGCTGGCGGCGATGGCCTGAAGCCCCCGGGTCAGCACCGACAACCCCTTGAGATCGCGCCCGATGACCGAGGCCATCGCCAGGGTGCGCGAGCGGATCTCGGCCTGGGCGTATTTCGACGCGATGTCGCGTTCCACCCGGCGCATGGTCTTGAGCGAGGCATCGACGTAATGGGTGATCGTGTTGGCGTTTGACACCTTGGACACGATGCGCACGTCATGGCGCGCCAGCACGTCGAGGATCGCGGCGTCATAGCCCTTGACCCCCACCATGTCCTGTTCGAACACCTCAAGCGCGATGATGTCGAGGCCGGTGACCATTTCGACCGCCGGGTTTTCGGCTTTTTGATCGTCGATCAGCGTGCCGGGATCGCCGGGGTCGAAGGCATTGGCCACCCGCAACGGCACCTCGGCCTGGCGCAGGGTCTTGGCGGCGGAGGGGTGAATGGCCTCCATCCCCATGTTCGACAGCTGGTCGGCCACGTCGTAATTCGTCCGGCCCAGCTTGCGCACCGCATCGGCGCCCACCAGCTTGGGGTCAGCCGACGACAGGTGGAATTCCTTGTGAATGATCGCCTCGCGCGCGCCGGTGAGGGCGGCGAGTTTCGAGAAGGTCACCTCGGAATACCCACGATCAAATTCGCGCATCAGCCCTTCGGAACATTGCGCATAGCCGGTAACGATCGGCAGTTCGATCATCGGATCGACGTTTTCGAAGGACGACGTGATGCGCTCTTCGAGCGTCACGTCGCCCTCGTCGCGCCAGCCCGAGAGATCCACCAGACGGGCATTCACGCCCGCACGCTGGAGAAGCAAGGTGGCGGTCAGCGCGCTATGCGCCTCGCCCAGGCCGGACAGCAACTCGCGGATTTGCAGCAGGTGCGCATCCAGTCGGAAATGCCCGTAGGAACAGAGCCTTTGCAGGTCGATCAGGCAGTTGCGCGCGCCTTCGATACGTTCGCGCACGAATTCGGCGGCGCGGGCCTTGTCGCCGGAATCGTCCAGCACCTTGTCATGCGCGGCCATCATCGCGGCGGCGACGCGGTCCAGTGCCTCGTGCCAGCCATGATCGGTATCGGCGCTGGCAAAATCGGCGTAGACGCCGGATTTGCCGGTCTTCTTGTGTTCCAGCAGCAGGTCGGTGATGCCTCCGAACGCCGAAACCACGAAGATCCGCCCGTACAGGTCAGCGCCCTTGCGGTCGCCAATCAGCAGCGTATCGGCCAGCTCGTCCAGCCGCGACATCGAGGTGCCACCGATTTTCTCAACCGTGTGGGCTTGTCTTTGTTCAGTGCTCATCTGACTTTCCTATTTCAGCGGCGTGTCCTCGATCCGCAGCGCGTCGAATTCCGAGCGATTGCCAAGGAACTCCGGCCGCGGATCGTCAGCCGCGAAGGGATCACACGGCTGGTTGGACACCGCGTTGAACACGAAGAACGCGTTCGAGCGCGGAAACGGCGTGATGTTGCCGTTGGAACCGTGGATCGTGTTGCTGTCGAAGAAGATGACGGTGCCCGCCTTGCCCGACGCATAGTCGATGCCGAATTCGCGCGCCATCCAGTCCAGCGCCTTGGGCGACGGGGTGCCGATTTCCTGTTTCTTCAACGAAGATTCGTAGTTGTTCGACGGTGTCTCGCCTTCGCAGCCGACGTAGTGCACGTGACTGCCCGGCATCAGCATCAAGGGGCCGTTGAGCGCATCGTTGTCGGTCAGCAGGACCGAGGCCGACAGGGCGCGCATCCGGGGCATGCCGTCCTCGGCGTGCCAGGTCTCGAAATCCGAGTGCCAGTAGAACTCTTTCCCGGTGAAGCCCGGTTTGTAGTTCAGCCGCGACTGGTGCAGGTAGACATCATCGTTCAGGATGCGCCGCGCGATGCCGGCAACCCGTTCGGACCGCGACAGGCGGTCGAACAGTTCGTGGTGCTGTTCCAGTTGAAACAGCGTGCGCAGGTCGCCCGATCCCGGCTCGCGCACCACGTTGGGGCCCAGTTTCCTGGGTGCGGCCTGGCGCAGGGCCAGCGCGGCGTCGCGCAGGGCAGAGACCTCGTCACGGTCGAACAAGCCGTGTTTGACGAGATAGCCCTTGCGCGCATAGCTTTCGAGATCGAGCGCGGTCAGGTGGCGGGTGGGGTGATCATCGCCCCAGACCACCGGATCGAGACGTTCGATCCATCGCTCCTGCTCGCCCGCGACGCGGGTGGGGTACAGGTCAGCTTCGGCGTCGACCTTGAAATCGGCATACTTGTTCATCTCGGCGTCTCCTTTCCTGTTATCGTCTTCCCGTGTCGCCCCGGGCGCGCCCGAGGGGCGACGCGCCCGGGGCGCCTGCGCCTCAGGCGGTTTCCAGCTCTTCCGGCGCGGCGTAGGAGCCATC
>ERZ1699650.117-NODE-117-length-36427-cov-10.886644_pt1 | contig 36427 bp, 29 predicted proteins | sample MGYA00581512_ERZ1699650 | MGnify/ENA primary metagenome ERZ1699650 (study PRJEB42348, sample SAMEA6618698) | metagenome | isolation source: Polyester-degrading enrichment culture growing on monomer terephthalic acid, Te | collected 2019-05-17 ... | reverse complement strand
TCATCGGCTCGCCCGCGATGAACTTCTTCGAGGTCGCCACCCGCGATGGCGCCGCCTGGCTTGACGGTCAGCGCCTGCCGCTGTCGCCCGAGGTCTTTGCCCGCATAGGCACCCGCGACCGGGTGACACTTGGCATCCGGCCCGAGCATATGGACGGCGGCGACAGCCCCGCGCCGCTGACCCTGCGCTGTGACACGCTGGAGCCCTTGGGCGCGCATACGCTGGTGCTGGGCCATGTGGGCGGTGAAAAGGTGGTGGCCCAGGTCGAGCCGCGCTTTCCGGCGGAACCCGGGCAGGGCTGCACCGTACAGGTCGACATGAGCAAGGCGCATTTCTTCGATATCGAAAGCGAGCAGCGGCTTTGATGACACGCGACCTCTTTCTTGCCATCGACGTCGGCACCGGCGGGTTGCGCGCCGCGCTGGTCGGGCGCGACGGGCGTATCCAGGCGATCCGCCACCGCGAACACGAACAGATCGTGCCGCAGTTCGGCTGGTCCGAGCAGCGCCCCGCCGATTGGTGGGACGGCACCCGTATCGTGGTGCGTCAGGTTCTGGACGAGGTCGAAAACGCCGGCGCCCGCTTGGCCGCGATCTGCACCTGTGGCCAGATGCATGGCACCGTGCTGATCGACGACGACGGACGGCTGACCCGCGATACCGTGCCGCTTTGGAACGACAAGCGCACCGCGCCACAGGTCGACGCCTTTACCGCGCGCATGGATCAGGCCGAAGTGCTGCGCCTCACCGCCAACCTGCCCGCCACTGCCTGGCCTGCGTTCAAACTGGCCTGGCTGGCCGAGAACGACCCCGGCGCAATGGCCCGTGCCCGCGCCGTGCTGATGCCCAAGGACTGGATCAACCTCTGCCTGACCGGGCAGCGCGCGCAGGATGTGACCGAGGCTTCGCTCTCATTCCTGATGGATTGCCAGAGCCGCGACTGGTCGGACCGGATGTGCGATCTGACCGGCGTGGATCGCAACCTGCTGCCGGCGTTGCACGCCCCGCAGGACATTCTTGGCACGCTGCTGCCCGAGGTCGCCGCTGATCTCGGCCTGTCCACCGACATCCCCGTGCTGGTGGGCGCGGGGGATTACCCACTGGCGCTGACCGGGTCGGGCGTGATCGCGCCCGGCATGGGATCGGACGTCACCGGCACCTCGACCATCATCACACTGATGCACGATGCGCCGGTCATCACCCCCGAGATTTCCAACGTGCTGGCCGCGAATGGCACATGGGGCGCGATGACGCTGCTCGATGCCGGTGGCGATGCCGTCCGCTGGGCCCGCCGCGCCTTTCACGCCAATGCCCGCAGCTATGCCGAGGTCGCCGCCGATGCCGAGGCAGCCAGGCCCGGCGCTGACAAACTGTTTTTCCTGCCCTATCTCTCGGGCGAGCGCCACCACCCCGGATCGCGCGCCCAGTTCTTCGGCCTGACTGCCGGTCACGGATTGCCCGAGCTGCACCGCGCCGTGCTTGAAGGCGTGGCCTTTGCCGTGCGCCTGCGGCTTGACGGCCTGCAGGGCGGCGCCGGGCGCCCGGATCGTATTGTCGCCGCCAGCGGTGGAGCCAGGAACGCGCTCTGGCTGAAGATCAAGGCGAGCATGTACGGTGTGCCTTATCTTGTGCCGGAAGAGCTGGAATGTGGCGTGGTCGGCGCCGCGATGCTGATGGCAACGGCCACCGGCGACGCGCCCGACCTGGCCGGCGCCGCCGCCCGCATGGTGCGCTACAAGTCAGAGGTCGCCCCGGACCCGGCCTGGGCCGAAACCTACGATCACATGGCCCCGGTCTTTCAACGGCTGTATCAGGCGGCCAACGACATCTATCCGGAACTGGACAATCTGCCATGAAGGAACCGACCCGCGCGATCTTGTGATCGAAGACAGCCCGACCGGCGCCACCGCCGACCTTTCCGCCGGGATACAGGTGATCTACCATCCGCAAGAACCCGACCCTTCCCCGCCTGACGGCGCGCACTCTCTCGCCGCCGGCATGGCCCTCGATCCGCTGATCGAGACATTCCTCAACAAGAAAGCTCCTGCATGACCGACATTCCGCAACTTCCCCTCAACGATGGCCGCAGCATTCCCCAGCTGGGCATCGGCGTCTGGCAGATCGACGACGCAACCACCCCCGGCGTGATCTCGACCGCGGTCGAGCTTGGCGTGCGCCTGATCGATGGCGCTTTCATCTATGGCAACGAAGCCAGCATGGGCGAAGGCATTCGTCAGGCCCCTGCCCCGCGCGAAGACCTGTTTGTCACGTCCAAGGTCTGGAACTCTGATCAGGGTCTGGATGCTGCCCGCACCGCAATCGACGCCAGCCTGAAACGCACCGGGCTCGATTACCTCGATCTTGCGCTGATCCACTGGCCCTGCCCCGGCAAGAACCAGTTCGTCGACACATGGCGCGCCCTGATCGAGGCCCGCGACGCCGGCAAGGTCCGCTCCATCGGCGTGTCCAACTTCAACCCCGACCACCTCGACCGGCTGATTGACGAAACCGGCGTCACCCCGGCGGTCAACCAGATCGAGATCAACCCGCGGTTCCAGAACACCGAGGTGCGCGCCGCCAATACCGAACGTGGCATTGTCAGCCAGGCCTGGACCCCCCTGGGCAACGGCAAATCCTTTGACGCCCCCGTGATCCGCGAGGCCGCCGAACGCACTGGCAAAAGCCCTGCGCAAGTGATCCTGCGTTGGCACATCCAGCTGGGTCAATCGGTGATCCCCCGGTCCACCAAGCGGGCCCATCTGGCCAGCAATATCGACGTAATGGATTTCGCGCTGACCGAGGCGGAAATGGCAGGCATGGCCGCGCTGGAAACCGGCGAGCGCTGCGGACCTGACCCGGTGGAGTTCGAGGCAGAGTAACGGTATCGGAGGCGGGCTGGATCGGCCCGCCTCCATGTACTTCAATGCCTTTCTGCGCTTGCGCCCCTCTCCCAGCCAAGGAAAGCCCAACGGAAGACGCCACCTTCCGCCGATCCGGTTTTCATGCGGCAGAGCACCCCCCAAAGGTCCACTTCTGAGGCAGGTCACATCCAAACATGGAAAAGCCTCCAGACTTCCGGAACCTGTCGTTCCGGTGGCGAAAATCGAAGACGCGTTCAATACATCGGACTGCGATCGAACCCACTCGATCAATTCATCCTTTTTGGCGTCTTGCGCCACGAGGGCCAGCCGCAATTCCTTACCGGATGAACTGGTCGACATAGTCAGCCCCAAGTCCGACGTCTTCATAGTGCTTGCGGCACATGTCGATCTTGGTGAAGACGTCCTCGTAGCTCATCGTCTTGCCCCAGGGATCAACATAAAGCATCACGCCGTTGACCTGAAAATAGGTGATCATCTCCTCGACATCGTCAGGCACCACCAGAGTATGGGCCTCGCCCGGCGGCTCATAGACATAGCCGCCTTCGCGCGCTTCCCAATCATGTTCAAGGTAATGCCAGCGGCCCTTGAGAACCCAGCCATGAACCGGTTGCGGGTGGCGGTGGCGCGACAGAACGCCGGATTTGCGGACCCGCAACAGGTTCATCCAGTAGCCCTGCGACCGGTTCAGACAGAGCGGGCGGAACGAGACGTTTTCGGTCTGCGGCACCCAGATGCGCTCATCCTCGGTCACCGCATCGGGAATGACGATTTCTTCCTGCGCGTCCTTGGGGAACGGCAGCTGATAAGGTGTGCGGGGATCGGTTTCGGGGGATTGTACAGGCATTCTTGCCTCCTTTCACATTGCGGAATAGCCGCCGTCGACCGGATAGACAGCGCCGGTCACGAAGCTCGCCTCGTTTGACAGCAGCCAGGCGGCGAGCGCTCCAACCTCGGCGGTCTTGCCCCAACGGTCGAGCGGGGTGCGGCCAAGTATCGGGGCGTTGCGCTCGGGGTCGGCGCGCAGGGCTTCGGTCATTTCGGTCGCGATCCAGCCGGGGGCGACGGCGTTCACCCGGATACCCTCGGGCGCCCATTTGCCCGCCAGTGCCTTGGTCAGTTGCGCGACACCCCCCTTGGAAGCCGAATAGGCCGGCACCAGCGGTCCGCCAAAGTAGCTGAGCATCGACGCGGTGTTCACGATGGCACCTCCCGATGCAGCCAACAACGGCTGTGCCGCCAGGCAACACCGCATCGTGCCAGTCAGGTTGATGTCGATCACCGTCTCGAAGGTCTCGATCTCGTACTCGGCCCCCCGCAACAGGATGCCGGCGCAATTGACCAGCCCGTCAAGCTGCGAAAGGCCAGAGAAGAGTGCCTGCACCGCTTCGGTATCGCGCACATCCAGCACGGCGGTTTCGACATTTTGATGGTCATGGTCAAAGGCCGCGACCTCATCCTGCGACACACCGGTGGCCAGCACGCGCCAGCCCTTGTCCACAAGGGTCGAAACAACACCTGCGCCAATGCCGCGCGTGCCTCCGATGACAACAGCCTGTTGCATCATGCGGCCTCCTGCGCCAGGAACTCGGTCACGGCCTCTTTGCGTGGCATCGGCGCCACGGCACCATACCCCAGCGTGGTGAGGACGGCGGCGGCATTGGCGTAACGCGCGGCGGCGAATGGGTCGTCCCCGGCGACGAGACGCGCAAGAAACGCGCCGTCAAAGGTGTCGCCAGCCGCATTGGCGTCAACCGCCTCAACCTTCCGGCCCGCAACCCGTTCACGCCTCTGTCGCGTTGCGACCAGGGCGCCGTCGGCCCCCAGGGTAAGTGCCACGATCCCGGCCCCGAGGTCCAGGTAGAAGCTCGCAATCTCGTCGGGGTCTGTCAAACCCGTCAGCTGTTGCGCGTCATCCAGCCCCGGCAGAACAATATCGCTCTGCGCGACAGCGGCATGGGTCACGGCGCGTGCGCGTTCCAGCGGCCAGAGCTTGAGCCGCAGGTTGGTGTCATAGGAAACGCGCCCGCCCGCCTGTTTGACCACGTGGATCGCATCATACACCGCATCGGCAGCGGTGTCGGAAATCGCCTGGCTGATGGCCGAAACGTGGAGGATCCTGGCTGTCTGCAACGCGGCCACGGGCAGGTCGTCCGGGCCCATGCGGCTGGCCGCCGATCCAGCGCGCAGATAGCTGAACTCGTGGCCGTCTGGGCCGTGGGTCACGAAGTAGACACCGGTGTGGGCATCGGTGACCTGCCGCACGGTGGAGGTATCGACGCCTTCGCCGGCCCACAGGTTCAGGAAGGACTTGCCGAACGCGTCGGTGCCGAGATGGGTGATCATGCCAACCTTGGCACCCTGCCGCGCCGCGGCAATCGCCGCGTTTGAGGTGTCGCCGCCGTGGCCGGGCAGGTAATTGCCGTCGGGTTGCTGGTTGAACTCCAGCATCGGTTCGCCAAGGCACAGGGTATCGGGGGTCATGGGAATGTCTCCTAGTTCGGAGTAAGGCCGCGCCGTCCCCGGCGCGGCAGTGCAGGATGCGGCGCTTCAGATGCGGCCGTATTTTGCCAGCCCGTCGCGCAGCGAGCCGTTGGCGATGATCAGCTTGGCCTGTTCGGCTTCGCGTTCGTCGATTTCCTGCGACATCTCGAGGACGGCTTCGGCGTGATCGCGCGGCACAATCACAACGCCATCGACATCGCCAACCACGATGTCGCCCGGATGAACGATGACATTGCCCATCGAAATTTCGGTATTGGCCGAGAGGGTCTTGATCCGGCCCAGCGTCGTGCCGGGCGACACTTCGCGCGAATAGACCGGGAAATCGTAGTCGCGCTTGATCTCGACCAGATCGCGCACACCGCCATCCAACACCGCAGCTTCATGTTTGTTGGCCACTGCACCGGCGGTCATCAGCCCGCCCCAAAGCGCCACTTCGGTGGTGCCATTGGTCGAGATCACGATGATCGAGCCTTCTTCGGCCTCGTCTATGGCGTCCAGCGCATGTTGCGGCGGCAGGAATTCATCGGTGGGACCTTCGAGGATGGTCACGGCGGGGCCGACGATCTTCTTGTCGTTGATCCGCGGCTTGATGGTCGAGGGCAGAAAGCCGCCGCGCCCGGCGATCTTGTCGACCGCATCCGCGACCGAGGCGGTGGCAACCTGGCGGAAGCCGGCGACGAGTTCTTTGGTATCCATTGGATTGATCCTTGTTCTACGTTTCTGGATGGGCTTCGGCGGTGTCACGCACCGGTTTCGGTTATTTGTTGACCCAGTTGATGGGGTCTTCGCCATTGAGCACGCGGCTGACCTCTTGTGCGGTCTTGGTCTGCAACAGCCCGACCGTCCGCTCCGAGTACCAGGCGGCGTGATCGGTCAGGATGGTGTTGGGCGCCTTGAGAAGCGGGTTGTCCGGGTTCACCTCCATGCCCTTTTCGGCCAGGATTGCACCTGCGTTGGCATCCTGCGCGGCGGTCATGCCACGGTGGATCACCTTGGCGGTCTCGACGCATTGCGTAACGGCCTTTTGCTCATCCGCCGTCAGCGATTGATAGAACATGTCGGACATCAGGTAGGCGTGCCAGCTGAACACATGGCCATCGAGCGAGACGTATTTCTGGTGCTGGTAGAGCGAGGCATTGACGATGTTCGTCACCCCGTTTTCCTGCCCGTCCACAACGCCCTGCTGCAGCGCGCCCGGAAGTTCCGGCCAGGACACCGGCGTGGCCGAGGCGCCGAGGCTTTCAACCAGCGTGACCCAGACCGGCGCGGTCATGACGCGCATCTTCAGGCCTGCCATGTCCTTGGGTTCGGCCACCGGGCGCACGTTGTTGGTGAAGTTGCGCACCCCGTTGTCGGCCACACCGAACATGCGAATGCCGGTCTTGGCGAGCATGTCCTCGGCCAAGGCGTCGCCGAAGTCGCCGTCCATCACCGACCAGGCCATCGCGTGGTCGTCAAAAAGGTAGGGGATCGCCAGCACCGAGAAGGGTTTGTAAACCGCAGAGATCGGGCCATCGTGGATCGCGGCCATCTGGACCGTACCCAATTGAAGGCCCTCGATGATCTCCGAGCCGCCGCCAAGCTGCGAGGCCGGGAAGATCTGGACGTCGATCCCGCCCGAGGTCTTGCCTTCAACGCAGGATTCAAAGGCCAGCGCCGCGGCATGCTTGGGCGAGCTGAGGTCCGCCGCCTGGAAGTGCGCGTATTTCAGTTCCTTGGCGCTGACGGCGCCGGCGGTGAGTGCGATGACAGCGCTGGCCGCCATCAGTTTCGACATGGATTTCATGAAGTTCCTCCCTTTCATGTCAGTTTGCAAACCCAAAGAAGTTGGGGACGAAGGTGCTGACTTCAGGCACGAGAATGACCAGAAGAAGCACCACGAGCTCCGCCAGCAGCAGCGGCAACACCGCCTTCGACAGGGCCTCGATTTTCAGTTGACCGACCGTGGCGATCACGAAGAGCACCGGACCGACCGGGGGCGTGATCATGCCAATGGTCAGGTTCAAAACCAGCATCATGCCGAATTGCAGCGGGTCGATCCCGGCGGAATAGGCGATCGGCCCGAGGATCGGCGTCAGGATGATCAGCGCCGGCAGCGCAGCAAGCGTCGTTTGACGCAACTCGGCGCGGTCGGCCCGGTGTTCGCGACCGCGATAGCCGTGCCGTGTTGAGACGATGTGGTTGGCAATCGCCAGCGACAGGCCCAAAAGCAGGCCCGGCAGAATTCCGGCCAGAAACAATCCCGCAACCGTGACGCCAGTGGTCGAGATCGCAAAGATCACGGCCAGGATCGACGGCGGGATGATCGGCCCGATGGTCGCCGTCGCGGCGGAAAGCGCGCCGGCATAGTTCTTCTCGTAGCCCGCTTCGCGCATCATCCGCATGACGATGGCCGAGGGCCCCGCCGCATCGGCCAATGCCGTGCGGAAGCGTGACACCGCGTCAGCGCTATCCCTCCTCGCGTCGCACATCGACCGCAAGGAAGGCTCGTACTGGAACGTGGCGACCGCCGAATAGCGCCCAAGTCGCTCAAGAAGAAAACAGCCGCTGAAGCCGCTACCCTGTCGGGTTCAATGCGGTGCCAGCATTCGTCAATTGCCTCAAGATGTTGAGCCTTCCAGTAGCTGGAAGCCAAGATCCATGCGTGGCCCGTATTCAATTCCGCCAAGTCTGTTCAGGATAACCCGTGCCGCGCGTCTGCCGATTTGATAACGGGGCGTTTTGATCGTGGTCAGGGGACGGGCCAGTGCTTGCGCCGAAGCAAGACCGCTGAAACCCGCGATGGCAAGCTCTTCGGGAACAGGTATTCCTTTTTCCAGGCAATGAACCAGAGCGCCTGTCGCCGCTGTATCGTTGGAAAACATGACAACATCAGGATCGTACTCACCGAGAAGGACTTGTAGTCCGCGCTTTCCACCGGGCGCGTTTGGTGGCACGTCAAAGATATCCGGCGCGAACAACTGCAGGCCATGTGCCGGCAAACAGGAATTGACGGCCTTGAAGCGGGTTGCCGCGGCGAAATCGTTTGAGTTCCAACCCAGATAGCCGAACCTGCGATACCCCTTGCCCAACAAATGCTCAGTCAGAGTCCGCGCTGCCACTGCATGATCCAAGCTGACCCAATGGCTGCCGCCCGGGGCGCGGACGGAGCGAGCGATCAGACACAGGACATCTCCGGCGTCTCAGGAAAAGGAAAGCGCCAGGCTGCATTGGAGGCTTGAGCCCGGATTCAAGAGGGTACCGGGGCCGCTGGTGCCATCGGCTTGCAAGTCGCAGTTGCAGGGCTCGATGGCGAGGATATTGCGGCCGGGCCGGGCATCGCGCCAAGTCTGCAGGAACGGCAGGCTGTCGCCAGAGGGCTCAAGCCGCACGCGCAGCCCCTGCCAATCGGCCGCGGCTGGGCGCTCCAGTATCACCGGCGCGTTCCGGGGCATCCGGTGACACTCAGGCATCCCGGGGCTGTCACTGGCCTCGGCTCCGTCGATCCCGGTGATCCGCCTGTCACCGATCCGCACGGTGCAGCCGGGGGCCGCGACGGGAAAGCCGAAATTGACATGATAAAGCAGCATCACCTCCGCCGGTGTAGCTGAAATGTTTTCGATCCGGTCGTCGATGACCAGCCGGGTGCCGCCGATCGGCGCGGTGATCCGACGGGTGATCCGGCAGACCGCGCCGCCGGGCATCGGGTGAACGATTTCTCCGGTCACGAACAGATGCGGCTCGGATGCTTGCCAATCCTCTCCCACCGCCAAAAGCCGCACCGGCGACAGCGCCAGGCTGCCATGTTGTGGGAGGCCATCACGCGGGGCACGCACGTTTTCCAGCCCGCAGGTCACAAGGGCACCGGTCAACGCGCGCTGCGGATTGCCCCGGTCACCCGATGGATGCCGCCAGCCCACGGACATGCCGCGAAAATGCAGGCTGCGGAGGTCGAGCGACCCCTCCTCCTTGACCTGGAATTCCAGCCCGCCGCCGGTGGAAAAGCTGATCAGCTTCTGGCCTGCATCCGGCCCGTCGCCCAGGATGATCCGCTGGGCCGAGGCCAGCTGACGCAGATCGCCCACCAGCCCGGGCAATCGATCCCGGGCTTGCCCCAGCACCCGGGGCGGGGCCGCTTCATGTGGCATTCAGGCCGCCCGCCGCGCGGCGGAACTGTCATGTTCGGGCACATCGCCGATCTCGAACATGCGCGCGTCCAATTGCGCCAGCATGTCGTCAAAAACCGCCGCATAGGCCGGGTCATCCGCCACGTTGACCAGCTCCAGTGGGTCCTTTTCGCAATCGAACAGCTCCCACTCGGGGGGCTCGTCGGGACCATGCGCGCCGGGCTGGCCCAGGTCGGAATTGTACCAGTAGATCAACTTGTAGCGATGGCTGCGCAGCCCGTAATGCGCCCAGGCATTGTGGTGTTCGTCCTTGTGCATCCAGTAGCGATGATAGGCGCTTTGCGGCCAGTCCCCCGGCACATCCTGTTCCAGCAGCGGCCGCATCGACCGCCCCTGCATATAGCTGGGCACCGGCAGGCCAGCGTAATCAAGGAAGGTCGGCGCGAAATCGACGTTGGTGGCAATGTCACCAGCCACCGATCCGGGCGCGATGGCGGCAGGATAACGGATGAGGAACGGCATCTGCAGCGATTCCTCGTACATGAAGCGCTTGTCGAACCAGCCATGTTCGCCCAGGAAAAACCCCTGATCCGAGGTGTAGATGACGATGGTGTTCTCAGCCAGACCCTCTTCATCCAGCCAGTCGAGCATCCGCCCGACGTTCTCGTCCACCGCATGGATCGTCGCCAGGTAACGCTTCATGTAGCGTTGGTACTTGAACAGCGCGAGTTCCTCTTCGGACTCGAAGGTGAAGTTTTCACCGGTGTGCCGGTCAATCAGCACCAGATCGCGCGGATCCTCGGGGTGCGGCACCCGGCGGTCCACGTCGCCGGGGGTGCAGCGCTCGCCAACCTCGGCACCGCCTTCGGGCTGGATCAGGCCCAGGTCGGCATATTTCAAATCCATCCGCACCCGCATCCGCGCCTCTTCCGCAGCACGCGCGCGATTGGCGTAATCGTCATTGTAGGTGGCGGGCACCTTGATGTCCTGACCCTCGAACATGTCGCGGTCACGCGGGTGCGGCTCGAAATTGCGGTGCGGCGCCTTGTGGTGGCACATCAGGAAAAAGGGCCGGTCGGTGTCGCGCCCTTTCAACCAGTTCAGGCTCTTGTCGGTGATGATGTCGGTGACATAGCCGGGCTCTGTCCGCTCTTCGCCCATTTCGATCATCAACGGGTCGAAATAATCCCCCTGCCCCGGCAGCACCGACCAATAGTCGAACCCGGTCGGTTCATGCGGTTTGCCTTCGCCCAGGTGCCATTTGCCCACCATCGCGGTCTGATACCCCGAGTGCCGCAGGTGTTTCGCCACGTTCGGCCAGCGGTTGTCGATATGGGTGTCCAGCGTCGTGACGCCATTCACGTGATTGTAGGTGCCCGTCAGGATCGCGGCGCGCGACGGCGTGCAGATTGAATTGGTCACATAGCAATGATCCAGCCGCATGCCTTCGTTGGCGATTCGGTCGATGCCGGGGGTCTGGTTGATGCCGTGGCCATAAGCCGAAATCGCCTTCGAGGCATGATCGTCGGACATGATAAAAAGGATATTCGGTCTCACGTGCGGCTCCGTCCCATTATGTTTTCAGGTCAACTGTTGACGCGTTTCTTAAATATGGTAGTAACAAACCCAGATATAGGAATCAAGAATGTCCGGAACATCAAGCAGAGTGATCGCGATCCTGGAGGCCCTGACCGGCCCCGAAGCCGACGGGTTAAGCGCGCAAGAGGTGGTTGAGCGCTCGGGGCTTCCGGCCTCCACCGGCTATCGAATCATCACGGAATTGCAGGACCTGGGGCTGGTGCACCGGACCGCCACGCGCAAGATCATTGCAAATTTCAGCTTTCAGCGCCGGCTGCATTGCCCTGGCCTGGACCCCGAACTGCTGGCCGATGCCTGCGCCGCGCTCAGCGACCGGTTGACTGTCGCGGCCGAGGTCGTGGTGTTGAGCGGCCACAACATGCTGTGGCACATCGTCGAGCAGCACCCGGAGCAGGCGATCCGCCTGCGCGCCTTCCCGGGTTTCATGCGCGGCGCCTATGAGCTTGACAGCATCTCGCGGCTGGCTCTTGCGCATCGCCCGGTGGAAACGCTGGAGAAATCCTGGGACACCGGCGCGTTCTATACCGCCGGGGTGGATCGCCGTCCGCTGAGCTGGGGCGAGGCGCACGAGATGATCGCCGCCGTCGATCCGGCGGACATGCAATATGACATGATGGGCAACGCCAAGGGCATCCGCCGCTATTGCGTGGCCATTCACGGGCCCGATGGCGGCATGGTCTGCCTGCTCACCGTGGCCGAGGCGGCAACGCCCGTCCGAGACGAGGCGCAACATGTCGCCAATGTGCGCAGCCACCTGATGAGCCAGAAAGCCACGATCGAAAGCGCGTTCTCGGACCCGGCCAGGACCGGCTGAGACCCAGGAAATCAAAAGGGAGGAAACCATGAAATTCACCATATCCGCACTGGCAACCGCGGCGGCCCTGACGGCGCTGCCCAGCTTTGCGCAGGACCTCGTTCTATCCATCGGATCGCGCGGCTACGGCCCGGCGGTCGAGCGCAACATCGAACGCTACACCGCCGAAAACCCCGATGTCAGCATCGAATGGAACAAGGTCTCCGACGTGCCGGGCGAGACCCGCAAGCTCTACGTCACCGGGCTGACCGCCAAGAGCCCGACACCCGACATCTACGCCGTCGACGTGATCTGGGCCGGTGAATTCGCACAGCGCGGCTGGCTTGAGCCGCTGAACGGATTGCTGGCCGACGACACCATCGCCGCCTTCAACCCTTCGCTTCTCGCGGCCTCGACCGTAGACGACAAGGTGCATGCCCTGCCGCTTTATGCCGATGGCATCCACTTCTTCTATCGCTCCGACCTGTTGGAAAAATACGGTCTGGACGTACCGCAGACCTGGGAAGAGGTGCTGGCCGCATCGCAGACCATCACCGAAGGCGAAGGCAACCCGCAGCTTTACGGCTTCGTTTCGATGTGGGCCAAGATCGAAGGTCTGTTCATGAACTGGCTGGCCTTTACCAATGGCAACGGTGGCGGCTTCTATGATGCCGACGGCAATGTCGCGGTCAATTCGCCCGCCAATATCGAAGCCACGCAATTCATGGTCGATCTGCTGCACGAACATCGGATGACCCCGGACTCGATCCTGAATGCCCGCCCCGATGACGCCCGCACGCTGTTCCAGCAGGGGCGCGCGGCTTTCCTCATGGTGCAGGACTTCGTGCATGCGCCGCTGAGCGCCGACAACAGCCCCGTCGCCGGCAAGTTCGATTTCACTCGCGTGCCGTACTTCGAAGGCCACGAAGATGCCAATTCCACCACTATGGGCGGCTGGTTCCTGGGCATCAATCCCAACTCGGAAAACAAGGAAGCGGCGGCGGATTTCCTGAGCTTTTTCACCGCCGAAGACCAACAGCTGACGGCCGCGGTCGAAGACAACCGCGCCCCGACCATCTCTGCCGTCTATGACAACGAAGCGATGGGCAGCAACGAAGTGCTGGCGAAATTCGGCGCCAACTATGACTTCGGCGTGGTGCGCCCCTCGGCAGGGTCCGGGGCAAAATACCCCCGTGTGTCGGAAATAATGCAGCTGGAAATCACCAATGCCCTGCACCGGCAGAAAACGGTGGAAGAGGCGCTGAACGACGCACAGAAACAGCTCGACGCCTTGCTTTCTGACTGATCGCTACCTGAAAAAACAATGGTTTCCCGGCGGCACCTCTGCCGCCGGGCCAGACGCTGACACCCAAACGGTGGACCCATGACAAGCATGACTTCCCCGCTCGACAGGCGCAGACACCTGACGGGCCTGGCCTTCATCACCCCGACGATGCTCGTGATCATCGCGATCCTCGTCTACCCGATCCTGCAATCCATCGTGCTCAGCTTTGGTCAGTCGAGCATCGACGGCGCCGAGCCGTACCAATTCGTGGGCCTCAAGCATTATGCCGCCTTGGCGGGCAACGATCGGTTCTGGAATTCCCTTTGGGTGACGCTGACCTTCACCGCCATTTCCATCCCGCTCGAACTGGCGATGGGCATCGGATTGGCGGTCCTGTTGAACGAACACTTCCGGTTCAAGGGCATCGCGCGGCTGGCGGTGCTGTTTCCCTGGGCGTTGCCCACGGCGTTGAACACGCTGATGTGGCGCTGGATGTACAACACGGATTATGGCCTCTTCAACGCCGCCGCGCTGCAAAGCGGCATCGTGGATCGCCCGATCAACTGGCTGGGCGACGAGACGCTGGCGATGATGTCGATGGTGGTTGTCGCGGTCTGGAAGACCTCGAGCTTCATGGCGCTGATCATCCTCGCCGGGCTGCAATCCATCCCGCGCGACCTTTATGAGGCCGGCCGCATGGACGGCATGACCCGCTGGCAGGAGTTTCGCGAGATCACCCTGCCATTGTTGAAAGGCCCGATCCTGGTGGCGCTGATCGTGCGCTCGATGGACGCGCTGCGCACCTTCGAGCTGCCCTTCAACCTGACCGACGGCGGACCGGTGACCGCCACCGAAAGCCTGTCGCTCTATGCCTACAAGGTGATCTTCGACTTCATCGAGTTCAACTATGGCGCGGCCATCGTCGTGGTGCAGTTCCTGGTGATCTTCGCCATGAGCCTGCTCTACATCCTCACCCTGCGGAACAAGGACTGACGCCATGAAAACCCGTCCCCGTTTCGGCCTCTATGCGCTGGTGATCCTGTCGGTGGTGATTTCCTTCCTGCCGATCATCTGGCTGGTGCTGACCTCGCTGAAAACCACCGAGGGCATCTATGCCTGGCCGCCACAGTACCTGCCCGATCCTTTCACGCTCAAGAACTACATCAACATCATCACCAACTCGCCAGAACTGCTGCTCTATGTGCTGAACTCCTTCATCGTGGCGCTGGGGTGTACTGTCGTGGCACTCAGCTTTGGCGGCATGGCGGGCTATGCGCTGTCGCGGCTGGGGATGCGGCGGGCCGGCGTGTTGATGGTTTTCATCCTCGCGGTGTCGATGTTCCCGCCGGTGTCGCTCTTGCCGTCGCTGTTCCAGAACTTTCTCAGCCTCGGGCTGCTCAACACCTATACCGGCCTCATCATCGCCCACACCGGGTTGTTCCTGCCCTTCACCGTCTGGATGCTGGCCAGCTATTTCGCCACCCTCCCGTCCGAGATCGAAGAGGCCGCGCGGATGGACGGCATGGGCTTCTTCCGCATCTTCTGGTCGATCGTCATCCCGCTGTCCTGGCCCGGCTTCGTGGCGACCGGACTGATCGTTTTCATCTTCTCATGGAACGAGTTTCCCTTGGCGCTGGTGCTGATGACCCAGAACGCGATGCGCACCGCCCCGGTCGGCATCTCGCTCTACCCCGGCGAATACGCCTTCCCGTGGGAAACGATTTCGACGGCAACAGTGATCGCCATCGTGCCGATCCTGATCATCACCGCCATCTTCCAGAAACAGATCGTCGGCGGGCTGACCGCGGGCGCAGGCAAGTGAGACCCTGACCATGACCGAAGTGAAACTGGACCGTATCGGCAAGAAATATGGCGCCGTGGAAGCCGTGCAGCAATTCGATCTGACGATCCGCGAGGGCGAATTCCTCGTGCTGCTCGGCCCCTCGGGCTGCGGCAAGTCAACGACGCTCAGGATGATCGCGGGGCTCGAGAGCATCACCTCCGGCGACCTTTTGATCGGCGGCGACCGGATGAACGACGTCGACCCCAAGGATCGCGGCGTCGCGATGGTGTTCCAGAACTATGCGCTTTATCCGCACAAGACCGTGTTCGACAACATGGCGATGGCGCTCAAGCTGCAAAAGGTGCCCACGGCCGAGATCAACGACCGTGTCGGCCGCACCGCCGAGATGCTGGGGTTGACGGATTACCTGCAACGCAAGCCCGCCGCCCTTTCGGGTGGCCAGCGCCAGCGGGTTGCCATTGGTCGCGCCATCGTGCGGACGCCCAAGGTGTTTCTGTTCGACGAACCCCTGTCCAACCTCGACGCCAAGCTCCGCGTCAAGATGCGCATGGAGCTGCAGGAACTGCACGCGCGGCTGAACGCCACCTCCGTCTACGTCACCCACGATCAGGTCGAAGCGATGACCCTGGCCGACCGGATCGTCATCATGAACGGCGGCGTGGTGGCCCAGGTCGGCACCCCGCGCGAAGTCTATGACCATCCGGCGGATGAATTCGTCGCCGGTTTCATCGGCAGCCCGGCGATGAACTTCCTCGATCTCACCCGCGATGACACCGGCGGCTGGCGCAGCGACTGCGGCAGCCTCTCCCTGCCCGCCCTTCCGGTCGACACGGGTACGCGCCAACGCGTGCGGTTGGGGGTGCGACCCGAACATATCGAGGTGAGCGGTGCCGCCGCGCAAGGCCCGCTGACCTTTCCCGCGCAGGTGTTGCTCGACGAACTGTTGGGGGCTGATGCATTGTTGAGCCTCGGCATCGGCGAAGCCCGGCTGTTGGCTCGCGTCGGCGGCACGGGCCATCCGGTCAAGGGCGACAGCGTGGCAATCCGGCTGACCCCGTCGCAGTTGCACGTCTTCGACTGCGAGACAGGTGCCGCATTTCGGTGAGGCCTGCGGTTCTCCCGTGGGTCCGTGCCACCGGAGCGGCAGGCGCGTCCCCGCCTTTGGCGTTCCCCCAATAGGCTTGGTCGGGTCAAAAACCCGGCCAAGCTGCATGTTTGGCCATCGGGGACCAAGCGTTGGGACACCGCCGTCAGCGACAAGATTGCCCATCATGCCCCCATCGGTTCGGGAGTGTGAGCCACGTGGGCAAAGGGGCCTCAAGCCGATCAATGGGTCCAGACCCTAATGCAAAACACCCCGGCCAACCGCATTGCAAAGGGGCTGCCCCCGTCGAAACCGCGCAATATTGTCAACGATGATATCCACCGTCCGCGCGGTTCTGTCTGGCATTCCCGGCGTGACATGCGGCGTGATCAGGACATTGGGCGCCCGCCATAGCGGATTGTCGGATGCCAGTGGTTCTTGCTGGAACACATCCAGCCCCGCGCCAGCCAGTTGCCCGGTTTCCAGCGCCGCGATCATCGCCTCTTCCACGATCAACCCGCCCCGCCCCATATTGATCAGACAGGCGCTGGGCTTCATGTGCTTCAGTTCCGCCGCGCCAATCAGATCACGGGTGTCATCGGTCAGAGCAAGGCACAGAACAACGAAATCCGCCTGCTTCAAAAGGGGTGTCAGCGTATCGCCCCGTGCACCACAATACAGGGTGTCGACATGCGCGACCTTCCGAACCGACCGATTGAACCCCAGAACCCGCATGTTAAGCGCTTTGGCCATGCGGGCAGTCTCTTGTCCGGTCTGGCCCAACCCGATGATGCCGACGCATTGCCCGAACAGGCCACGCCGCTGCGCGAACCCTTCGGTCGCCCAGACACCTTTTTGCTGCGCGGCCACCAGCGACGGTAGCTGATAGACGTGCGCCAGCATGAACATCAGCGCATGTTCCGCAAGGACCGGCGCGGACCGGCCAGCGGAACCTGTGATCAGGGTGCCACCGTTCAAAAGCTCGGGCTGTGCAAAACGCTCTGTGCCGCTGATATCGATGTGGACCCATGCCAGGTGCGGTCGTTCAACCAGGGTTTCCACCGTCACTTCGGGGGCAAGAAAGGCGATATCGGCCTGATCCAATGCGCGTGGCAGGTCGGCACCATCGTCCAGAATACGCAGGTCGCATCCGCCGAAAGCCGAAATGATACGGGCCTGCTGCTCGGGTGACAGGGGTAGATCAGAAACCACCCGGAACGGACCAGAACCGGCGCCGGTCACAGCATTTCCGTTCCGTCGTTTTCTTCGTTCGGATAGCGCACAACGCGCGGTCCCATGGTCAGGGTCTGCAACCGGTCAAGATCGCGCAATACCAGCGAAACCGCCCGAAAGCGGTCACGCTGCTTGACCGCCTGAAAGATGTCGGTCTGCCGTTTGATAAGCTCTTGCCGCGAATTGCCGTTCTTGTGCTGCCACTTCAGCCGGTCCCAGCCAAGATTCTTGCGTGAGGTATAGAGAATTCGGTATTGGGCCAACAGGATGGGGTTTCGCGTGGCTGCCGCCAGCGCCATTTGAAAATCGTAGCAAAGGCGCTTGATCTCTCCCAGATCGTCGGATGCACGTAATTGGTTGAGGATGGTTTCGAATTTGTCGATGTCGCGCGGCGACGCCCTTTCTGTTGCCAGTTCCACCACCAACGGATCAAGCCCGCGCCGCGCCTCAAGCACGTCGCTCAGGCCCGCGTCCACCTCATCTTCGGCGAGGTCGTTTCCAGCAGTGTGATAGCGTTCGCTGACAAAGGTGCCGCTACCGATCTTGCGTTCGACGATACCCTCCCGCATGAGACGGTTAAGCACGACACGGGCCGTTTGTCGGGTGATGTCGTTGCGTTCCATCATCTCGCGTTCGCTTGGCAGTTTGGTGCCGGGACTGAGATGCGAGATCGCTTCGACCATCGCGTTGTAAATGCGGTCGGCCGGACCTTCGTCCCGCCCTTGCAGGTCGGTCGCCTTGGCTTCGGCATCTGCCGCCTGCGGCTGGCCGGTTTTTTTGATGTCCTGCATGGTCTGGGCACTCATTTAAAAATCTATCCTGAAAGGTTTAGCAATTCGCAGGCTTTTACAAGATGCCGGCCGTCAAGCGCGGGGCTGATACACCGGACTAGGCCGCAATCCTTAGGTCGGCAAAAGCGTGTTTGCGAATGAACTCCATGTCATACGACACCCCAAGCCCCGCTCCCGTGGGCACAGGTACCGTGCCGTCCGGCGACACGTCGTCCAAGGCGTCACTGTAGCCACAGGCATGATAACCGCCCGCAAACAGCCCCCTGCCCGGACCGACCATCGAAAGTTCATAGAATTTGGAATTTCGCAGTGCCGACATGCAGGCGCGTTGCGCCGGGCCCGGCGCATGCAGTTCAACATCCAGCCCGATGGCTTCGGCGAAATGCGCCAGTTTCATGGTACCGGTGATCCCCATGTCAAAATCGGGATCGGCGCGGACAAAATCGCTGGCGCCCGCCAGAACGACCGAGGCATTCGCCTCCAACCCGCGCACGCATTCCCCGATCATCAGCGGGGTCGCACATTTTTCGCGGATCGCGCGATAGGCCGTAGCAGCCTGCCCGCCGTCGCTCATCGGGTCTTCCAGCCAATAAAAGCCCGCCGCATCACATGCTTTTGCCAACCGCAAAGTGTCACCAAACCCGTTGATCGAACACATCGGATCGCTCATCAGTGCCATTGTGTTTCCGATGGCATCGCCGAGTGCCAGCACAGTTTCAATCTCTCGGTCCACATCATCGACGCCCCATCCGTGCATCTTGAAGCCCCGATAGCCCAGTTCGCGGCACTCCAGCGCAAAATCGACATAGTCCTGCGGCACCTGCAACCCGCCGCCAGGGCCACCCATCCACGTCGAGGCATAGGCCGGCAGGGCCGCGCGCGCGCCGCCCAGCATCTGAGCGACCGACATGCCCGCCCGCTTGCCGGCAAGATCCCAAAGCGCCGAATCAAGCAGCCCAACCCCCATGCGGTCATGTTTCTGCAACAGCCTGCGCGCGGTGCCATAGAAATGCTCACGCGCATGCCACGGCATGCCGATCAGCAACTGCGCCGCCTTTTCCACCTGTGGCAGCATGACATCGGTGCCGCCGACATAGCTGCCACAACTGCCATCCGTGGCGCGCACCGTCACATGAAGCCGCGCGCGCGCCGAAGTTTGCCCAGTGCAATCAAAGGTGTGCCCTGAGGCACGTTCGGTCGCGCAATTCTGAATCGGATAACGAAAAGCGGTGACATCGACCGCCGCAATGGTCGCTTCGGTCATGGGGCCTCCTCCTGCGACACGCATGAAGCGCACAGCACGAAATAGGGTTGATTGGACAGATCCGGCCGCAAGCCCGGCATCAGGCAAGGCCCCGATGGCGTATCGACCGAAAAATAATACTGAAGCTCAAAGTCCGAATCCGTGTATTGGCCGGGAATGGTGGCCTGATAGCCCGCGCCATCGCGCACCATCTCGGCGCGCAACCAGCTTTCTGCCTGGTTCAAGCGGCGGTAATGCAGCACCGGCGCCGCGGACCAATCGACCTTTGCGGCCAGTCGCAGGACAACATCCGCCCCACGCTCAAACCCCGAAGGCGGGGTGTGGTCCGGCGCGGCCGTTCCCAGCCCCTCTTGCGCCGAGATCAGGGTCTTGACCCGTGCAAGGGTGTCAGCATCCGCCGACAGCGGCAGGCGGGTATCGACGTGCCAGGCTTCGATATCGTTCAGGTCACGCTCCATCGCTTGCACGCGGTCGGCCCAACTGCCTTGAAGCCATGTAAACGGCCCACACGACAGGTTTCTCTGATAGATATGCCTGCCGATATCGGCAGCCGATTTCCAATGCGCGATTGCGGCCGAATAGTGGCGTTTGGTGGCGCTGAACAGGTCCGGGTCGCCAGTCTTGAGATAGATTTCCCACGCACAACCCGCGCGAAACTTGGCTGCAAAGAAACGGGCGATCCCGGCAAGGATGCGCACATCTGCCAGGATGCGGCGCGTTTCAGGCAGGTCAGCCCCCTTCCGGGTTTCCGCGCACTCTGCAGCGGTCAGGCCGGTTTCGGCCCGCGCCTCAAGCCAACTGGCCACGTCCAGCGGCGTATACCGATGGCTTCGATTGCCGCTCAGCGCTTCGGCTGCGAATTGTGCCGGATTGGCAAAGAGCTGCGGATCAAAGGTGGGCGCATTGCCGAACCGCCCCGGTTGATCAAAATCATCGCCATAGGGCAATTGGCCGGGCGGGTTGATCAATGACAGATTGTCGTACATCTCGGGCCAGTAATAGTGGTTGCAGGCCGAAGGCCCATAGGCCTGCGTCACGATGTTCAGCACCCCGCCAATCCCGGTAAGTGCTTTGCCCACATCATCGGCGGCTTCGCCGCACCGGGTGTCCAGCAATCGCAGAAGCTCCGGCCCCTCTGCCGCTGCGTCATGCAATCGACGGCCCCAGATGCGATAGAACATCTCGTGCTTTTGCCAATCGTATTTCGGCACCAACGCATTGTCGGTATAGCCAAAGCGCCCGCCGGGCTGTCCGCTGCCCATTCGCCCTTTGTATGACAGCGGCTCACAGATCTCGACGCCGGTGGCACCGGCAATTGTCGACAGCTGGCCATATCCCCCGGCCATATCGGGATCACCCCAAAGCAGAATGCGCTGTGTGCCGGGCCAGATCCGAAAGGACACGGAATAATCGCGCGCCCGCGACAACAAATCGCCATAGCTGTAACGCAGGAACCGGCGGCTGCCTTCGCTAAAGCTCATCGCGCTTGGCACGTCACCTTCGGGGGGACTTTCCTCGCGGCGGATCGCCGCCTGGTGATAGGGCAGGCCCATGTGTTCAGCCAGATACTTGGGCGAGATATTCACCGGCAACCCGCTGCGGATCGCGGTATTGATGAGCTTCGGCTCAACCCCCTTGGCATGCAGATCGACCTCAATCGGCCGACCGGTCCGTGCAATCCCCTGAAACACAACCGTCCAGAAATCATAAGACGCCTCCGGCACCCCGCCTTCTATATGCACCCGAAGCGTGACACCCCGGATCTGCGGAACCGCCTGCAAGAGGTCATGTATCGCATCGCTGCAATATCTGGCGTGATTTTCCGGTGTGACACCCTCAATCGTGTAGTTGGCCTGCGGTGTGTCGTCGAAATCATATCCGTGGGTCCACAGACCAAGCTGAAATTCCAGCCCTCGCCGCTCTGCCTCACGGCCAATGAATTGCAGCGTGGCAAGGTTATCCGCGCGCTCCTCCGCCGACAATTCGCGCACGCGTACATCATGCCCTTCTGGCGCAACAAGAAAGGGATAGGCAAAATGCAGGTAAACGTCGGTCAGATACCCGTTCTGATAGGGATAATTATAGGGCATCCCAAAGGTCAGCGCGACGCGGTTGAACCGGTTGGCAACCAGCATGTCGAGATACTGCCGCCAGCCTTCGCGATCGTGGAACCACCCCTTGTCCTCAATCTCGCTTGAGAAACACCGCGATACGCTCCGCAACCGCGCCTTGGGGCTGCGGATCATCGGGGTTTCGAAATCCTTGGCCGCAAGCCCCGCGCCATGATCATACCGATCCACGAGCTCAAAAAGACCATAGACCACGCCGCGCGGTGTCGTCCCCCAGACCAGGATTTCTTGCGCATCCCCATGACAGGCGATGATGAAGCTGTCGTCACTATCCGGCAGTTGCGCGGCATCAAGGCCAAGCCACTGGTCGGGTGCGGGCGGTGTGGCCAAGCCTGCAATAATCTGCGGGCCGTGATCTGGCGCGCCGAATCTGGCTTGGGCTTCTGCCAGCTTGCTTGCGGCCCATTGGATTGCGACCTCGCCGGGCACAGCGTCTAAGTTCACGGAATGCGGCCTGTCCATCTCGGCGGTCTCCTGATTGCGTTACTCACGACCGCCCAAGATTGGTACGGACCACTTTTCATATAATGGTACATATTTTCGTGTCAATCCAAAGAATGACCAAACCTTACCTCGCAGAAGTTGCAGAAAAAAACTTTCAAGACCCGGCCCACAAACCCATATATTACCCTAAATACCTGTAATTATTATTTATTCACGCTCCATTCGCCCGCCCAGCCCTCGACCACCGCGAGATACCACATCCTCCCAATTCTCCAATATGGGCGAAAATCGGTACAAAGTTATTGACTTTGGGAGCATTCACAAAGATCGTACACCTACCGAAAGTCATGGGGGGAGGAGGCTTCTCATGACCAGTGAAGCAATACTTCAAGGGAGGAAATTATGACTGCATTTATTCGAACGGGGCTCTATGGCGCTACGGCTCTCGCAATGGCAACAAGCACCGCCATGGCCCAGGACGCGCCAACCATTGAGCTTCTTCACTGGTGGGATGGTTCTTCGGGCGAAGCGGTACAAACCATGCGCGGCCTTTTCGAGGACGAAGGCGGCACCTGGAAGGACACCACAGTCTCGGGTGAAGGCGCATCGGCGATGGCCACATTGCGGGCCCGCGCGCTGGCCGGAAATCCGCCGGGCGCCGTCGTTCTGAAAGGGCCCGACATTCAGGAATGGGGCGCACACGGCTTCCTGCGTGACATCAATGCCATCGCAGATGCCGAGGGCTGGAACGACCTGCTGGCCCCGACGATCCAAAGCGCGATGCAATATGACGGGGCCTATGTCGCCTTTCCGGTCACGGTCCACCGCAACAACTGGATGTATACAAGCGTCAAGGCACTGGAAGCCGTGAACGCCCAGCCCCCCAAAACATGGGAAGACTTCAATGCCGTCGCCGCCAAAATGCAGGACGCGGGCATCATCCCCGTCGCACTCGGCGGCCAGAAATGGCAGGAAATCACGCTGTTTGAGGCGGTCGGCCTTGGCATGGGGGTCGATTGGTATCGCGATGCCTTTGTCAAACTCGATGACGCGGCGCTGAATGCGCCCGAAATGCTGGCGACGCTGGAGCAACTGCGCACCATGATGGGCTGGGTCGATTCCGCGTCGCCGGGGCGCGACTATGAACAGACCGCCGCAATGATGCTGGCCGGCGAGGCCGGTTTTCAATTCATGGGCGATTGGGAGCTTGGCGCACTGGCCCAGCAGGATGCCGAAGTCGGTGTCGATTTCCTGTGTCTGGTGACGCCCAACAATCAGGGTGATCCGGCATTCCTGCTGAACGCGGATTCCATCGCCCTGTTCAACACCAAAGACGCCAACGAACTGGCCGGGCAGGAAAGTTTTGCCAGGATCGGCATGTCCGAGGCTTTCCAGACCGCGTTCAACAAGGTCAAGGGATCGATCCCGCCGCGCAATGACATCGACCTGTCGGACTTCCACGCCTGCCAGCAACAATCGGCCGAAGATCTGGTCGCGGCCAGCGATGCGGGCAACGTGGTGCTGAGCATGGGCCATTCCATGGCGGTGCCCGGCAATGTGCGCGGGGCCATCATGGATGCGGTCAGCGAATACATGAACACCGACATGTCGGCCGAAGATGGGGCCGATGCGATCCGCACGGCGATTGAAATCACGCGCTGACAGAATGCGAGGGCCCGCCGCCCCCGACTTTCGCGGCGGGCCTCACAGTTTACTGCACCGGGCACGACGCTGCGGTGAAGAAGGTACAAACAATGACATTTTCAACGTCTGAGCAGGCCGTCGCCCCGCGCAACAGGCCCCGCCTTGACAGCAAGATCACAGAGAGGCTGGTCATCGGACTGTCGCTGACCCCCGCCTTTATCATCACGCTGATCGGCACCTTCATCTTCCTGGGATGGACGGTGTTTATGTCAATGACCGACAGCACGCTGTTTCCGTCAACCGATTTCGTCGGGCTCGAAGGATATTGGCAAATCTGGAAATACCCGCGCTGGCAAGTCGCGGCAGGCAACCTTTTCACCTTTGCGCCGATCTACATGCTGGTCTGCGGGGTCATTGGCATCGGTATGGCCATCGCCATTGATCAAAACGTGCGCGGCGAAAACATCTTTCGCGCCATCTATCTCTATCCGATGGCAGTGTCCTTTGTCGTCGCCGGGACGATCTGGCGCTGGATCCTCAATCCCGGCACCGGCATCGAGGCGCTGGTCCAGGGCATGGGGTTCGAAACCTTTGTGTTTGACTGGATCACCCGCAAGGATCGCGCGATCTATACCGTCATTATTGCGCAGGTCTGGCAGCATGCCGGGTTTGTCATGGCGCTGGTTCTGGCCGGGCTGCGCACCGTGAATCGCGACATCATCAATGCCGCGATGATCGACGGCGCGCCCACGCATACGATCTATCGCCGGGTCATCCTGCCGTCCATCGCGCCGATCTTCGTCGCCGTCTTCTTCATCCTCTCGCAATGGGCGCTCAAGACCTATGACATCATCCTTGCCCTGACGGGGGGCGGACCGGGCATTGCAACCGATGTACCGTCAATCTTCGTGCGCGACATGATGTTCAACCGTGGCGAAATCGCGCTGGCCAGCGTCGCCTCGGTCTACATGCTGCTGCTGCTTTTCACATTGATGGCAATTTACAAGACCTATCAGGCCATCGCCCGCCGGAGGACCAAGCAATGAGCGATTCAACCGCGGCAACCGCCGCCGTCTCACAGGGCACCCTTGCCGAAGTGATGGGGCGGCTCGTGCTTTATGCGTTGCTGGTTCTGCTCGGCGTCTATTTCATTTTGCCGCTTGCCATCGTGGTGATCACATCGCTGCGTGAACAAGGTGAAATCCTGCGCAATGGCGTGCTGTCCTGGCCCGAAGAGGTCTCGGCCCGTGCTTGGCGCGAAGCAATGTTCAACAGCTGTGTCGGCACCGACTGCCGCGGCATGGCGCCCTACTTCTGGAATTCGGTCAAGATGGTCGTGCCTGCCACCGTCACCTCGACCATCCTGGGGGCGATCACGGGATATGCGCTGACCAAGTTCAAATTTCCCGGTTCGGACTTTTTCTTTGCGGCGACGATCTTTGGCATCTTCCTTCCGGCGCAGTTGTTCCTGCTGCCGACGGCACAGATGCTGGGCTGGCTGGGGGCCACCAATATCTGGGGGCTGGTGATCATTCACAATCTCTATGGCCTGGCCTTCACCACGCTGTTTTTCCGCAACTACTATGTGCAGATTCCCGATGAAATCGTGGCGGCTGCGCGGATCGACGGGGCCGGGTTCTTTGCCATCTTCCGGCGGATTGTCCTGCCGCTGTCGCCGCCGATCATCGTTGTCGTGGTGATCTGGCAGTTCACCCATATCTGGAATGAATTCCTCTATGGCGCGACGTTCACCACCGGAACCGATCTGCCGATCACGGCTGCGCTTTATGCGGTGACCGGTCCCAAGGGCGGTATCCGTGACTACGGTGTCGAAGCCGCCGCCGTGATCATCGCCGCCCTGCCCACGCTTCTGGTTTACGTCGCTGCCGGGAAATATTTTGTCCGCGGCCTGACCGCCGGCTCTCTGAAAGGTTGAAGAATGGCCACCATTGACATCAAATCCGTCGAAAAATCCTTTGGCGCGCTGAAGGTTCTGAAAAGTGTCGACATTCATGTTCAGGATGGCGAACTCTTGGTGCTGGTCGGCCCATCGGGCTGTGGCAAGTCCACGCTATTGTCGATGATTGCCGGGCTCAGCGATGTGTCCAAGGGCAATCTCCTGATCGGCGACGACGACGTGACCCGCAGCCACCCAAGGGACCGCGACATCGCGATGGTGTTCCAGACCTATGCGCTTTATCCGACGATGACCGTGCGGCAGAATATCAGCTTCGGGCTGGAAATGCGCCGCGTGCCCAAGGCTGATCGCATCCGCGCGGTTGAGGATGTGGCCGCACTGCTTCAGATCACCCATCTTCTGGACCGCAAGCCGTCGCAACTGTCGGGCGGCCAACGCCAGCGCGTTGCCATGGGCCGGGCCCTGGTGCGCGATCCCAAGGTGTTCCTGCTGGATGAGCCGTTGTCGAACCTTGATGCAAAGCTGCGCGTCGAGATGCGGACCGAGATCAAGAAGCTGCATGAACGGCTGGGCAAGACGATGATCTATGTCACCCATGACCAGATCGAGGCAATGACACTGGCCACCCGGATCGCCGTCATGAAAGACGGCGAAATCCAACAGCTGGACGTGCCGCGCGTGATCTATGACGAACCGGCCAACATGTTTGTCGCCTCGTTCATCGGTTCTCCCGAGATCAACTTCATTCCCTGCGACATCATTGCGACGGCGCGCGGATCAACGCTGCAAACCCAAGGCCCGCTGTCGGAAACCATCGATACCTTGGGCGTCCTGGCCGATGCTGCCCCCGGTGACGGCGTGATGCTGGGCATTCGGCCCGAGGATGTGCGCCTGATCACTGCCGCCGATCCTCAGCGCCGGGGTGAATTCACGCTGCCCCTGCGGGTTGAGGTGATCGAACCGACGGGTGCCGAGGATCTGGTCACGCTGTCTTTTGGCGACCGAAAGGTTCAGTGCAAGATGCGCGACGCCAGCCAATGGTCCAGCGGCGATACGGTAACGGCCGCATTTGATCTGGAAAAGACCAAGTTCTTTTCGCTGTCCTCTGGTGACCGCATCGAAACCGCACGACAAATAGCAGCATAAAGTACTGAAAAAATGGCAAAATTACCTCAGGTACCTTTCGGTGCCGTCTATTTTCGCAAGTCCAACCCACCGCAGGAAGATTGGGAAAGGGATTACCAGACAGCCGCCGAAGACGGGCTGAACGTCTTTCGCCACTGGTTCATGTGGAGCGCGATTGAACGTGCGCCGGGCAAGTTTGACTGGGACGATTACGATCGCCAGCTCGACCTTGCCGCCAAACATGGCATCGTGACGATCATTGCCGAACTGTCCCAGACCACCCCGGATTGGGCGGTGCGCAAATTCGCCGATGCGCGGCAGGTGCTTTATGATGGGCGCGTTCACCCCTCAATCCAGAGCCCTTCGGCAGCCACCGGCGGGTTCAGCCATTCCGGCGGCGGCACCGGCACCCTGACCCTGAATGCGCCAGAGGTCCGCGCGGCGGCGCAAAACTTCCTGACCACCATGGCCCAGCGGTACAAAGGTCACCCCGCCCTGCTGGGCTATGATGTATGGAACGAATGCAATTATTCGCCCTACACCGATTACGGTCCCTATACGGTTGCCGCGTTCCGTGACTGGCTGAAGCAGAAATACGGCACGCTCGATGATCTGGCCCGCGCCTGGCACCGCTACAGCTATGCAGAGTGGGAGGACATCCAACCCCCGACCCAGTTCATGCCGTATTGCGAATGTCTTGATTGGCTGCGGTTCAAGCAGGACAATCACTACGACCAGATGCAGTTCCGCATTGATGCGATCCGCGCGGTTGACCCGGATGCGTTGATCGTCGCGCACGGCACCGCCGGATCCGTCACGCAAATGGCCCAGCGCGGTTCCGACGATTGGCGCGCCGCGTCCAAGGTGGAAAGTTACGGCTACACGTGGGTCAGCGCGCGCAAGGGCACAGCGCCATGGCAAAACTTCTATGCCGCTGATCTGGTGCGCGGCGCGGCACGCGGCAAGACGTTTTGGCATGCGGAACGCCAGGGCGGGCCGCTCTGGATGCAGCCGCAGGTTCTGGGCCGGGACAAGGACGATGGCCGCGTCGCCACGCCCGAGGACATTCGCCTTTGGTCGCTGTCGTCCTTTGCCGGGGGCGCGCGGGGCATGATGAACCTGCGGTTCCGGCCGCTCCTGGATGGCCCGCTGTTCGGGGCTTTCGGATCCTACGATATGGCCGGAAGCCGCACACCCAGATCCGACATGGCCGCGCGCATCGCGCGCTGGACCAATGCACCGGAACAGGCCGATCTGATGCAGGCCGCGCCAGTCACCGGCGACATCGGCATCCTCATGGCCCCCGAAGCGCAAGAATTTGCTTTCCTGCTCAACTACAACGGCAAATTTGACACCTATTCGGCCGCGATGTGGGGGGCCTATCGCGGCTTCTTTGACAACAACATTCAGGCCGACTGGGTTCATATTGACGATATCGAAAGCCGGAACATCCTGTATTTCCCCTATCCGATCATGCTGTTGCCGGAACAGGCCGAAAAAATCGCCAATTGGGTCCGGGCGGGCGGCACGCTGATTTGTGAGGCCTGCCCCGGCTACTTCGGGCCAAATGGCCGGGCCGGCACAATGCAGCCAAATCTCGGTCTCGATACGCTTTTCGGCGCTGAGGAAGTGGATGTCGAATTCATGCCCGACATCGCCGACCGCAACAGTATTTCGTATCATGGGCAGGATCTGACCTGTGCCGGTTTCCGGCAGGCCTATCGCCCCACCAGCGGCACGGCGCTGGCCACATTCGACACCGGGCAAACCGCGATTGTCGAAAACCGCTTTGGCGCGGGGCGCACGATGTTGATCGGGTCGCATCTGTCGGCAAGCTACCACGACCAGCCCGATGACCGCCTGCGGGCATTCTTTCGCAACCTGCTGACCTGGGCCGGACATGAACCAACGGTGCGCAACAGCAATCCCCGCGTTCAGGCGCGGCTGCACAGTGACGGCGACCGTTTCTGGCTCTGGCTCGTCAATCCCGAACGCACACCGCAAGAGGGGCACCTGTCCAGCCTGATCGCCAATACCGACATCGCGCCGCCCGAAACAGCCTGGGGCGGGGCAGACAGCCAATTTTCCCAAGGAAGGTACAGGGTTGGCGCGCAGGATGCGTTGGTCATCGAACTCCCCGCCGCGCACTGACACCACCGAACCACGAAAGGAAACACCATGTCATGGTGGCTGAAAGAACCGATCCGACTGGTTCAAACCAACCTGCGCGAGATTGACATCGATCTTGATCCAGCGACCTTTGTAGCCGAGCTGGTGGATTTTTCGGCCAATGTCGTTCTGTTCAACGTCGGCGGCATTGTCGCCAATTACCCGACAGACCTGGAATATCATTACCTCAACCCGCATCTGCCCAAGGGGCGCGGCGATATCTTGGGCGAAGTGATCGACCGCTGCCACGATGCCGGCATCCGTTTCATGGCGCGGTTCGACTTTTCCAAGGTCCACGAAAGCCTGGCCGCGCAACGCCCCGAATGGCTGTATGTCAGCGAGGCGGGCAACCACAACAACTACAACGGACAGGTGCAAACCTGCGTCAGCGGCGGCTATCAGCAGGAATACTGCCTGAAAATCCTGTCCGAGGCGATCCAGCGTTACCGCCTTGATGCCGTGTTTTTCAACATGACCGGCTATCAACGCGACGATTATGACCGCAATTATCTGGGCATCTGTCAATGCGACGCCTGCCGCAGCAGTTTTCATGCGCGCACCGGCATGGATTTGCCCCCGACCGCCGACACCGCCAACCCGGCGTTTCTGGCGCTGGAACGCTTCTCGCTCGCGCGCACGAACGAGCAATACGACCAGATCAACCGGCACGTCAAAGCACTGGACCCGAATATCGCGATCTCGACCTATACCAGCCGCGGCGTCGACATCTGGCGCAAGGAAGCCGCGACCACGTTTGAACGCAATCTGGAATGGGAATATGAATCCGCCGACAACGTCAAAAGCGTCATCCCCGCCTACCCTGACAAGACTGTGGCCAATGCCGCGGTGCATTTCGTGTCGCGCCGGTTCCGCTATTCCGGTGTCGCGCCGGAATTGTCCAAGTTGCGGCTGGTGCAGAATATCGCCTGCGCCGCCCCGCTCGACTTTTTTGTGATCGGCACGCTGGGCAATCAAAAGGACCGGGTCAGCCACGACGGCGTGCGCGATCTGTTCCACTATCACGCGCAGAACGCCCATTGGTATCAGGATGTGGAGCCTTTGGCCGATGTCTGCCTGATCAAGCCCGAGGCGAATTTCATCTATGGCGCCAAGGACGAATACTACGGGCTTTTGCGCCTGTTGTCGGAAAATCACCGCCTCTACGACATCTGGCCAGAGGACGCGCTCGAGACGGCACCGGCGCTGGAAATCCTGTCGCGCTACAAGACGGTGATTGTGGGTGAGGCGCGCTGCCTGCACCCGGACATCGTTGCGGCGCTCGATGCCTATGTCGCCGCCGGTGGCGTGCTGATCACCACCGGCCAGACCGCAACGCTGGATCAACAGGGCCGCGCCACCGGCGGCAGCGCCCTTGAGGCCAGCGGAATAGCCGCGGTGCGCGCCATCCGGCCCCGCGCCAACAGCGGCTATTTCACCCTGCGCGATCAAGACAAGGCGCGGCTGAATTGGCAGGACGCACTTGATGTGATCTTTCTTTACGGTGACTACATGGATTGTGAACTGCGCGCGGGCGCCGACCCGGTCCTGAGCCACCTGCCGCCGCACATGCACGGCCCGCCCGAGAAATGCTATCACGAGATCGAAACCGACGATCCGGGTTTGATCGTCAACCGCCATGGCACGGGGTGCTGCGTCACGATCCCCTGGGCTGTCGGCAGCCACTATCAGGTTCATGGAAACCACGCACATGCGATCCTGATGAACCGCGTGCTGACCGCATTCGCACCACCGCCCAGCCTTGTCACCGATGCCCCGGCACTGGTCGAAGTTCATGCCCAGACGCGACGGGACGGGCGCTGGATGGTTGTTTCACTGGTCAATCAGTCCGGCCAGAATGGCCATGCCTTTCATGCCCCGCTGCCGATACAGGACATCACGTTGCACTTGAAATCAGATCGGCCAGTGACACGGGTGCAAACATTGAAAGCCGGGCTGACCCTGCCTTCAGATACCACCGAATCCGTTACAAGCGTGACACTCCCCCGGCTGGACCGGTTCGAAACCCTGATCTTTCATTTCAAAGAAAGCGCGTAAACCGGCGGCAATCACCCATCCTGCAGAGCCACAAGCATTCGGCACTCGGAGAAAAGTGGCTTTGCTCAAGACGGACATATCCGAGCTGTCTCAGCCTCTTGTCAGGCGGCGAGGCATTGCCCCGCTCGAACCCGTCCTGGCGGGCGGGCGCGCCGGAGTTCAACTGTACGCGCATCAATCCAGGAGAATGCGACACGCCATAACCGCCTACCCGCTTGCGGCGCGAAGCAGATCAAAAAGCGGAAACAACCATGCATCCGGCTGGCGCACAGGGCGCTTCAGGACCCGACGCAGGAAATGCGATCAGACAACCGCATCAGTTCAGACAGAGCCGCGAATGAATGCGAATCGGTCAACCCCCGACAGCCATAGACCGGGAATTTCCCGCAGAGCCCCGCTTTCCGCCGGCCCTTCCCGCCCCCGAAAATTACAATTTAAATTCAATACCTTGCGCGCGGCTTGCGTGCTATTGCCCGGCGACCACAACATCTGCCCTTTTGCCCGATACCAAGCGATCCGCAAGAATTTCTTGCAAAAAGCCCCCGCAATTGCTTAAAGAAACGGTAAATAAAGCGTTGGCGAAAAACAGCGTTACCGAGCGAGGCGCAACAGGATGACCGGATCCCCTCCGATCCATATCAATACCCGTATCCGGGAGAATGCCGAAAATCTGGCGGCGGCGCTAGAGCATCATATGCTCAAGAACTTTGCGCCCGATGCCCGCAAGGAACTGCGGCTGTTCAGCGCCGGCGAAGCGGCCGAGCTGCTGGGCATATCGTCCAGCTTCCTCAGGAAACTGCATTTCGACGGGCGGATCGCGGATGTCTTCACCACGTCCGGCGGTCGGCGGCATTACTCCGTGGCCGATCTCAACGCGATCCGCGCCGTTCTGGACAACACCGCCAAGACACAGGGCAGCTACCTGAAGGGCCGCCGCACCGACGACAAGGTGCAGGTGTTGTCCTTCCTCAACTTCAAGGGCGGGTCGGGCAAGACGACAAGCGCCATTCACGCCGCCCAACGCTTTGCGCTCAAGGGGTATCGCGTGCTTGCGGTTGACATCGACCCCCAGGCCTCGCTGACCACCCTGTTCGGCTATCAACCAGAGGTTGATTTCCTGCATTCCGGATCGATTTACGATGCCATCCGCTATGAAGACCCCCTGCCCTTTTCCTCGATCATCCAGAAAACCTATTTCACCGGGCTGGACCTGGCGCCAGGCGGGCTGATCCTTCAGGAATTCGAGCACGAAACCCCCACCGCGCTGCGCAACAACCTGCAACCGCCCTTCTTTGCCCGCATGGCCACTGCGTTGCAGGAGGTCGAGGCCGATTACGACATCATCGTCTTTGATTGCCCACCACAGCTCGGTTATCTCACCATGTCGGCGCTCTGTGCCTCGACCGGGGTGCTGATCACCGTCGTGCCCAACATGCTCGACGTCGCGTCCATGTCGCAATTCCTGCAAATGAGCGCGGATCTGCTGGACGTGGTGTCCAATGCCGGGGCGCGGATGGAATTCGACTTCCTGCGCTTTCTCATCAACCGCTATGAGCCCTCGGACGGCCCCCAGCAACAGGTGGTCGCCTTCCTGCGTCAGCTGTTCGACAAGGAGGTCATGGTCGCCCCAATGCTGAAGTCCACCGCGATCTCCGACGCCGGGCTGACCCAGCAAACGATTTACGAGGTCGAGCGAAGCGCCTTTCACCGGTCAACCTACGACCGTGCGGTCGAGTCACTGAATTCCGTCAATGATGAGATTGAAAGTCTGGTACACCAAGCATGGGGACGCGTCTGATGGCACGCAAGGGGATCCTGACAACTGACAATGCTCCGACCACAAGACGCGGGGCAGCATCACCCACACCGCGCGGTGCCGTGGGCGCTCTGCAAAGTTCCCTCTCGAAGCTCCAGGAAAACGCGGTGCAGGAAATCGATCCGCACCACATCCACCAGGCGGGTGTCTCGGACCGGTTGGGAAGCAACGCCGAAGCCGACGACGCCCTGCGCGAATCCATGCGCGTCTATGGCCAGCAGGTACCCGTGCTGGTCCGCCCACGTGACGGCGAACCCGGGCACTACGACATCGTATATGGCCGCCGACGGGTCCTGGCGCTGCGCGACCTCGGCCTGCCGGTCAAGGCGATGGTCCGCCAGCTGGACGATCATGCGCTGGTGCTGGCCCAGGGGCAGGAGAACACCGCGCGGCAGGATCTGTCCTTTATCGAAAAAGCCAGCTTTGCCGCCCAGCTCGACGCGCTCGACTATGACCGCCAGACCATTGCTGCGGCCCTGTCGATGGACCTGCCGATGGTCAGCCGCATGCTCAAGGTGGGCCGCGCCTTTTCGGTGGATTTCCTTGTCGAAATCGGCTCTGCGCCCGGGATCGGGCGCGACCGCTGGATGAAACTTGTCGCCGCGATGGACGCCCCGGGCGTGCGTGAACGCGTCGAGGCCCGGCTGCCTGCGCTGGTCTCCCTGCCCACGTCGGACGCGCGCTTTGAACAGGTGCTCGCTTGGGCCGCCGGTGCGCCCGCACCCAAGGCCGCCAAGCCCCCTGCCCCGCCTGTCCGCAAGGTGGTGACGGACGCGGGCATTGCACTGGCCAAGGTCAAGCGCAACGACGCTGGGGTGACGCTGACCATTACGGCGGGCGATGCCCCGGAGTTTTCCAACTGGGTCGACGCCGAGGCCGAGACCCTGATCCACGAGCTTTACGATCGCTGGCTCAACGAGCGGTCGAAAGACTGAGAGCAACCGAGCAGACCAAAGGAGGCACGACCAGAAGACAAAAGAAAAGCCCCCCAGGACAAATCCCGGAGAGCCTCTCATTTCTCGCACTCTTGAGATAGCCTCCCACACCTGACCCTGTCAACTCTGCCCGATTCGGCGGATGGGTATTTTTTTGTCTTTCGTGAAAATTTTCATGAAAAAGATGTCCCAACACGCTGTTGGGCAGCCGGATACGGCTGTCTTGACGGCGGACAAATGGGCGCTTCTCGCGACCCTGACCGACGCCGCACAGGATGTCGGGTTGAATCACCGCACCCTGTCAGTGCTGCGCGCGCTGCTCAGCTTCCATCCCGACCGCACCCTGCCCCGTGATCCCGGCACGGCGGTGGTCTTTCCGTCGAACGCGACGCTGTCCAAGCGGCTGAACGGGATGCCCGAGAGCACCCTGCGGCGTCACCTCGCCGCGCTTGTTCAGGCAGGTGTTGTCAGCCGTCAGGACAGCCCCAACCGCAAACGGTTTGCCCGGCGTCACGGGCTGGCCTTTGGCTTCGATCTCAGCCCCCTCGCCCGCGCCGCCCAGGCCCTGACCAAGGCAGCCGAAGCCGCACAGGCCCGTCGTCTCAGGATCACTGCCCTGCGCGATCGCCTGGCCTTTGTCCGCGCGCGCATCCTCCAAGAAAACGCCGTTGACCCTGATCACACCCTGCTTGAAACCACCCGCCGTGTCCTGCGCCGCAAGACCGACGAAGAAACCCTCCTCGCGCTGCTGGAACAGCTGGAACGCCTGTTGAAAACAGCCGTGGCAAAACCGGTCGATTCAGAAAAAATGAGCGCCAGCGACGCGCAAAATGAGCGGCACATACGGAGTACAAATAAGAAAAGATCTGTAAGTAAGAACGAGCGTTCCGACGTTTCGCTTCATGACGTGCTGGAGAATTGCACGGAGTACAGCACTTACTTTCCAGACATCCCGAAAGATTGGCACGGCTTGACGACCGCCTCCGACCAACTGCACGCAATGATCGGTATCGAAAGGCCCACTTACGAAACGGCCTTGTCTCATCTTGGCCCTCGGGTGACCGCAACCTTGGTGTTGTGCATGCTTGAGAAAATCAGGCAAATCCGCAATCCCGGCGGTTACTTGCAAGCATTGGTGACAAGGGCCAAGGAGGACAAGCTCAATCTACGGGGCATGGTTTTCGGCTGCCGGACACAGAAATTGTCAGCTGACAATTTTGCATGACCCCGTGTGGAGCACGGAAATTGTCAGCTGACAATCGCGGTGGCCTGAACCTCATGGATCACCGCGCCGTGTTCTCGAACGGAACAACCAACGCCCGCATGCACGATGGGATGAGCAAAGCACCTCACCACGATTTCGATGATGCGAATGAACGCAACTGTTCTCAAGGCGGTCGTGACAGCTTTTGCATCGGCCAACTGGATTGACCAGATGGGGGCCAAACCGGTTTCCTCGGGAAGCCTGATTCAAACCACGCCAGGCACCACAAGACGGCTCTGTCAAAGCACAGAGACCAATCGATCCCGCATTTCAGTCTGGGTCCCTTGCGTGCAACGGACGGAGACAGCCACCTTGGCAAGTTTGAAACGCAAACGGCTCGAGGAATGACCCGGTTGTTCCGAAGGCTTTTTCGAATTGGGCAGCCCGCAGAACGTGTTCTTGGCCTCGGGTGGTACCGCAAATATCCGAAGGTCTACCGGTGCGGTGAAGAATATTGTCAGGCGGGCAGGGGGGCTGATCCCATGTCACGGCGCGGGCATGGTTTGTCAGAGGTTTAGAGCGGGGCTTGCAGGTCATCGTGCCGTGACCACGCGACTGTTCGAACGCACAGGCAAGCGGGTGTTTCACTTGCCGTGTCCGTTCACCTTGCCAGAGTAAGCCTCACGCAGAGCACTATTGTAGAGGAGGTGCGGTATGCAGAGTGTGAAGGGAGATGACACGAGTCCCCGGGGCGTGCGCATGAGCTGGATGTTTTGCGAACATCAATCTGCAAGCATCTCCGTTTCCTGTGGGAGAGGGGCGCGGAAGTGACAGATGCCATAGCCCGATTTGCAAGGCAGCTGCGTCGACCAGATCAAACCAGCCGATATCGGAGCCAGCGTCAGACGCGGTGCCATCCTTGTACGGCTGGTCATGAGTGGGGCAGGGGGGCTGTCAGGGTTTGGCGGGATCGCCAACCTGGTCTTCGTCGCCCGCAAGCGCGCCATCTGATTTCGATCATGCACTCGAAATGACCGCCTGAGAAAATCGCCCTTGGGGACCGTCACAGGTCATTGCCGTCCAGTTGGCAATGCCGCAGCACCTGCCAGATCATCATCGCGACACCGACAGGCGGGTGCGGCAAAACCGGCGCTGCTACCGCATCGAGGACACCGGTGGGTTCGTACGCCTGTCGAAGGCCTCGCTTGCGGGCTCGGAGCTGTTCAGCTCCGCAAAGGGCGAGGCCAGTCCGGTGCCGGGGGAGTTTCTGGCGGGGTGAGATTGGGTCCTCCGCCGGACGGTTGATCGGCCTGCCCGGCGACAGTAGATCCTGCGGCCTATCTTGACTGGGCAATGCAAATGCATTACCTAGTGCGGGCAGCAAAGACCCTTTTCCCTTCCGGAGACTGTCATGACAGCGCTCGCACCAGATGTCTCGAAGCTCACGGATCGGTATCAGACGACCGTGCCGGCGGGTGTGCGCAAGCAGCTTAATCTGGGCAAAGGCGACCAGATCCGCTACTGCACCGAGCCGAGCGGCAGGGTCTATATCGAGCCCGTGCGCAGTGACGAGGAGGATCCCGTGCTTGGCGCCTTTCTCGATTTTGTCGAGGCCGATATCAAGGCGCATCCGGACCGCATTCGGG
>ERZ1699650.116-NODE-116-length-37165-cov-11.558313_pt1 | contig 37165 bp, 33 predicted proteins | sample MGYA00581512_ERZ1699650 | MGnify/ENA primary metagenome ERZ1699650 (study PRJEB42348, sample SAMEA6618698) | metagenome | isolation source: Polyester-degrading enrichment culture growing on monomer terephthalic acid, Te | collected 2019-05-17 ... | reverse complement strand
TGCTGGTCAAACGCGCCGAGGCGTTGCAGACCTTCCTCTCCACCGAGGACGGCGAGAACCTGCTGCAAGGCTTCAAGCGCGCCAACAACATCCTGACACAGGCCGAGGAAAAGGACGGGGTGGAATATTCCTTCGGCGCGGACGTCAAGTTTGCCGAGGAAGACGAGGAAAAGGCACTGTTTTCCGCCCTCGAAGATGCCGAACCCAAGATTGCCGCCGCCATGGAGGCGCAGGATTTTGCCGCCGCCATGTCGGCGCTGGCGGGGCTGCGCGGCGCGGTTGACGGGTTCTTTGAAGCGGTGCAGGTCAATGCCGACAACGATCTGCTGCGGCGCAACCGGTTGAACCTGTTGTCTTCCATCCGCACCTCCTGTCTTGCCGTGGCGGACCTGCGGCGCATCGAGGGGTGATATCGCCGTAGGTGGGTTTGCAACCCACCAAGCGGACGCGGTGGGTTTGCCGCCGATCAAAGGGGTGGGTTGAAAACCCACCCCACGGGCCGTGATTACGACATCTTATATTAACCCTTGTGCGGTTGACTCCGCGGTCTATGCTGCACCGCGACAAAACCGTGACGGACCCGTGCCCCGTGCTCAAGGAAAACCCGAATATCACGCCGATCACGCCGACGGCGCCGATGAAAGCCGATACGCATGGCGGGCGGGCGAAATGCCTGCAACGGCTGGTGCGCATGGACCTGCCGGTGCCGCCGACCGTGGCGCTGTCGTTTGACACGGTGCATGGTATCGCCAGCGGGCACATGCCCGACATGGCGGCGATCCTGGCAGAGTTTCCCGAGGGCGCGCTGCTTTGTGTGCGACCGTCGAGCGAGGATCCGGATTGGGGCGGGCCGGGCGCGATCCTGAACATCGGGATGAACGACGCGCGCTTTGCCGAGATGTGCGAAACCCTGGGCGAAGATGCCGCCGCGGCGCTTTATGCGCGGTTCATCGAGGCCTATGCGCTGCATGTCGCGCGGCTGGATCCGGACATGTTCGACGAGATCACCAGCGACGGGGCCGAGGCGCTGGCCGAGGCCCTGCGTGCCTATGAGGCCGAGGCCGAAGAGCCCTTTCCGCAGGAACCGGAGGTGCAGTTGCGCCAGGTGCTGCGCTCGATGGCGCGCGCCTGGGAAGGCACCACCGCACGGCTCTTGCGCCAGGCCAAGGGCGCGCCGATCGATGCCGGGCTGGGGCTGGTGGTGCAGGAAATGGCACTGGGGATCGGCAACCCGGACGCCAAGGAGGGCGAAACCGGGTCGGGTGTGCTGCAACTGGTCAACTCCCAGACCGGCTGTCGCCAGATCACCGGGCGCTACCTGAGCCAGAGCCAGGGGCGCGACGCGCTGACCGGCGGGGCGGAGGCGCTGTACCTGCAACGCGATCCGCGCGGGCCATCGCTGGAAGAGGAAGCGCCCGAAGCCTTCGCCGAGATTGTCGAAATCGCGCGGCAGATGCGCCGCAAGCTGCGCGCCGAGATGCAGATCGAGTTCACCATTCAGGGCGGGCGTGTGCATGTCCTGGACGGGGTGCGGGTCCCGCGGTCGAACCGGGCGGCGGTGCGGATTGCCGTGGCGCTGGCCGAGGACAAGATCATTCCGCGCGAAGAGGCGCTGATGCGGGTGGAGCCGCGCGCGCTGAGCGAGTTGTTGCACCGCCAGATCGACCCGGACGCCGAGCGTGATGTGCTGGGCCGTGGGGTTGCGGCCTCACCCGGGGCGGCGACCGGACGGATCGTCTTTACCGCCACGGCGGCCCAGGCCAGTGCGGCGCGCGATGAGCCTTGCATCCTGGTGCGCCGCGAAACCTCGCCCGAGGATATTCGCGGCATGCAGGCGGCGGTGGGCGTGCTGACCGAGCGGGGCGGCATGACCAGCCACGCGGCGGTGATCGGCCGCGGCATGGGGATCCCCTGTATCGTTGGCGCCGCGCGCATGGGCTTTCACATCCGCAAGAAGCGGCTGGTGACGCTGGACGGGCGAGAGTTGAACGAAGGTGATCTGGTCACCATCGACGGCGCCTCGGGCGAGGTGCTGGCCGGCAGCCCGCCGATGCTGGAAGCGGCGCTGGACGAAAGTTTCCGCACGCTGATGGACTGGGCCGACGCGGTGCGCGACATCGATATCCGTGCCAATGCCGACACGCCGATGGACGCCCAGACCGCGCGGAATTTCCGCGCCGACGGCATCGGGCTGTGCCGGACCGAGCACATGTTCTTTGAAACCGAACGCATGATCGTGATGCGCGAGATGATCTTTGCCAAGTCGGCGGACGATCGGCGCGCGGCGCTTGACCTGTTGCTGCCGATGCAACGAGCTGATTTCATTGAGCTTTTCCGCATCATGCAGGGGTTGCCGGTCTGCATCCGCCTGTTCGATCCGCCGCTGCACGAATTCCTGCCCACCGACAAGCCGGGCATGCGCGCGCTGGCCGAAGCGCTGGACCTGCCGGTCTCGGATGTTGAGCGTCGGGTGGAATCGCTGAGCGAATACAACCCCATGCTGGGCATGCGCGGGGTGCGGCTGGGGATCACGCTGCCCGAGATCTACGACATGCAGGCCCGCGCGATATTCGAGGCGACACTGGCCGCCAGCCGTGAAGGCGCGCCGGTGGTGCCGGAGATCATGATCCCGCTGGTGTCCGCGCGGCGCGAGGTGGAGCTGGTCAAGGCGCGGGTTGATGCGGTGGCCGCCGAGGTGCGGTATGAAACCGGCCGGGATTTCGATTACCGGCTGGGCGTCATGGTGGAAACCCCGCGCGCTGCGCTGCGCGCCGAGGAGATTGCCGACCATTGCGATTTCCTCAGCTTCGGCACCAACGACCTGACGCAGATGACCTATGGGCTGTCGCGCGACGATGCCGGGCGGTTCATGTCCGACTACGTGCAGCAGGGGGTTTTCCCCGAGGATCCCTTTCACGTGCTCGACCCCGACGGGGTGGCGGAACTGTTGCGCATCGGGGCAGAGCGGGGGCGGCGGGCGCGGCCCGATGTGACCCTGTCGATTTGTGGCGAACACGGCGGCAACCCCGAATCGATTGCCATCTGTCGGGACATCGGTTTCACTTATGTTTCCTGCTCTCCCTTCCGGGTTCCGGTGGCGCGGCTTGCTGCGGCGCAGCTCGCGATCAAACCCAAGATGTAGTGGATTGCCCCAACATGGCAGGGTGATCTGGTAGATTTCCGCGGTGTCTTTCTGCGCTGCGGCAAGATTCTGCCGCTGCGTCAGGCTGTCGCAAGTCGATATTTGCCGAATTATGTATAACACGCGCAATGCAACAGCCCGGGGTCACTCGGGCTTTCGCTTGTGAGGGACTGACATGCGTTTGATTCTTGCGGCCTGTGCGGCTGTTTTCCTTGGAGTGTGGGCTGAGGATGCTGGCGCGGAACTGCGCCCCAGCGAGGTGGGCAGCCTGATCAAGCTTGAGCGCCAGGGGCTGAAGTCGGTTCCGAAAGGCACGTTGAAATGGGCGCTTGGCACCGGTGCGCCGAACCGCCCGGGCGAGATCACCTTCAACCAGGCCTGGCTTGACAGCCTGCCGCGCGGCAAGGGTGGCACGCAATTCTCCTGCCTGGCCGAAGCGCTGTATCACGAGGCGCGCGGCGAAAGCATCAAGGGGCTGGTCGCCGTGGCCGAGGTGATCCTGAACCGGGTCGATGATCACAAGTTTCCCGACACCGTCTGCGGCGTCATCAACCAGGGGACCGGGCGCAAGTATGCCTGCCAGTTCACCTATACCTGCGACGGCATTTCCGACAAGATCCGCGAACCCGCCGCCTATGCCCGGGTGGCCAAGATCGCCAAGGCGATGCTGAGTGGCCTGCCGCGCAAGCTGACCGGTGGGGCGACCTATTATCACACCACCGCCGTGCGTCCGAGCTGGTCGCGCAAGTTCGCCCACACCACCACCATCGGCGTGCACAAGTTCTATCGCCCGGACCGTCGCCTGTCGCAGAACTGATCGGCGACTTCCCGCACAGGTCTTTCCGAACGGGCCGTTCTCCACGGGCGCGGGGCCGAAAACCGACATCGGGGTCGGAAACGGACCCCGGTTTGACCGTTGCGGGCCTGCCATGCGGTTTTGCGGTCTGCTAAAAGGGCGGCGAACCAAGACGGGACCGCCGCCATGAGCACAGATATCCACCTTGCCTTTGCCCATCCGGCCGAACGCGCCGCCGCCACCGAAGGTGTGGCGCCGCGCGACCGGATCTCGCTGCGTGATCACGTGGTCGAGGTCGAGATCGGCGCCTTCCAGGCCGAGCGGGGTCATACCCAGCGGGTCTGTTTCAACGTGGTGGTCGAGGTCGGCCGCCCCGGTGACCGGATCGACGATGATGTCGACCGCATCCTCAGCTATGACCGCGTGACCGAAGCGATTGCCCATGAACTGGGCGCCGAGCGGCTGAACCTGCTGGAGACCCTGGCCGAACGGGTGGCCGAGCGCATCCTGCTCGAACCCCAGGCGATGCGGGTCTTCGTGCGGATCGAAAAGCTTGACCGGGGCCCCGGCGCGCTTGGGGTCGAGATCGTGCGCGGGCGCGAGGACCTTGATCCGGCGCATGTCGAGCAACTGGTCGAGGAAAAGCCGCATCCCCGGGTGGTCTACCTGTCGAATGACGCGATTGCCTCGGATCATCTGACCGGCTGGATCGACTGGCTCGCCGCCAGCCCGCAGCCTGTGGTGCTTTGTGTCGGTCTGCCCGACATCGCGCGGCCCGTGGCGGCGCATCCGCTGGCGCAACGGCGGATCGACCTGTTGGCGATCGAACAGAACGGCTGGCTGCTGGCGGCGCGCGATCCGCGGTGCGTCGTGGTGGGCACACGCACGGAACTGGACTGGGGCATGAAACACGACCAGATCAGCCTCTGGGCGCCGTCCAAGATCGTGCTGGACGCGGTGGAGGGGCCGAAAAGCCGCCAGCGCGACAGCGTGGCGCTGGCCGCCTGGCTGGCCGAGCAGCTGGAGGCGACCGAGGTGCTGGTGATCGGCGAAGCCTTGCCTGATCCGGGCGCGGTGCCGGCCCGCGCGGTGGGGGCGAATGACGCGACGCTTGCATGAACCGGGTCTTTGCCGCATTCACACGCCATGAATATCGCCACTGACGCTTATTACCGCCCGCTTGTCCAACGCGGCCCGGTCCGCCCCGCTGACGCCGTGATCCTTGCGGGGGGCTGGTGCTGGTTCACCCATGCCGAACGGCTTGGCCGTCATGGCCCATCCGAGATCGTGCCGGCCTCGGCGATCCCCGATGCTGCCTTGCAGGCGCTGACGGCGGCGCGCCCGATGATGGCTGACATTGACATGAGCGCGCCTCGGTTGATGGGTATCCTCAATGTCACCCCTGACAGTTTCTCGGACGGTGGCTTGCACAATGGCCCCGCGCGCGCCGTGACCCACGGCCAGCGCATGGTGGCCGATGGCGCCGACATCCTCGACATTGGCGGTGAAAGCACCCGGCCCGGCGCGCTCGAAGTGCCGGCAGAGGCCGAAATTGCCCGCATCGAACCGGTGATCTCGGCCCTGAACAAAAGCGTGCGCGTGCCGATCTCGATCGACACCCGCAAGCGGCAGGTGGCCGAGGTGGCGGTGAGCGCTGGTGCGGCTCTGGTCAATGACGTGTCGGGCTTTACCTTTGACCGGGAGTTGGCGCGCTATTGCGCCCAGCATCACCTGCCGGTCTGTGTCATGCACATGCAGGGCACACCCGAGGACATGCAGGACAATCCGCAATACGGCAATGCGCTGCTTGATGTCTATGATTTCCTCGATGCCCAGATCTGCATGCTGGTCGAGGCGGGCATTCCGCGCTACCGCATTCTTGCCGATCCGGGGCTTGGTTTCGGCAAGACCATTCCGCACAACCTCGCGATTTTGAACGGTCTCAGCCTGTTTCACGGGCTGGGCGTGGCGCTTCTGGTCGGGGCTTCGCGCAAGGGGATGATCCGCGAAATAGGCAAGGCGACACAGCCCGCCGAAAGAATGCCCGGATCGGTTGCAGTTGCTCTTGCAGCGGTTGCGCAGGGTGTGCAAGTTCTGCGCGTGCACGATGTCGCCGAGACCAAGCAGGCCCTGCGACTGTGGCAAGCCGTGGAAGAGGGAACCTGGGATGGCGCGTAAGCTTTTTGGCACGGATGGTGTACGGGGGCGTGCGAACACCGCGCCGATGACCGCAGACATGGCGCTGCGGATCGGGGCAGCGGCCGGGCGGTATTTCCGCCGCGAAAGCGGTGGCGTCCACCGGGTGGTGATCGGCAAGGACACGCGTCGGTCGGGTTACATGTTCGAAACCGCACTGACCGCCGGGCTGACGTCGACCGGCATGAATGTTTTGCTGCTTGGCCCGGTGCCGACCCCTGCGGTGGGGTTGCTGACGCCGTCGATGCGCGCCGACCTGGGCATCATGATTTCGGCCAGCCACAACCCGGCGCATGACAACGGCATCAAGTTCTTTGGACCCGACGGCTTCAAGCTCTCGGATGTGGCCGAGGCCGAGATCGAAAAGCTGATCGAAGAGGGCGTCGCCCCCGCCGCGGCCGAAAACATTGGCCGTGCCAAGCGGATCGACGATGGCCGTTATCGCTACCAGGAGCGGGTCAAGGGGACCTTTCCCTCGGGCATGTCGCTCAATGGGATGAAGGTGGTGATCGATTGTGCCAACGGGGCTGCCTATGGCGCCGCGCCCGAAGTCCTGTGGGAGCTGGGCGCCGATGTCATCCCGGTGGGTGTCAGCCCGAATGGGTACAACATCAACGACAACTGCGGTTCGACCTGTCCCCGGACGGCGGCCGAGGCGGTTGTGGCGCATGGCGCCGACGTGGGCATCTGTCTTGACGGCGATGCCGACCGGGTGATGATCATCGACGAGACCGGCGCAGTGGCCGATGGCGACCAGATCATGGCGCTGATGGCCGGGCGCTGGGCCGAGGAAGACCGCCTGCGCGGCGGCACCCTGGTGGCGACGGTGATGTCGAACCTTGGGCTTGAACGCTATCTCCAGGGCCGCGGCTTGCGGCTGGAACGGACCGGCGTGGGTGACCGCTATGTCGTCGAGGCGATGCGCGCGGGCGGCTGGAACCTGGGCGGTGAGCAATCGGGTCACATCGTGATGACCGATTACGCCACCACCGGCGATGGCTTGATGGCGGGTCTGCAATTCCTGGCCGAGATGGTGCGCACCGAGCAAAGCGCCTCGGAGCTGGCGCGCAGTTTCGAGCCGGTGCCGCAGATGCTCAAGAACGTGCGCTTCAGCGCCGGGCAAGTGCCGTTGGAGACCGATGGCGTCAAGGCCGCGATCGCCTCGGCCGAGACCGAGCTTGAGGGCCGGGGGCGGTTGTTGATCCGCAAGTCGGGGACCGAGCCGTTGATCCGCGTGATGGCGGAATGCGAGGATCCGGTGATGCTGGAGGCGGTGGTGGACCGGGTCGTGGGGGCGGTGGAAGCCGTCGTCTGACCCCACCGGGGTGCGTGCCTGCACGCGCCATTTGCAAAGATCGGTCGGTGAGGGTGCGTGCAAGCACGCACCCTGCGGTGTGTTACAGCGCCTCGCTCAACGCCTTGTCCAACCGCGCCACCGTGGCGTCGACGTCATAAAGCTTGTCCAACCCGAAAAGCCCCAACCGGAAGGTGGAGAACCCTTCGCCTTCGTCGCATTGCAGCGGCACGCCGGCAGCGATCTGGGTGCCCTTGGCGGCAAAGGCGCGGCCCGACTGGATCTCGGGGTTGTCGGTGTAGCTGACCACCACGCCCGGCGCCTCGAACCCCGGCGCGGCGACCGAGGCTACTCCCTTGGACGCCAGCAGTGCGCGCACCTTGGTGCCCAGATCCCATTGCGCCTCGGCCAGCTTGGCAAAGCCGTGATCGCGGCTTTCCAGCATGGTGTCGCGGAAGGCCAGCAGCCCGTCGGTGGGCATGGTGGCGTGATAGGCGTGACCGCCGCCTTCATAGGCCAACATGATCTGGTGCCATTTCTTCAGGTCGGCGGCAAAGCTGTTCGACGTGGTCTCTTCCATCCGCGCCAGCGCCCGGTCCGACAGCATCACCAGCCCGGCACAGGGCGTGGACGACCAGCCCTTTTGCGGCGCCGAGATCAGAACGTCGACGCCGGTGGCCGCCATGTCGACCCAGGCGCAGCCCGAGGCGATGCAATCCAGCACCATCAGCGCGCCAACCTCATGCGCGGCCTCGGCCAGTGCTTTCAGGTAGGTCTCGGGCAGGATGATGCCCGACGAGGTTTCCACGTGCGGCGCGATCACCAGGTCGGGCTTCTCTTCGCGGATGCGGTTCACCACGTCGCCGATGGGGGCGGGGGCAAAGGGTGCCTTGGGGTCATTGCCGGTGCGGCGGGCCTTCATCACGGTCTGCGCCCCGGCAAAGCCACCCATGTCGAGGATCTGGGTCCAGCGATAGGAGAACCAGCCATTGCGCACCACGAGGCAATCGGCATCGCGGCCGAACTGGCGCGCCACGGCCTCCATGCCGAAGGTGCCGCCGCCGGGGACAAGCGCCACGCCCTTGGCGCCATAGACCTCTTTCAACATGCCCGAGATGTCGCGCATCACCTGTTGAAACCGGGCCGACATGTGGTTGAGCGAGCGGTCGGTGAAGACCACCGAAAATTCGTCCAGACCCTCGGGGTCGATATCGTCACGCAGGGCCATGAGCGCCTCCTTTTTTGCCTTTGTCCAAGGGCTAGCGCGCGCGGCAGGGAAAGGCAAAGCCGAAAGCGTATCGCTCAGCCCAGGGGCCCGGGCAGGCGTTCTTCGGACAGAAGGACATTGGCCTCGACCTGGCCGGCGCCGGGCAGGGTCATGATGCGGCGGCGCAGGATGCGTTCGAAATCCGGCAGATCGCGGGCGACGATGCGCAGGCGATAGTCGTACATGCCCAGCACGTGTTCCACCGTCTGCACCTCGGGGATGGCGGTGACGGCGCGTTCAAAATCCTCAAGGCTGATCCGGCCCTTGGTGGCCAGCTTGACGCCCAGGAAAACGGTCACGCCAAAGCCCAGCTTTTCGCGGTCCAGCACCAGCCGCGTGCCGGTGATCACGCCAGCATCGCGCAAACGCTTGATCCGCCGCCATGTGGCGGGCTGCGACAGGCCCAGGCGGCGACCAAGCTGACCGGCGGATTGGCTGGCATCGCGGGCCAGGGCACGCAGCAGGGCGCGGTCGGTGTCGTCCAGGTCGATCACAGCGGCAGCGCCTCGTCGTCCTTGATGCGGCTGACATGCATCAGCGCCTCGATGTCCGAGATATGGGGCAGGGTGAGCAGACGTTCGCGATAGATCTGCTGGTAATGCGGGATGTCGCGGGCAATGACGGCCAGACGCACGTCGACCTGGCCCAGGAAGGTCTGGATCTCGATCACCTCGGGCACCTCGCGGGCGGCGGCGATGAAATCCTCGAAGGCGCGCGATTGCGTCTTGTCCAGCGTGATGCGCAGGTTGACCTCGACCGCGTAACCCAAGGCCGCCCAACTGACCTCGGCGCGTTTGCCCAAGAGCACCCCGGCCTCGCGCATCTTGTCCAGCCGCCGCGACAGGGTGGCCGGTGTCACGCCCGCGCGGCCCGCCAGGTCGGACAGCGCCAGGTCAGGGTCGGCCTGCATCTGGCGAAGAATGCGTCTGTCGATGTCATCAAGCATGATTTCCTTCATCTAGGTCAGATTGACGAATAGATAAATCGGAAAATGGTGAAATCATCGCGGATACGGCGCGTAATTTCGCGGGCGAGGGCGTAGGTTGCCCTCAATGAGACGCCAATGAAGAGGAAAACCCCATGCGCGTTTACTATGATCGTGACTGCGATGTGAACCTGATCAAGGACAAGAAAGTGGCCATCCTGGGCTACGGCTCCCAGGGCCACGCCCACGCGCTGAACCTGCGCGATTCGGGTGCCAAGAACATCGTTGTCGCGCTGCGCGACGGCTCTCCCTCGGCGAAGAAAGCCGAAGGCGAAGGCCTGAAGGTCATGGGCATCGCGGAAGCGGCGGCCTGGTGTGACGTGATCATGTTCACCATGCCCGACGAGCTGCAGGCCGAGACCTACAAGAAATACGTCCACGACAACCTGAAAGAAGGCTCTGCGATTGCCTTTGCTCACGGTCTGAACGTGCACTTCGGCCTGATTGAGCCCAAGCCCGGCGTCGATGTCATCATGATGGCGCCCAAGGGCCCCGGCCACACCGTGCGCGGTGAATACACCAAGGGCGGCGGCGTGCCCTGTCTGGTGGCGGTGCACAACGATGCATCGGGCAAGGCGCTGGAAATCGGCCTGTCCTATTGCTCGGCCATCGGTGGCGGCCGCTCGGGCATCATCGAAACCAACTTCCGCGAAGAATGCGAAACCGACCTCTTCGGCGAGCAGGCGGTTCTCTGCGGTGGCCTGGTCGAGCTGATCCGCATGGGCTTTGAAACCCTGGTGGAAGCGGGCTACGAGCCGGAAATGGCCTATTTCGAGTGTCTTCACGAGGTGAAGCTGATCGTGGACCTGATCTACGAAGGCGGCATCGCCAACATGAACTACTCGATCTCGAACACCGCGGAATACGGCGAATACGTCTCCGGCCCGCGCATCCTGCCCTACGACGAGACCAAGAAGCGGATGAAAGAGGTTCTGACCGACATTCAGACCGGCAAGTTCGTGCGCGACTTCATGATGGAAAACGCCGTGGGTCAGCCGTCGTTCAAGGCGACCCGCCGGATCAACGACGAACATGCCATCGAAGCCACCGGCGAAAAACTGCGCGGCATGATGCCGTGGATTTCCGCGGGCAAGATGGTCGACAAGGAAAAGAACTGATCCCTGTTTCAGGATCATTTGGGAAAGCCCGGCCAATGCGCCGGGCTTTTTCCGTTTCGGGGGGTGGGGTTACATCGGCTCTGGCGGCAACAGGTCGGTGCGAATGCGAATGCCGCCATAGGGGCTCTCGGCGCAGCCGAAGCCTTCGGGCAGTTGTCCGGCAGGGGCCAGATCAATGATCCGCTGTTCATAGCGCCGCCGCAGACAGTTCGCCGCGTCACCACAGGTATCGCGCCAGCGCAGCCAGAGCACCTGTTCGCGCCTGAGCGCCTTGCGTGCTTCGGTGGGGCGGTTGCTGCGCGCGGTGTCATAGAGCCTGGCCATCACCCGGTCGAGATCACCCAGGATCGACGAGCCGCAGATCGCCTGTTCCGTCGGGGTCAGCGTGCCGCGGCATTTGAAACTCGGGCTGGCCGTGGCCTGGCTGGCCAGCGTCGCGGCTGTTACCAGGGCCATTGCCGTCAGTACCTTGTACCGCATGGGGTCCTCAGCGGTTGATCTCGGGCCAAAGCCTAGCATGGGCGCGTGGCGTCACCTAGCCATGCTCGCGGACAGTTGAAGCGGGCGATCATGGCGCGAAGCGGACCTCTGCTGCTTGAATCTCCTCGTGCTTTCGCCGGCCGACCCGCTGGGGGGCCAGCCCCCCAGACCCCCCGGGATATTTGCAAAACCGAAGAAGACCTTGGATCAGGTCCCCTGCTTCATCTTGCCAGGTAAACTCCGGGGGTGAGCCTGAAAGGCGAGGGGGCTGGCCCCCTTTCTTTTGGAGGCCGCGTCAGGCCCGGTTCGGACTTCACATTGCGGTCCCGTTTCCCGACGGACAATGACATGGGCCGGATCACGCGGCCTCGTCTTCGGCCTGTTGGCGCCGCCAGAGGCTGGCATAGCGGCCATCCTTTTCCAACAACGCGCCGTGGGTGCCGCTTTCGACGATTTCGCCGTCCTGCAGTACGATGATCAGGTCGGCCTCGGCCACCGTGGACAGCCGGTGCGCGATGGTCAGCACGGTGCGGCCCTCGGCGGCACGTTTGAGCGCGCCCTGGATCTCTTGTTCGGTCTCGCTGTCCAGCGCCGACGTGGCCTCGTCCAGCAGCAGGATCGGCGGGTTCTTCAGCAGGGTCCGGGCGATGCCCACCCGCTGTTTCTCGCCGCCCGACAGCTTCAGCCCGCGTTCACCGACCATCGTGTCATAGCCTTCGGGCAGGCTTTCGATGAAATCGTGGATCTGGGCGGATTTCGCGGCGGCGATGATCTCGTCCCGGGTGGCGCCTTCGCGGCCGTATTCGATATTGTAATAGATCGTGTCGTTGAACAGCACCGTATCCTGAGGCACCACGCCGATGGCGTCATGCAGGCTGTCCTGCGTCACGTCGCGCACGTCCTGGCCGTCGATTGTCAGCGCGCCCTGGGTGACATCGTAGAAACGGAACAAAAGCCGCCCGATGGTGGACTTGCCGGACCCGGACGGGCCGACGATGGCGACGTTCTGCCCGGCTTCGGCCGTGACCGTGACGCCCTTGAGGATGGGCCGCGCGGGGTCATAGCCGAAGTGGACATCGTGCAGCGTGACGCTGCCGCCTTCCACCTTGAGAGCACCGGCGCCGGGTTTGTCCGAGACCTCGGCGGGCTGTTCCAGCAGGTTGAACATCTCGCCCATGTCCACAAGGCTTTGACGGATCTCGCGATAGACCGTGCCGAGGAAATTCAGCGGCATGGTGATCTGGATCATGTAGGCGTTGACCATGACGAAATCGCCCACGGTCAGATCGCCGCGTTCCACGCCCAGGGCGGCCAGCACCATGACCGCGACAAGGCCCGAGGTGATCAGGAAGGACTGGCCGAAGTTGAGGAAGGCCAGCGAATAGGAGGTCTTGAGCGCGGCTTGCTCATAGCCCGCCATCGCGCTGTCGTAGCGCCGCGCTTCGCGCGCCTCGGCGCCGAAGTATTTCACCGTCTCGAAGTTCAGCAGGCTGTCGATGGCCTTTTGATTGGCATCGGTGTCCTGATCGTTCATCTGGCGGCGCAGTTTCACGCGCCATTCGGTGACCTTGAAGGTAAAGGCCACGTAAAGCGCGATGGTCAGCGCCACGACCGCGAGATACCAGATGTCGAACAGGAAAAAGAGCACCACGGCGATCAGCAGAAGCTCCAGCGCCAGCGGGCCGATGGAAAACAGCATGAAGCGCAGCAGGAACTCGACGCCCTTGACCCCGCGCTCGATGATGCGCGACAGCCCGCCGGTCTTGCGGGTGATGTGATAGCGCATCGAAAGACGGTGGATATGGGTGAAGGTCTCAAGCGCCAGTTGCCGCAGCGCGCGCTGGCCCACGGCAGCAAACAGCGCATCGCGCAACTGCTGGAACCCGTTGGTCATCAGTCGCGCGCCGCCATAGGCCACGGTCAGCCCGACAGCGCCCAGCAGCAGGGTCGAGGCCTCGCCGCCCAGCGTATCGACAGCGGCCTTGTAGAGCATCGGCGTGCCGACGGCGATCAGCTTGGCCAGCACCAGGACACACATGGCGCCGACGACGCGGTATTTCACCCAAGGGTGCGCGTCGGGCCAGAGATAGGGCGCGACCCGGCGGATGGTGCGCCAGCCCGAACGGCGTTCGTCTTCGGCGACGGCTGAACTAGCGGCCTCGGCGGATTGCGCGTCGGTGGCTGTCATCTTGGGCCTTTCCTGGAGTATGCCCCTACATCTATGTCCGGCATTGTGAAAAAGCCAGACGCCCGGGGCGCGGGGAAAATCCGTTGACGGATTTTGCCCTGAATTTTCGACAATTCAGGACCGAATTCATTGATGAATTCGGCCCCGCACTTATCGGATGGTCATTCGGCGGCCCGCAAGGGTGCCTCAAGCGGCAGTTCGGGTTGATCGTCGTCTTCCGGCGTGACCAGCTCGACCGGTTCCGGCTCGGGCGCGGGGGCGGGGTCGTCCACCCAGATGATCTCGGGGTGGCGAATGCGCCTTGCCTTGCGGTTCAGCGCCCAGTCCCGCGCCGCCCGGCTGGAACGTCCCTGGCCCAACCGCGCCAGAAGCCGCGCGAACCAGAAGACATAGGTCCAGAACCAGACCCGCGCCGCCAGCATCGCCGGGGTGAAGACCAGCGTCAGCACCGTGGCAATCCCCAGACCAAAGACCACCGCCGTGGCCAGCTGTTTCCACCAAAGCGCGGTCGGGCTGTCGATGGAATAGCCCCCGGCCCAGAAATCCAGCGACAGGCCGACCATCATCGGCGCCAGCCCCGCCATCGTGGTGATCGTGGTCAGAAGCACCGGGCGAATGCGGTCCTCGGCGGTGCGCACGATGGCCTCGATCCGCGGCATGTAGCGCGAATACTCCATGTAGGTGTCGATCAGCACGATGTTGTTGTTCACCACGATGCCCGCCAGCGCCACGATGCCGGTGCCGGTCATGATGATGGAAAAGGTCTGCTCCATCACCAGCATGCCGATCAGCACGCCGGTGGTCGACAGTACCACCGCCAGCAGCACCAGCACCGCGTTGTAGAAGCTGTTGAACTGCGCCAGCAGGATGATGAACATCAGCCCCAGCGCGCCGGCAAAGGCGGACATCAGGAACTGCTGGCTTTCCTCTTGGTCCTCCTGGTCGCCGGTCCACTCGGTCTGGATGCCGGGGCCGAAGGGCGCGGTTGCCAGCCAGTCATCCAGCAGGGCAATCCGCTCGTTCGCGGTCAGCGGCACGGCGCGCAGTGCCCCGTCGGCATTGGCGTCTTCCAGCGTGTCGCGGCTGATGCCCTCTTCATAGCTGTCGATGACATAGCCGGTGGCGCCGATGGTCAGGGTCTCGGTGTCCTCCTCGGTGGCAACCCGGCCATAGGCCAGAAGCTCGGCCGCCTCGCCTTCGCCGCGGACAAAGGTGGTGATGCCGGATTTCACCCCGGCCTTGACGTCGAAATAGCGTTTTTGATCGACGCGGGTGATCTCGGCCAGTTTGGCCACCGGTTTGCGGGTGACGAAATTCGACAGCGGCACCAGCCCATCGGCGGTCCGCACCTTGAGCGTGTCGAGCGTGGACAGCACACGGTCCTTCTCGGGCAACCGCACGCGGATCTCGATTTCCTCGTCCGAGCTGTCGACGCGCATGGTGTCGAGCAGGATGCCCCGTGTCACCATCTGGACCATCGCGCCCACGGTGGCCACATCTGCGCCGAAGCGCCCGGCCTTTTCGACGTCGACGTCGATCTGCCAGTCGATGCCGGGCAGGGGCAACGTGTCCTCGATCAGGTGCAGGCCGGGCGTGGCCTCGAACCTCTGCCGCGCGGTGGCGGTGGCGGCGGTCAGCTGGTCCCAGTTGTCGCCCTTGATCCGCAGGTGAACCGGCTTGGCCGAAGCAGGCCCGCGCGCCTGGGCCAGGATTTCGATCTGGACGCCGGGGATTTGCTCCAGCTCGGCCTGCAGCTCGTCCAGGATGATGTCGCCGTCCAGGTCGGGCCGGTCCTGGCGGTCTTCCCAGGGAATGGTCTCCAGCTGGATCTGGCCGACGGTGTCCTTGGGTGGCTGCGCGCCACCAGTGTTCGAGCTCAGCCCGCCATCGCCGGAAAAGGCAAAGGCATTGTCGATGCCGGGGTGGCGCAGCACGATTTTCTCGGCCTGGGCGACGATGGCATCCTTTTCCTCCAACGAAAGGTTGCCGCGCGCGAGGACATAGACGATGGCCTGCTCCGGCTCGCTTTCGACAAAGAACTCCACGCCCCGGTTGTTTTCGCCGAAGTAACTGAAGACCGACATGACAAAGCCGATCACCGCCGCGGCGGTAACGATCGGCATGATCGGATTGCCGGCGATCAACTTGATGAACCAACCAAACAGCGTGCGGCGGCGCCCGGCGCGAATGCGCTTGCGTTTCCAGTGGATTTGCACCGCGCCCAGCGTGACCGAGGCCATGAAAGCGCCGGCAAGGAAGATCGCCGCACCGGGCAGCACCGCCATTGCGCCCTGGGCCTGGTTCTCGAACAGGTAGTTGGGGTTCAGCGTCTGCATCGCGCCGACAAAGATCACCATCAGCGACACCGGCACCAGCAGCGCGCGGATCACCCAGGGCACATGCCGTTCCAACCAGCCCGACGAGCGGTTGAACAGCCGGCTCATCCGACCGGTGACGCCGCCCATGACCGGCAGGTAGATCAGCGCCACGATCAGCGAGGCCGAGAGCACGAAGATCAGCGTGACGGGCAGCATCCCCATGAACTCGCCCGGGATGCCGGGCCAGAACAGCATCGGCAGAAAGGCACAGAGCGTCGTCGCGGTGGAGGACACGATGGGCCAGAACATGCGCTTGGCGGCTTCCACATAGGCATGCATCGGGCCGACGCCGTCCTGGATGCGCTTGTCGGCGTATTCCACCACCACGATGGCGCCATCGACCAGCATGCCCACGGCAAGGATCAGGCCGAACATCACGATGTTGGAAATGGTGATGCCCATGATGCCCAGCAGCACGAAACACAGCAGAAAGGACGTGGGAATGGCGAACCCCACCAGCAGCGCGGGCCGGGTGCCCAAGGCGCCCAGCACCACGATCATCACCAGCGCGATGGCGGTCAGGACCGAGCCCTCAAGCTGGCTGACCATCGAGGCCACGACGCGGCTCTGGTCGTTCGAGGTGCCCACTTCCACCGCGGCGCGCAGCTCGGGCGGCCAGTCCTGCTGGGCCTCGGCCACCAGCTGCTTCACCTCGGTCGCGGTGTCGATCAGGTTGAACCCCTTGCGCTTGACCACCTGCAGGGCGACGGTTTCCTTGCCGTTGAAGCGCGCGGTGCCGGTCCTGTCCTCGAACGTCAGTTGGATCCGCGCCAGGTCGCCCAGCGTTACCACCCGTTCGCCATTGGTCTTGACCGGCAGGTCATAGACATCCTGCGGCTCGTCGAAGGACGAGGGGATCTTGACCGCGAAAGAGCCCTGCGCGGTCTCGATCTCGCCGGCGGCGATCAGTTGGTTGTTGTTCTGAACCACGTTGATCAGGTCGCCAAAGGTGACGTTGTAGGCTTCAAGCCGCAGCGGATCGATCAGCACTTCCAGCATCTCGTCGCGGTTGCCGGCGATCCCGGCTTCCAGCACGGCATCAAGACTTTCGATCCGGTCCTGCAGGTCCTTGGCCACCTGCGCCATCGTGCGTTCGGGCACATTGCCGGTCAGGTTGACGATGACGATGGGAAATTCGGAAAAGTTGATCTCGTTGATCGTGTATTGCTCGGCGCCCTCGGGGAATTTCGCCTCGGCCGATTTCATCGCGTCGCGGACATCGGCCATGACCTTGGTCTTGTCCCAGCCGAATTCGAATTCCAGCGCCACCCCGGCATAGCCTTCGGCGGCGGTGCCAGACAGGGTATTCAACCCGTCCAGGTCCGACAGTTCGGTCTCCATCGGCTTGACCAGAAGGGTTTCCGCGTCAGCCGCCGAAATGCCGGGGAAGGGGACCGAGACAAAAAGCGCGGGGATCTCGATGTCGGGCTCGCCCTCTTTCGGCAGGCCCACATAGGCAAAACCTCCCGCCAGAAGCGAGAGGGCAATGAAGGCCAGGACCATGCGCGCGCGCGAGGCGGCCCAATCGACCATTCCGGTCATTGGCTGACCTCCGTTATCGCATCACGATAGGTGGGGATCACCTTGACCCCGTCCTCGACATATTCCTGGCCCAGGATGATCACATCCACCTGATCGGCCAGCCCCGAGACCCAGACACCTTCGCGCGTGTCGCGCAACAAGGTGACGGGCAGGAAGGCCGCCGTTTCCTCGGGCGTGACCGAACGAATGCCCAGCCGGCCCTCGTCGTCCAGCGTCAGCGAAGACTGCGGCAGCAGGTGCGCCTTGACCCCGGCGGCCTCGATCCCGACCTCGGCGGTCTGGCCGTCGCGGATTGCCAGATCGCCATTGTCGGCGGTGATCTCGACCCGGAAGGTGCGGGTGGCGGGATCGGCAGAGCGCGACAGGAAGCTGACGGTGCCGACCACCTCGCTGCCCTCGGACAGGCGCGCGCCGGCGTTGGCGCCCAGGGTGACGCGGTTGACCTCGGTTTCGGGGACATAGGCCACGATCTTGATCGGATCGAGCTGGATGATGGTGGCGCAAAGCGCCCCCGGCTGCAAAAGCGTCCCGAGTTCGGCAGTGTCGGATTCCAGCAGCCCGGCAAAAGGCGCCATGATCGACAGCCGGTCGATTTCCTTCTGCGCGGTGGCCACGCCGGCCTCGGCCGAGCGGATCGTTGCCTGAGCGCCCTTGAGCCCGGATTTCGCGGTTTCCAACCCGGCCTCGGCGCTTGAGACCGCCGCCTCCGCACTGCGCACCGCCGCCTCGGTCGCGGCGACACGGGTGCCGGAGGCAAATCCATCTTCTTTCAGGGCCGTGGCGGCGCGGGCGTTGATGCGGGCCTCTTCCAGCTTGGCCTGAGCCTCAAGCAGGCGGGCGCGCGCCTCGGGGACACCGGCCTCGATGCCGGGCACGCGGGCCATGGCCTCGTCCAGGCGGGCGCGGGCCTCGTCCAGGGTTGCGCCACGGGTGCCGGGGTCAAGCTTGCACAGAAGCTGCCCGGCCTCGACGAAGCTGCCCTTGCGCAGCGGTTCGGTCACCACCAGGCCGCTGGTCTCGGCCTGGACGTTCACCACGCGCGCGGCCTCGGTCTCGCCGCGCAGGATCACGGCGGTGTCGACCAGCTCGGCCTGGGACCGGCGAACCACGACGCGCACGCCTTCGGCATCCGTGGTCGTGGGGGCAGGCTCGGGCGTATCCTCGGGCTGGGCGGTTTCGACCTCCGGCGTGTCGTCTTCATCGCCCACCAGCCAGGCCAGGTGATTTTCACGCGCAAAATCGAACAGCGCCTCACGTTGCAGCACCGCGATTACCAGGAATGCCATCACGGCAATGGCCGTCAAAACAGGAATAAGTCGCATGGGTGCCTTTTTCGATCGTCTGTCACGTCCGCGATGGCGTACCGGGACTCATCGTCGGCTATATAATAACGATACGCTGAACCAACCAGTTCAGATTAGACTTTTTACAAATTTCCCGCAAGATGCGGCACCGCAGCAGCACTTTTGGCGGCGGGCGGGGGCCTTGGCACTTCCGGCGGGCCACGTTATGAGATGCGGAACATGCCGGGCATCGCAAGCTGCCCGGTGGCCAGGAATAGGGCAGGACCGTGAGCGACAGCGACAGTTTCATCGAAGAAGTTACCGAAGAGGTCCGCCGCGACCGGCTGTTCCGGCTGCTGCGCCGGTATGGCTGGATCGGCATTGCCGCGGTGCTCTTGATTGTTGGCGGCGCCGCCTGGCGCGAATATTCCAACGCCCAGGATCGGGCAGCGGCGGAAAGCCTTGGCGATTCGATCCTTGCCGCGATGCAATCGGAAGACCGCAGCGCGCGGGTTGCCGGGTTGTCCGACGTTGATGCGGGCTCTGCCGGCGGTTCTGCGCTTGTCGGGCTGCTGACAGCGGCCGAGGCTGGCGCCGATGGTCAGGACGCCGCCGCGCAGGACGCCCTGGGCGAGATTGCGCGCAACGGGGACGTCACGCAGATCTATCGCGACATTGCCAGCTTCAAGCTGCTTTTGCTGCAATCGGACAACCTTGCCGCCGACGAACGCCGCACCGGGTTCGAGGCGCTGGCACGTGCGGGCAGCCCGCTGCGGCTTCTGGCCGAGGAACAACTGGGCCTGATCGCGGTGGAAACCGGTGACCGCGAGGCCGCAATCGCGGCATTTCAGGCCATCCTTGAGGATTCCGAGGTGACGGCGGGCTTGCGCCAGCGGGTTTCGCAGGTGATTGTCGCCCTTGGCGGCGACCTTGACGCGGCATGAGCGCGGCGCAGGGACGGAAACGGGACATACGGGGGCAGATCAGGTGAGAACGGCAACGATCAAGACCTTGCTGGGCTGTGCGGCGCTGGTGGCGCTGGTCGCCTGTGAACAAAATGACGTGATCCTGGCGGGCGACCGCGAAGGCATCCGCCCCGAGGATCCGACACTGGCGCCCGAAGCCTCGACGCCCGATCAGCTTCGTCTCGCTGCGGCGACGCGCAATGCCAACTGGCTTCAGGGCCACGGCACACCCGCGACGCGCACCGATCACCCGGCTTTTGGCACCGCGCTGCGGGCGCTGTGGTCGGCGCCGATCGGCCAGGGTGACAAGCGCAAGTTCCGCATCACCGCCGATCCGGTGGTGGCCAATGGCCGCATCTTCACGCTCGACAGCGACGCGCAGGTCACGGCGACCTCGACCGCGGGCGAAACGCTCTGGACCCATGATCTTGCGCCCTTGCGCGATGTTGGCGGGCAGGGGTCGGGCGGGGGCCTCGCCTATGGCGACGGGCGGCTTTACGTGACCTCGGGCTATGGCTCGGTCACCGCCATCGACCCGGCCAGCGGCGCGGAGATCTGGAGCCAGAAGTTGCAGGCCAGCGGTTCGGGCAGCCCGACCTATGGCGGCGGCTTGCTTTACCTCGTGGCGGGCGACAAGACCGCCTGGGCGCTTGAGGCCGACACCGGCCGCATCCGCTGGCAGCTGGACGGGCTTGAAAGCGTCAACAACGTGCATGGCGGTCCGGCCCCGGCGCTGACCGACCAGTTCGTGATCTTCGGCTATGGCTCGGGCGATCTGCAAGGCGCGTTCCGCAAGGGCGGGCTGAGCATGTGGAACGCCACCATTGCCGGCACCCGCGACGGTTTTGCCATCAACCGGGTCAGCGACATCACCGGCGATCCGGTGGTTGTGGGCAATACGGTCTATGCCGCCAACCACTCTGGCCGCCTCGTGGCGCTGAACGCCGGATCGGGCAAACGGCAGTGGACGGTACGTGACGCGGCGCTGCAACCGGTCTGGGTGACCGGCGGTGCGGTGTTCTTTGTCTCTGACCGCAACGAGCTGAAGCGGGTCAATGCGTCGGACGGGGCCGAGGTCTGGTCGGTGGAGCTTCCCGGCTATACCACGCAGCGGCCCAAACGGCGCGAACGGATTCATGGCAACTACGGCCCGGTGCTGGCCGGTGGGCGGCTCTATGTCGCGGGTGGCGACGGGGTGCTGCGCGCCTTTGATCCGGCCTCGGGGCAGATGGTGACATCCGCCGAGATACCGGGCGGCGCGACCACCAATCCGGTGGTGGCAAATGGTGTGATGTACATCGTCACGAAAAAGGGCCAGTTGCAGGCGTACGGCGGCTGATGTATCGGGGGCGCTTGACGCGTTCCGGAGCACTGTAGTCTCATGTCCTTTTCCCTCGCCATCGTGGGCCGCCCCAATGTGGGCAAATCCACGCTGTTCAACCGCCTCGTGGGCAAGCGCCTTGCGCTGGTCGATGACCAGCCCGGAGTGACACGTGACCTGCGGGAGGGCGAGGCCAGGCTGGCCGACCTGCGGTTCACCGTGATTGATACCGCCGGGCTGGAAGATGCGACCGACGACTCGCTGGAAGGCCGCATGCGGCGGCTGACCGAGCGGGCGGTGGACATGGCCGATGTCTGCCTGTTCATGATCGACGCGCGGGTCGGGCTGACCCCGGTGGACCAGATGTTCGCCGAGATCCTGCGCAAGCGCGCCAAACACGTCCTGCTGGCCGCGAACAAGGGCGAAGGCTCGGCCGCCGATTCCGGCGTGCTGGAGGCCTGGAACCTTGGCCTGGGCGAGCCGATCCGCCTTTCGGCGGAACATGGCGAGGGATTGAACGATCTCTACAGCCAGCTCCTGCCGATTTCCGAGGTGTTGAAGGCCAGCGCCGAAGAGGACACGCCCGCGACCGATGTATCGGTCGAGGAAGGGGCCGATGAGGCACCCGATCACACACCGACCACCACCAAGCCGCTTCAGATCGCCGTCGTGGGCCGACCCAATGCCGGGAAATCAACGCTGATCAACCAGATCCTCGGCGAGGACCGGCTTTTGACCGGGCCGGAGGCCGGGATCACGCGGGATGCGATTTCGCTGCAGATCGCCTGGAACGGCACGCCCTGCCGGATCTTTGACACCGCCGGGATGCGGAAAAAGGCCCGGGTGCAGGAAAAGCTGGAAAAGCTCTCGGTTTCCGACGGGCTGCGCGCGGTGAAATTCGCGGAGGTCGTGGTGGTGCTGCTCGATGCGGCGATTCCCTTTGAACAGCAGGACCTGCGCATTGCCGATCTGGCAGAGCGCGAGGGCCGTGCCGTGGTGGTGGCTGTCAACAAGTGGGACATCGAGGACGAGAAGCAGACCAAGCTGCGCGACCTGAAAGAGGCCTTTACCCGCCTCCTGCCGCAGCTGCGCGGTGCGCCGCTGGTCACCGTGTCCGCCAAGACGGGCCGGGGGCTCGACCGGCTGCATGATGCGATCCGCAAGGCGCATGACACCTGGAACCGCCGGGTGACCACCGCGCAGTTGAACCGCTGGCTCGAAGGCATGGTCACGGCGCATCCGCCCCCCGCGCCGCAGGGCAAGCGGATCAAGCTGCGCTACATGACCCAGGCCAAGACCCGGCCGCCGGGGTTCGTGGTGATGTGTTCGCATCCCGACAAGATGCCGGCGAGCTATGAGCGTTACCTGGTCAACGGGCTGCGCGAGGATTTCGACATGCCGGGCACGCCGATCCGGCTGACCCTGCGCGGCCAGGGGGACAAGAATCCCTACAAGAACCGCAAGAAATCCACCCCTTCGCGCCTGCGAAAACACCTTGGAAAAGGCCGCGCCGACGGCTGAAAATCCCGGCAATTGATTGCCGGTTTCCGCGGGGCGGCGCCCCGCGGGCTTGTTGCGCGTGTCTTGGCCGATCCGGTCGGCAAAGGCTCGCTACCGGCGGGGTCCGGTACAGGCGGAAGGCGAACTCTGGCCGATAAAACCGGCTGCTTCCTGCCGGTGATCAGCGGGGTTCTGCCAAGACCCCGTTCGTCGTTTCTTTCATGGTTTCAGGCTGTTGCAACCCGACGTGAAGGCAGCCACCTTCTCACCAACGGCGATGACCGCCGTTCTTTGTGCAAGCAAAAGGAGAACGACATGACCACTAAAGCCATCACCTTCGCAGCCATCCTCGGCCTCGCAGCAAGCCCGGTTCTGGCCCAGGTAATGGTCGAGGACACCGACCAGAGCGGCGGCTACTCGATGGAGGAAATGACCGCGGCTTTCCCGGACATGACGCCCGAAGCCTTTGCCGAGATCGACGTTGACGGCAACGGCGAGATCAGCGCCGACGAATGGGCCGCAGCCAAGGAAGCGGGCCTGATCTCCGAATGATCCCACCCGGGACCGGTTTCGGCCCAGGCAGCCCCTTTCCTCACGAGGCGGTTGCCGGAATGAGCGCGCCCGCGCGCTCTTGATCTGAAATCGGACAGGCGACGCCCTTCTGAAGGGGGGCGTCGTCTATTTGACTGTGTGGTGTCGTGCCCCTTGGCGCCGGGGCTGCAAAAGTCAGGATCGGCGCAGGGCAAAAGCCGCAAGCAGGATGCTTCCCACGATGGCCAGCACAAGCACCGCGACCGGACCGTCGGGCCAGTTGGCCACCGCCACGCCCACCAGCGCCCAGATCAGTGCGATTGGAAAGCCCGGGGCAGAGGGCCGCGCCCGGATGATCACAAGGCCCAGGACGAGCGCCAGGCCCAGCACGACCAGCGCCGCCGTGAGCGGACCGGTCAGCCCGTAGCCCGCCGCCAGCAGCGCCAGCGACACGCTGGCGGCACCGGTCAGCCAGCCGGCATAAAGCCCCACCGGCCAATGCCCGAACCAGTCATCACGCCGCGGCGCGCGCAGGAAGGCCAGAACGGCAAAGCCCCACATCACCCAGATCAGCACCGTGGCCCAAATCGGGCTCATCTGCGCCACGGCAAGCCAGGGCGCACCGGCCACCAGCGAGGCGATCAGCGGCAGGCGCATGGCCTGCCAATCCTCGGCATCATGGCGGGCGAACAACTGAAACCCGGCGCCGATGATCAGCCAGGCATAGATCACGCCCCAGATGGCAAAGGCATAGCCCGCAGGCTGGGCCGGGGGATCGACCTGTGGCACGGGGAACTGGTCGGGTTCAAAGCCGTTGAACCCGGGCGTGGCAAGGGGGCCTAGGGCAAAAGCCAGGGCGGCGACGAAGAGAAAGATGGCAAGCATACGTGTCATGGCTTGCCATCTAATGCGGTTTTCGTCTCAGGCCAGTATTGGGCCGGTAATCAGGCCAGAATTCAGGCCGGAATTCAGGCCAGCGTGCCCTCGGCTGTCAGCCGGGTCTTTCCGCGCAGATAGGGGTGCAGCGCCTGCGGAAGATCGACCGATCCATCCGCCTGCTGGCCGTTTTCAAGCACCGCGATCAGCGCCCGGCCCACGGCAAGACCGGAGCCGTTGAGCGTATGCAGGAACTCGGGCTTGCCGCCGTCCGTGGGTTTCATCCGGGCGTTCATCCGCCGCGCCTGGAAATCGCCGCAGACCGAGACAGAGCTGATCTCGCGGTAGGTGTCCTGCCCGGGCAACCAGACCTCGATGTCATGGGTGCGGCGCGCGCCAAAGCCCATGTCGCCGGTGCAAAGCACCACGGTACGATACGGCAGGCCCAGCCGTTCCAGGATGCTCTGGGCGCAACCGGTCATGCGGTCAAGCTCTTCGCGGCTTTGCTCCGGATGGGTGATCGAGACCATTTCGACCTTTTCGAACTGGTGCTGACGCAGCATGCCCGAGGTGTCACGGCCCGCGCTGCCCGCCTCGGAGCGGAAACACTGCGAATGCGCGACATAGCGGCGCGGCAGATAGCTTTCGGCCACCATCATGCCGTTGACGATATTGGTCAGCGGCACCTCGGCGGTGGGGATCAGCCACCAGCCATTGGTGGTCTGATAGCTGTCTTCGCCGAACTTCGGAAGTTGCCCGGTGCCCTGCATCATTTCTTCGCGGACCAGCACCGGCGTCCAGGCCTCTGTCAGGCCGTTTTCCTCGACATGGGTGTCGACCATGAACTGTCCCAGTGCCCTGTGGATGCGCGCGATCGCGCCCGAGAGCACGACAAAACGGCTGCCGGAAAGCTTGGCGGCGGTCTCGAAATCCATGCCGTCCTGCACGCCCGCAAGCTCGTAATGCTCTTTCGGGGTGAAATCGAAGGCGCGCGGCGTGCCCCAGCGGCGGATTTCGACGTTGTCGTTTTCGTTGGTGCCGTCGGGGATGTCGTCATAAGGCAGGTTGGGGATCGACATCAGCGCATCGTTCAGCTGCTGGTCCATCTCCTTGGCCTTGGCCTGCATCTCCGAGACTTCGGCCTTCTTGTCGCCCACCAGCGCGCGCAGGCGTTCAAACTCGGCCTCGTCGCCCTTGGCCTTGGCGGCGCCGACCTGCTTGGCGGCGGCCTTCTGATCGGCCTGGGCGGTCTCGGCGGCATGGATCGCGGCGCGGCGGGCTTCGTCGATCTGCAACAGGGACGACGATGCATTCTCGATCCCACGGCGAGCCATGGCCGCATCGAAGGCGGCGGGATTTTCGCGAATGGCGCGGATGTCGTGCATCTCTATGTCCTCTGGTTATCGATTGAGTCGCGCGGGGGTTATGCAACATGTGGCGCGGGTTGGGTAGGGGCGGGCGCATGTGCCCCGGCTGCCAACCAGGACAGGACCCGGTGACGCGCCGGGCGAAGAAACCGCGGCATCGGCGCGGAACCGTCCGCCACCGTCTTGCAAACCGCCCACGCGCCGCATAGGTAACGGCAAACTTCGGGCAAGGGGTTCCCCGCGCCCCTCATTCTCGAAAGGACCGCCTCATGGACGGCAGTGCAATCGCACAATTCATTCCGCTGATCCTGATCTTCGCGATCATGTATTTCCTGCTGATCCGCCCGCAGCAGAAAAAGATGAAACAGCATCAGAACATGGTCAACGCGCTGCGCCGCGGCGACCAGGTCGTGACCCAGGGCGGGCTGATCGGCAAGGTCGTCAAGGTCAAGGAAGGCGGCAACGAGATCGAGGTCGAGATCGCGGACGGCGTCAAGGTGCGCGTGGTGCAGAACACCATCGCCCAGGTGCTCAACAAGACCGAGCCGGCGAACTCGTAATCTCTCGATAATTACTGGCCGAGGAGCGGCGGATGCTGCAGATCGATCTCTGGAAACGGGTGCTCATCTGGGCGCTCTGTGCGGCGGGGCTTCTGCTGGCGCTGCCGAATGCGTTCTACTCTCGTGTGGAACTGTCGAACGACGCCCTGGCCGCCATCGAGGTTCAGGGCGAGACCCGGGAACTGGCGGATCAGGCGGCGGGCTGGCCCTCTTTCCTGCCGTCGGCGCTGGTCAACCTCGGGCTTGACCTGCGCGGCGGCGCGCATCTGCTGGCCGAGGTGCAGGTCGAGGACGTCTATGAAAGCCGGATCACGGCGCTCTGGCCGGAGGTGCGCGATGCCCTTCGCCCGCTGCGCGACGAGATCGGCACCATCCGGCGCCAGACCTCGGCGGAGGACGAGCTGCACGTCAGGATCGGCAACCCGGACGGCATGCAGGCCGCACTGACGGCGGTGCGCGCGCTGGCCCAGCCGGTCGTCTCGCTGACCGCTGCGGGCGAACAGGATCTGACCGTGCGGGGCGAGGGCGATATCGTCATTGTCGCGCTGTCGGACGCCGAAAAGGTGGCGACGGATGAACGCACCGTTCAGCAGTCCCTGGAAATCATCCGCCGCCGTATCGACGAGGTCGGCACCCGCGAACCCACCATCCAGCGCCAGGGCAGCGATCGCATCCTGATCCAGGTGCCGGGGCTTGGTTCGGCGCAGGAACTCAAGGACATCATCGGCACCACCGCCCAGCTGACCTTCCAGCCGGTTGTGGGCCGCACCACCGATGGCACCACCGATCCCGGGATCGGCGAAGAGGTGCTGCCGTCGCTGGACGAAGAGGGGCTCTTCTACGTTCTCGAAGAGAACCCGGTTGTCACCGGCGAAGAACTTGTCGATGCCCAACCCGCCTTTGACCAGAACGGGCGCCCGGCGGTGAATTTCCGCTTCAACCCCTCGGGCGCGCGCAAGTTTGGCGATTACACCGCCGAGAACATCGGCAATCCCTTCGCCATCGTCCTGGACGAGGAAGTCATCAGCGCCCCTGTGATCCAAAGCCACATCGCGGGCGGATCGGGCATCATCACCGGTAATTTCACGGTCGAGGAATCGACCAACCTGGCCGTGCTTCTGCGCGCGGGGGCCTTGCCGGCGGGAATGGAATTCCTGGAAGAACGGACCATCGGCCCGGAATTGGGCGCCGACAGCATCGAGGCCGGTCGCGTCGCCACAATGGTGGCCTTTGCCGCGGTGCTGGTCTTCATGGGGCTGAGCTACGGGCTTTTCGGTCTGTTTGCCAATATCGCGCTGATCCTCAACATCGCGCTGCTCTTTGGCCTGTTGTCGATGATCGGGGCGACGCTGACGCTGCCGGGGATCGCCGGGATCGTGCTGACCGTCGGCATGGCGGTGGATGCCAACGTGCTGATCTTTGAACGCATCCGAGAGGAGCTCAAGACCGCGCGTGGACCGGCCCGGGCCATCGAACTGGGCTATGAAAAGGCGCTGTCGGCGATTGTCGACGCCAATATCACCACCTTCATCACCGCGGTGATCCTGTTTGCAATGGGCTCTGGCCCGGTGCGCGGCTTTGCCATCACCCTGGGGATCGGCATCCTCACGTCGGTCTTCACCGCGATCTTCGTGACGCGGCTGATCATCGTGATGTGGTTCGAACGCCGCCGCCCCAAAACCATCGAGGTCTGACCCATGCGCTTGAAACTGGTTCCGCAAGAGACCAACTGGGATTTCTTTTCCCGGCCCAAGCTGTGGTTGGGGATATCGGTGCTGATGATCGTGCTGGCGCTGTTGTCCTTCGGGCTGCGCGGGCTGAATTACGGCATCGACTTTCGCGGCGGCACGACCATCCGCACCGAAAGCGCCCAGACCGTGGACGTTGGCGCCTATCGCGACGCGCTGGCGGCGCTGGAGCTGGGCGACGTGACGATTTCGGAGGTCTTCGACCCGACCTTCGACGCCGACCAGAACGTCGCCATGATCCGCATCCAGTCCCAGGACGGCGAAGAGGCCGTTTCGCAGGAGGTGATCGGACAGGTGGAGGAGGCGCTCAAGACCGTGGCGCCCGACATCAGCTTTGTTTCGGTGGAATCGGTCGGGCCCAAGGTCTCGGGCGAGTTGATCCAGACCGCGGCCATCGCGGTGATCCTCGCCATTGCGGCGGTGCTGGTCTACATCTGGCTGCGCTTTGAATGGCAATTCGCGCTGGGGGCGGTGATCGCGCTGGTGCATGACGTGGTGCTGACCATCGGGGTGTTTTCGGAGGTACAGATCAAGTTCGACCTGGCCATCATCGCGGCGCTTCTGACCATCGTGGGCTATTCGCTGAATGACACCGTGGTCGTCTTTGACCGGGTGCGTGAAAACCTGATGAAGTACAAGAAGAAGGACCTGCGCGAGGTGCTCAACCTCTCGATCAACGAGACGTTGAGCCGGACCTTCATGACCTCGTTCACCACGCTTCTGGCGCTGGTCGCGCTGTTCGTGCTGGGCGGCGACGTGATCCGCGGCTTTGTCTTTGCGATGATCTGGGGCGTGGTGGTCGGCACCTATTCGTCGATCTTCGTGGCTTCGGCGGCGCTGCTGTACCTGGGGGTCACACGTGACTGGTCCAAGTCCAATGACACCAGCGGCAACCAGTTCGGCAATATCGATGCCTGAGCGAACCCGTGCCTGATTGGCTGGCCCCGGTGCTGGCGGTACCGGGGTTCGGCTGGATGGTTTTGGCCATTGCCGCGGCGGGGATCATGCGCGGCTTTACCGGTTTCGGCACTGCGCTGATATTCGTTCCGGTGGCGGGTCAGTTCCTGCCGGCCGCGGATGTGATCCTGGTGATCACCCTGACCGGCGTCGGGTCCACTGCGGCGCTTCTGCCCAAGGCGTGGAAAGATGCCGACAAGGCCGAGGTCGGGGTGATGGCGCTGTGCGCCATGCTGACCGTGCCGCTGGGCATCCAGGTCATGCAGGCGCTGCCGGCCGAGACGACACGATGGGCGGTAACGCTGATCGCCGGTGGCACGTTGCTGGCGCTGATCACCGGCTGGCGCTTTGGCGGCGCGGTGGGCAAGCCGGGTCTGGCCGGGATCGGGCTGACGGCGGGGGTGCTGGGCGGGATGACCGGGCTGACCGGGCCGGTGGTGATCCTGTTCTACCTTGCCGGGCTCAAGGCGGCGCGGGTGGTGCGGGCCAATACCATTCTTTACCTCGCGTTGCTGGACGTGGTGATCTTTGCCAACCTGTTCATTGCCGGGGTGTCGAACCCCACGATGATCGCCGTGGCGCTTGTTTTGGCCGTTCCTTACGTGGTGACGGCGCTGATCGGCCAGCGGCTGTTCGATCCGAGTTACGAAAGGCTCTATCGCTGGTTGGCCTACGGGGTGATCGGGGTGGCGGTTGTCACCGGCGCACCGCTGTTCGACTGAAGGGGCGGCCCGAGCGCCGCGGTCTAGACCGTCAAAACCAGCTGGCCGGTGGTTTGTTCCATCACCGGCTTGCGTCCGAGTTCGCGGGCCAGCAACGGCAGCAGCAGGAATTGCACCTGGTTGGGCGGCACGGTGGCCTCCTCGGTGTCGGGCCCGGTTGACAGCGCGATGTGATCCATCTGCGTCCAAAGCGCAAGATCGGGCGAGATGCGTTCGGATTGCCCGGTCACTGACCAGAGTCCGGGCTGGTATTCCAGCGTGATCTCGCCGCCACGGGGCAGGGCGGTTTCCACGCATTGCAGCGCCAGCAGCGCCAGCTGCACCTCGCGGCGGGGCAGATCGCCGCCGGGGGTCCAATCATAGGTGATCCGGCCCACTGCGCTGAGATTTTCGAGCACGGCGACCACCTCGCGTCGGGCCACAAGCGAATTGTCCGAGGCCGCGCCAAAGGCGATGCGGAAGAAGCGGATGCGCGCGCTGGCGTTTTCGCAGCTTTCGGTCACCAGCGTCATTTCCGGCCCTTCGCCACCGCCCCCCAGCGCCATGAGTTCCAGCCCGTTGGAAATGGCGCCCACCGGGCTTATCAAATCGTGGCAGATACGCGAGGCTATCAGCGAGGCGAGCTTTGCCGTATAGGGGGTCATGCAAGTTCTCCGGAGGTGCCGCGAATGAATGATTTGAACGCTATGCTGGAGCCTGGAAACCTGGTCCGCCACCCGGATCGTCCGGATTGGGGCATTGGCCAGGTGCAGTCGAATATCGGCGGCAAGATTACGGTCAACTTCCGGGACGCAGGCAAGGTTGTGATTGATGGTGACCGGATTGCGCTTGACCCGATCTTCGATGGTTAACCTAACTGTGTAAAGGTTAATGTGATATTAATGGCTGGCTGGCTGTTTCCTGCGCGCCGGGGGCGTTGTCATTGGCCGCCCGTGGTCCTATGAAGCGCCCAAGCCTTCGGGACAAAGGGAAGCGATGCGCACTCCTGAGTTTTCTGTCCGTCTCGCCCAGACCGAGGCAGAGGTCCGCGCGGCCCAGGCGCTGCGCTATGCGGTGTTTGTCCAGGAGCTTGGCGCCGGTGGCGACATGGTGGACCATGAGGCCGGGCTTGAGCAGGATCGGTTTGATCCCTTCTTTGATCACCTGCTGCTTTACGACACTGCGCGCGACAGCGACCCGGTGGTGGGTGTCTATCGCGTGCTGCGCGATGACCAGGCGCGGGCGATGGGCCAGTTCTATTCCGACGATGAATATGATCTTTCGGTGCTCAAGTCCTCGGGGCGGCGGCTGATGGAGCTGGGCCGGTCCTGCCTGCATCGCGACTACCGCGGCGGGGCCGCGATGTTCCACCTGTGGCAGGCGCTGGCGGGCTACGTGGCCGAACACGAGATCGAGGTGCTCTTTGGCACGGCGAGCTTTCATGGCACCGATGCCCAGGCATTGGCGCAGCCACTGTCGCTGTTGCATGCGCGGCACCTGGCGCCCGAGGGGTTGCGGGTCCGCGCGCGCGCGGCGCAGTACCAGCGGATGGATCTGCTGCCGCCGGAACGGATCGACCGCAAGGCGGCGCTGTTGCAGGTGCCCGCGCTGATCAAGGCCTACCTGCGGCTTGGTGGCGTCGTGGGCGAAGGGGCCTGGGTCGATCATGCCTTCAACACCACCGATGTCTGCCTGGTGATGGACACCGCGCGGATGAACGCGCGGCAAAAGCACATATACGCCGCACCCGGAGCGCGGGCGTGACACCCACCTGGACCTCGGACAGCACACCGCCACCGATGCGCGCGCCGCAGGGCCTGCGCGACTGGCTGCGGGTGGTGCGGCGGGGCGTGCCGATTGTCCTGCTGTTGGCGGTGGGGCTGGGGCTGCTGATGGCGGTCCGGCTGGTGGAATGGCCGATATTTGGCCAGCGGCGTCCATTGTCGCCGCATGTGACGGTGCGGGTCTGTCGCGGGGTGCTCTGGCTGATGGGGCTGGGCCATGAGGTGCGGGGCCGGCCGATGCGGGACCGTGGGGCCTTTGTGGCCAACCATGCTTCCTGGCTTGATATTTTCGCACTGAACGCGGCGCGCGATCTCTATTTCGTCTCCAAGGCCGAGGTCGCCAAATGGCCCGGCATCGGCGTGCTGGCGCGTGCCACCGGGACGGTCTTCATCTCGCGCGATCGGCGTCAGGCGCTGGAACAGACGCGGTTGTTTCGGGCCAGGCTGCTGGCCGGCCATCACCTGTTGTTCTTTCCCGAGGGGACCTCGACCGACGGACTGCGGGTGCTGGGTTTCAAGCCGACGCTCTTTGCCGCCTATTTTGACGATGCCCTGCGCCACGAGATGCATATCCAGCCGGTGAGCGTGGCTTATCACGCGCCCGAGGGGGCGGATCCGCGGTATTACGGCTGGTGGGGGGATATGGAGTTCGGCCCGCACCTGCTGGCCATGCTGGCCACGCCGCGTCACGGGCGGGTGGAGGTGCGGTTTCATCCCGCACTGCGGGTCGACGATTTTCCCAACCGCAAGAGCCTGGCCAAGGCGGTGGAAGAGGTGGTGCGCGGGGCGCACTCGGCGGCTTTGCCGGGGGTGGCGGAATAGATGTGCGGCGGCGTCCCGGACTTGCTCCGGGACCTCCGTGTCGGCGTGACGTGAGGCCCCGGATCAGGTCCGGGGCGCGTCGTGGTGCCTGGCCTGATGCCGGGTCAGGCCGTCATGGCCGCGTGGAAGGCGGCGATCTTTTCGGCAGGGGCCTCATCGGTCCAGACCTCTTCGCCGAGGGCAAAGAAATCGCTGACCGGGGCGAGATCGCGGATCAGCTCTTCGTCCAGCGCGCCTTCGGCGACCACCGGCAGTTCGATCATCTTGGACCACCAATCGAAAAGGTCGCGTTCCGCCAGCGCGCCATCGCCAAGGCCAGCCGCGCCCACGGGGCCGAAACAGATGTAATCCGCCCCGGCTTCGCCGCCGGCCATGCCGTCGTGGCGCGAGGTGCCGGCGTGCAGCCCGACGATGGCGTCCTCGCCCAGCGTCTTGCGGGCGGCGCGCACGCCATGCGGGTCGGACAGGTGCACCCCGTCCAGCCCCAGCCGTTCGGCCAGCAACACGTGGTTGGCGATCACCATCGCGATGTCGCGCGCATGGGTGATCTCGCGGCACAGATCGGCGGCGCGGGCAATCCTGTCCTCATCATGACTGGACAGGGACAGCCGCAGGCAGGCCACGGGGACAGCATCAAGTACCGCCTCCAGGTCTTTGCCAAAGCTGGATAAATCAAAAGCGGGCGGGGTGACGAGATAGATCTGGGGATGCTCGGCGTCAGACATGGCAGGGCTCCGGTCTTCGGTGATTCCGCACTCATACCGGGGATTGCGGCAGAAGGCTACTTGGGCGGCAGTGCATCGACGAAATCAAGTGCATGGCGCAACAGCCCGGCGCGGGTGGCATCGCGGTCGAGATCGTCCTCGTAAAGCTCGATCATCCCGCCCATCGGCCGCCCGGTAAAGGCCATCGGCTGCGCCCCCTCCAGCGTCAGCGCGGCGGCGGCATTGCCCTTTCCCACCCGGTACATCAGCCCGCGCTTGTGACAGCCACACAGCATGTTGCCGTTGAGCATGAAGCACAGCCCGCCGAACATCTTGCGGTCCGACAGCTCTTCGGTCCTTGGTCCGAGTGCGTCGGCCAGGTCTTCGTGCAAGAGGGTTTCGAACCCGGGATCATAACCCATGCGGGGGGTCCTTCCTGTTGATGTCGGATGCCTCCGGCGGGAGTTTACAGGGCAAGATGAAGCTGGGGAATTGCTCTTTTGCCAAGCCGGTCGTAACAGGGCGCCATGAGTGATGAGACCAAGAGTGAAGAGATGATGACCCGCCCGCAACCTGCCTTTGTCCTTGTTCGCCCGCAGATGGGCGAGAATATCGGTGGGGCCGCGCGCGCGATGTGGAATTTTGGCCTGGACCGGATGCGGGTTGTTGCCCCGCGCGACGGCTGGCCCAATTCCAAGGCGGTGGCGATGGCCAGCGGTGCCGGGCGGCTGTTGGACGATGCCGGGCATTTTGCCACCACGGCCGAGGCGGTGGGCGATTGTTCCTTCGTCTTTGCCACCACGGCGCGGCAGCGCGGCTTGACCAAGCCGGTGGTCAGCCCGGAACGTGCCATGCAGATGGCCGCCGAGAAGATCGCCGCCGGGGAAAAGGTGGCCGTGCTGTTCGGGCCCGAGCGCGCGGGCCTGGAGAACGACGATATCGCGCTGGCCAATGCGATCATCTCGGTGCCGGTGAACCCGGAGTTTGCCTCGCTCAACCTGGCGCAATGCGTTTTGCTGACAGCCTATGAATGGCGTCGTGCCGGGCATGAGATCACCCATGAGACCGTCGAGATGGCGAAATCCGAATGGGCCACGGGCATCGAGATGGAAAAGCTGGCCGCCCATTACGAGGAGCGCCTTGAGGAAGCAGGGTTCTTTTTCCCGCCGACCAAGGCCGAGGGGATGAAGATCAACCTGCGCAATCTCTGGAGCCGGATGCGGCTGACGCGGGCCGATGTGCAGATGCTGCACGGGGTCATGCGGCAGATGGTGCGCTGGAAGGAACGCGGCGGGCCAAACGAAACGGACTGACCCGGGGGCCAGTCCGTCACGTGATCGTTTCGGCCGGGCGGGGCGCCACCCGGCGGGACAGGTTCGGGGCTCAGTAGCCGCCGCCACCACCGCCGTATTTCTTCTTGGGGGCGTGGTAGCCGCATTTGTTTTGCTGCAGATACCGGGCCGACACCCAGTAGTGATACCCATTGTAGGCAATCTTGGCCCAGCCGTCCTTGTAGGCGACCACGTTCACCGCGTTGCAGGAATGAAACTTGCCAATCACGTCATAATAAGTACCGGGGCCGGAGCGCGCATTCAGGGTCACGCCGTATTTGACCCAATAGGTGCTGGCCGAGGCTGCGGTGGCGGCAACGGTGGCGCTGGCGGCAAGAACGGCTGCAATAAGAAACTTTTTCATGACTTGGTCCTTTCTTGAACTTGGTTGGAACTGGTGGATTGGTGGTTAAATACTGTGCCTTCAATATAGCTTAGAGGTGGGTACGCCCTAAGTCATGGATTCCAGACTAGGGAATTCCAGACCCTGTGGGAAGAATTTTCGCGGTGCTTGCGGCTCCGGAGGGCTGGGCTTACTGTCCGCGGCAAATTGGAGAGGCAGATGGCTGAGAAACGCAAGTTGTTCGAGGAGGTCGGTTCGGAGCGGCGCGATGACGTGACGCCCGCGACCGGCATGATCGATCGCGGACGCCGCGGGGCGCGTGGTGCGATACGTCTGTGGTTGATGGTGCTTTTCGCCTTGGTGATGGCGATGATCGTGGTCGGCGGGCTGACCCGGCTGACCGACAGCGGGCTGTCGATCACCGAGTGGAAGCCGGTGACCGGGGCGCTGCCGCCGATGTCCGATCCCGCCTGGGAGGCGGAGTTCGAGAAATACAAGGCGATCCCCGAGTACGAGCTTCAGAACGCGGGCATGACCCTGACGGAGTTCAAGTTCATCTATTGGTGGGAATGGGGCCACCGCCAGCTGGGCCGCTTTGTCGGGCTGGTCTGGGCCCTGGGTTTCCTGGGTTTCCTGGCCTTGCGGAAGATCCCGCCGGGCTGGACCGGGCGTCTGTTGATCCCGGGCGTTCTGGGCGGATTGCAGGGGGCCGTGGGCTGGTGGATGGTGTCCTCCGGGCTGACCGGGACGATGCTGGACGTCGCCAGTTATCGCCTGGCGACGCACCTCGGGCTGGCGTTTGTCATCCTCGGTGTGCTGGGGTGGTTCATCTTCCTGCTGGGCTGCGAGGAACGCGCGTTGATGCAATGCCGGCGCAACCGCGAGGTCAAGCTTTTCAAGCTGGGCACCGGGCTGATGCATTTCGCCTTCCTGCAGATCCTGCTGGGCGCGCTGGTGGCCGGGATCGACGCGGGGCGCAACTATACCGACTGGCCCTTGATGGCGGGGGGCTTTCTGCCGCCGTTCCCGTTCGAGCTGGAACCGGCCTGGCGGAACTTCTTTGAAAATGACGGCCTGGTGCAGTTCATGCACCGCATGGCCGGCTACCTGCTGATGATCTTCGGCATTGTCGTCTGGGCGCGGGCGCGCAAGTCGCCCAATGGCCAGACGCGCTTTGCCTTCAACGCGGTGCTGGCGATGATGCTGGTGCAGATGGGGCTGGGCATCGTGACGGTGCTGTATTCGGCGCCGCTGCATATCGCCATCGTGCATCAGCTGGGGGCTGTCGTGCTCTGGGTGCTGATCCTGCGGGCGCGGTTCATCGCCGGTTATCCCACATCCGATTCCATTCGCGGGAGCGTCTGACATGTCTGCATTCGATGAGTTGATGGCGTTCCAGCGCCAGACCGAGGCGCTGGGCCAGGTGGCCGGGCGGCTGGGCTGGGACCAGGAAACCATGATGCCCAAGGGCGCCGCCGACCAGCGCGGCGAAGAGATCGGTGCGATGGAAGAGGTGCTGCACGCCCGTCGTACCGCGCCGGAACTGGGCGATTGGCTGGCGGCGATCGACGATGCGGCGCTGGACGAGGTGGGCCGCGCGCAGATGCGGCTGATCCGGCAGAACCATGCGCGCGCGGTGCGGGTGCCGGGCAAGCTGGCGGCGCGGATCGCGCGCACCACATCGGTGGCCTATGGCAAATGGGCCGAGGCGCGGGCGGAGGAGGATTTCGCCGCCTTCGCCCCGGTGCTGGCCGAGATCGTGGCACTGCGCCGCGAAGAAGGCGCGCATATCGCTGATAGCGGCGATGTCTATGACGCGCTGCTGGATGGCTATGAACCCGGCGCGACCGGGGCCCAGGTGGCGGCGATGTTCGACGCGCTGCGGCCCGGGCTGGTGGCGTTGCGGGCGGCGGTGCTGGATCAACCGGCACCGGCACAGGTGAGCGGCAGTTTCGACCCCGATGTGCAGATGGCCCTGTCGCGAAAGGTGGCCGAGGTCTTTGGCTATGACTTCACCCGTGGCCGGATCGACAAGGCGGTGCATCCGTTCTCCTCGGGCTCCGGCGCGGATGTGCGGATCACCACGCGCACGGCGGCGGATGATCCGTTCAACTGCATCTACTCGACCATCCATGAGGTCGGCCATGCCACCTATGAACAGCAGATCGACCCGGCCTATGCGCTGACGCCACTGGGGCAGGGCGTTTCGCTGGGCGTGCATGAAAGCCAGAGCCGGATCTACGAGAACCAGCTGGGGCGCTCGCGCGCCTTCTGTCACTGGCTTTATGGCCAGATGCGCGATTCGTTCGGTGACCTCGGGGTGCAGGGGGAAGAGGCGTTCTACAAGGCGGTCAACCTGGTACATCGCGGCTATATCCGGACCGAGGCGGACGAGGTGCAATACAACCTGCACATCATGCTGCGCTTTGACCTGGAACGTGACATGGCGGCGGGCAGGCTGGCGGTTGCGGACCTGGAAGAGGCCTGGAACGCGCGGTTTGCCCAGGACTTCGGCTATGCGGTGGACAAGCCGTCGAACGGGGTTCTGCAGGACGTGCATTGGGCCGCCGGGCTGCTGGGGTATTTCCCGACCTATGCGCTTGGGAACGTCTATGCGGGCTGCCTGTATCGCGCGATGCTGGACGCGGTGCCGGACCTCGACGATCAGCTTGCGGTGGGCGACCTGACCGGCGCAACCGGCTGGCTGTGTGAGAACCTGCAACGCCACGGCGGGCTTTTCGCACCGCGTGACGTGGTGGAACGGGCCTGCGGGTTTGCGCCCACCGAGGTGCCTTTGTTGGGGTATCTTGAAAACAAGTTTGCCGATCTTTACGCACTTTGACGTTTGTATCGGTGTCGGACGGCACCGGTAGGTTGGGTGTGTAACCCACCCTGGCCCAGGGATCGCAGGCGCTTGGCGCGCAGGATGGTCCTGCGCGCGGCCCAGGGATCAGGCGGCCGCGGCCGAGTGCGACCGACCGCCAAG
>ERZ1699650.115-NODE-115-length-38085-cov-12.024165_pt1 | contig 38085 bp, 25 predicted proteins | sample MGYA00581512_ERZ1699650 | MGnify/ENA primary metagenome ERZ1699650 (study PRJEB42348, sample SAMEA6618698) | metagenome | isolation source: Polyester-degrading enrichment culture growing on monomer terephthalic acid, Te | collected 2019-05-17 ... | reverse complement strand
CGCTCGGTCAGCGTCGGGAAACCCCAGAAATCAATGGGGCCGGAACGGCGCATACGATGTTCGCCAACCTGTGAACTATCCTTCAAACACTCCTATCGATAAAGACACCGATGCTTTCCTAGAAGAGATCTGGAAAATTTACGGTCGACTAGCGCCTTTTCAGCTTTCTGATCTTACTCACGTGGACGGCGGCCCTTGGGACATCGCTACACAGACTGGTGGTTGGTACGCCCTTATCCCTGACGAGTTGATCAGGCAACATTACGTCTCGAAACGTGCGGAAGTAGACAAGCAAGTTGCCCATGGCTGACAGCATCCCACCAGTCGATCCGGCCCTTGTAGGAAAAGATGTCAGCCACGACCGTGAGCGATTGGAACTCAGGCTTTTGGAAGCTGAAGCTCTACTAAAGGAACACGGCAACCGGGAAGCTGGTCAGCGCTTTTGGTTAAAGTGGTTTGCTGTTGGAACTGGCGCAATCGTAGTCACTGCAATGGCATGCCTTTTGACCCATTTGGTCCACATGGTTTTTTGGGGGCCGATTCTGTTGGTCGGTTCTGCGTTTTCAGTAGCAATGATCGTCGCACCTATCGCCTCAATAACGACAATCACAGTTGCGATTTTCGTGGGCGCATTTCGTAGATTTGATGACAAGGACGCTAGCAAGTTGACAAATGGAGTCGGCACCGCATCAACATACTGGTCAAGCGGATCGTGACATCTGGTTAGACTCACGATCCGAACCTTCCTTAAACTCAGTAAGATTCGAGTTTTTCGATCTACTGCCGCACCAGCACCTCATAAGCTTCCGCCATCTCGCGCGTGATGTCGCCAACCTCGAAGGTGTAGTCGCCGATCTGGCTCACCGGGGTGACCTCGGCGGCGGTGCCGGTCAGCCAGCACTGCTCGAAGCCTTCCATTTCCTCGGGCATGATGTGGCGTTCATGCACCTTGATCTGGCGGTCCGTCAGCATGCCGATCACCGTCTGGCGGGTGATCCCGTTCAGGATGCAATCCGGCAGCGGCGTATGCACCTCACCATCCTTGACGAAGAAGATATTGGCGCCCGTCGCCTCGGCCACGTAGCCGCGGTAATCCATGAACAGCGCGTCGGAACAGCCCTTGGCCTCCGCCGCATGCTTGGACATGGTGCAGATCATGTAGAGCCCGGCGGCCTTGGCCGAGGTCGGGATGGTTTCGGGCGATGGCCGTTTCCACTTGGAAATGTCCAGCTTGGCGCCCTTCATCTTGGCATCGCCGTAGTAGGCACCCCATTCCCAGGTGGCGACGGCCACCCGCACCGGGTTCTTGGACGAGGCAACACCCATGTCTTCGCCCGACCCACGCCATGCAACAGCCCGCACATAGGCATCCGTCAATCCGTTGGCTTCCAGCGTCTCGTACTTGGCCGCTTCCAGCTCATCGACGGAAAAGGGGATCGGCATGTCCAGAAGCTCGCCCGATTTCAACAGACGCTCCGAATGCCGGCGGCTTTCAAAGATCTTGCCGTTGTAGGCGCGTTCGCCCTCAAAGACCGAGCTGGCATAATGCAGCCCGTGGGTCAGGATATGCACGTTCGCATCCCGCCAATCGACCAGCTTGCCATCCAACCAGATCTTGCCGTCGCGGTCATCATATGCGCCAGCCATAGTCGTTCTCCTCGCTCTCGCTTTGCATAAGTTGCGCAATTTAAGTCCACCTCGGACATAATATTGCGCAAAATCTGAAATTCGCTACCAGTTCGATCTTGGAATGTCAACAAGGCTGACGTAATGTGACCGAAAGAGTTGATGAGTGAAGGCAGAGACGATGGCGGAATCCAGCGGAGAACAACTGCTTTTCCTGACCGATGAACAATTGCGGCAGGGGATCGAGGCGATGTTCTTTGCCTATCGCGGCTTCACCGCCGATCCCGACCGGATCCTCGAAGACCTGTCTTATGGCCGCGCCCATCACCGGGCGGTGCATTTCATCAACTGCGCGCCGGGGACGACGGTGAACAACCTGCTCAACATCCTCGGGGTCACGAAACAATCTCTGAACCGTGTGTTGCGCACGCTGATCGCCGACGGTCTTGTGGAAAGCAGGGTGGGCCGCATGGACAAGCGCGAGCGTCACCTCTACCTGACCGAGGAAGGCAAGGCCCTGGAAGCGAAACTGTCAGATGCCCAGCGCGCGCGGATGCGCAGCGCCTATCGCAAGGCCGGACCCGAGGCGGTCGCCGGCTTCCGCCAGGTGCTGGAGGCGATGATGGACGCCGACATGCGCCGCAATTACCATGAGCTGCGGGGTCCGCGGTCATGATGGCGCCGGATGTACACCTGCTGATCGTTGACGATGATGAACGGATCCGGCTGCTTCTGCAGAAGTTCCTGATCCGCAACGGTTTCCTGGTCAGCGCGGCGCGCGATGCCGCGCATGCGCGGCGGATCCTGACGGGCTTGGATTTCGATCTGATCGTGCTTGACGTGATGATGCCGGGCGAGGATGGCATCAGCCTGACGCGCGACCTGCGCAAATCCTCGCATACGCCGATCCTGTTGCTGACCGCCAAGGGCGAGACCGAGGACCGCATTGCCGGGCTTGAGGCCGGGGCTGACGACTACCTTGTCAAACCCTTCGAGCCCAAGGAACTGCTGCTCAGGATCAACGCCATCTTGCGGCGCATGCCGGAAACGCCCGAGGATCAATCGATGCCCAAGGTGCTGTCGCTGGGCCCCTTGCGCTATGACATCGAGCGGGCCGAGCTGTGGCAAGGCGAGGAACAGGTGCGGTTGACCGCCACCGAAAGCCAGCTGATGCGCATCTTCACCGCCCGCCCCGGCGAGGCAGTGAGCCGCGCGCAACTGGTCGAGGAGTTGGGCCGCGACGGCGGACAAAGCCAGGAACGCGCGGTGGATGTCCAGATCACGCGTCTCAGGCGCAAGCTTGAGGCCGATCCGAAACAACCGCGCTACCTTCAGACCGTGCGCGGCGCGGGCTACATGCTGGCACCGGACTGACCGGCGCGGTGGGGTGCAAACCCACCCTGCGGCGGCGGGGACCTCGGCCAGGGGCGGGACAAGCGAATTTCTGAGTGACGCAAAGCCGGGAGGACAAGATGGCAACTTTGGTGCTGACGCACGAGGCGGGGCTGAACCACGCAACGCCCGAAGGCCACCCGGAACAGGTGGCGCGGCTGGAACACGTCCTGCATGCCCTGCGCGCGGCGGATGTGACCGTCGAAACCGCGCCGCTGGCCACGCGCGAGGACCTGCTGCTCTGCCATCCCGAAAGCTACATCGCGCGGCTGGAAGACACCCTGCCCGACAGCGGCCAGGTGCCACTGGATTCCGACACCTGGATGTCTCCGGGATCGCTTGAGGCCGCCTGTCGTGCGGTCGGCGCCATGCGCGAAGCGGTGGACCGGGTGCTGGACGGCGATGCCGGCAACGCCTTTTGCGCCACCCGCCCCCCGGGCCACCACGCCGAGATGGAAACGCCGATGGGCTTCTGCCTGTTCGGCACCGTCGCCATCGGCGCGAAACACGCACTGGAACGCCACGGGCTGTCGCGCGTGGCGGTGGTGGATTTCGACGTGCATCACGGCAATGGCACCCAGGCCCTGCTCTGGGACGAAAACCGCGCCTTTTTCGCCACCAGCCAGCAGATGCCGCTCTGGCCCGGCTCGGGCGAGCCCTCGGAACGTGGCGCACATGACAACATCCTCAACGTCCCGCTCGCCCCCGGCACCGACGGATACGAGATGCGCGATGCCTATACCCACGACATCTTTCCCCGCCTGCGCGCGTTCGAACCCGAACTGATCCTGATCTCCGCCGGGTTCGACGCCCATGCCGACGACCCGCTGGCCAACCTCAACTGGCGTACCGAGGATTTCGCCTGGCTGACGCAAGAGATCTGCGCCATCGCCAACGAGACCTGCGCGGGCCGGGTGGTCTCTACCCTGGAAGGGGGCTATGATCTCGCCGCACTGGCGGAGAGCGTGACCGCCCATGTAAAGGCACTTCAGGAGGCAGCAGCGTGAGCGAGAAAAAGGTCGAGGACCTGACATTCGAAGAGGCAATGGCAGAGCTGGAACAGGTGGTCGGCCAGTTGGAGCGCGGCGACGTGGCGCTGGACGATTCGATCAAGCTCTATGAGCGCGGCGCGGCGCTGAAGAAACGCTGCGAGACGAAGCTCAAGGAAGCCGAGGAAAAGGTCCACGCCATCACCACGGATGCCGAGGGCAACGCGACGGGCACCAAGCCGGTAGAAGGGCTTTAAACCTCCCCTGCTTCATCTTGCCAGATAAACTCCCGCCGGAGGCTCCCGCACTCTGGGCCCGCGCGACGCCGGGCCGCCGGGCGTACAGGAACGGGGCACACCTTCAACCCCAGGGAACAGAACGTGTTTGAACAGGCTCTCAAATCCGACGCGACCCGCGTCGCCGCCCATCTGACGGCGCGGATCTCGGGGTTCAAGGACCTGCCGGTGTCCCAGGCGATGAGCTATGCCGTCGCGGGCGGCAAGGGGCTGCGCGGCTTTCTGGTGATGGAAGGCGCGCGGCTGCATGACGTGGCCGAGGAAAACGCGCTCTGGCCCGCCGCCGCGATCGAGGCGGTGCATGCCTACAGCCTTGTGCACGACGACCTGCCCTGCATGGACGACGACGACCTGCGCCGCGGCCAACCCACGGTGCATGTCCGCTGGGACGAGGCGACGGCGGTACTGGCGGGTGATGCGCTTTTGACGCTGGGGTTTGAACTGGTCAGCGATCCGCGCTGCCATGCTGATCCGGGCGTGCGCGCCGACCTGACGCTTTCACTGGCCAAGGCAGCGGGCGCAGGCGGCATGGTCCTGGGCCAGGCGCTGGACATGGCGGCAGAGAGCGCCGACACCCCGCTGACCCTGGACGAGATCACCGTTCTCCAGGCCGGCAAGACCGGCGCACTGATCCAATGGTCCGCCGAGGCCGGCGCGCGGCTGGCCGGGGCCGACACCCGCCCCCTGCGGCACTACGCCCAGGCGCTGGGACTTGCCTTCCAGATCGCCGACGACATTTTGGATGTCGAGGGCGATGCCGCCAAGGCCGGCAAACGCCTGCAAAAGGATGCCGATGCGGGCAAGGCCACCTTCGTGTCGCTGCTTGGGCTTGATGCCGCCCGGCGCCGGGCGCAGGATCTCGTGGACACCGCCTGTGACGCGCTGTCCCCCTTTGGCGCAGGTGCCGAAACCTTGCGGGATGCCGCCCGGTTCGTTATCTCGCGCGACAGCTAAAAGGCCAAGGAGCCGCTCCATGCCAGATCGTCCCGACACCCCCCTCCTGGACCGCGTGCACGGACCTGCCGATCTCAAGCAGTTCTCGGATGCCGAACTGGTGCGCCTGGCCCATGAGCTGCGCGAGGAAACGATCAGCGCAGTCAGCGAGACCGGCGGCCACCTGGGCGCGGGCCTGGGCGTGGTGGAATTGACCGTGGCGTTGCACGCCGTCTTTGACGCCCCGCGCGACAAGATCATCTGGGACGTGAGCCACCAGTGCTATCCGCACAAGATCCTCACTGGCCGGCGTGACCGTATCCGCACCCTGCGCCAGAAAGACGGGCTGTCGGGGTTCACCAAGCGCAGCGAAAGCCCCTTTGATCCGTTTGGGGCCGCACACAGCTCGACCTCGATTTCCGCCGCGTTGGGCTTTGCCGTGGCGCGCGACCTGGGCGGGGCCTGTGACACCGGGCATGGCGATGCGATTGCCGTGATCGGCGATGGCGCAATGAGCGCCGGTATGGCCTTTGAAGCGCTGAACAACGCCGGCCACCTGAAAAAACGCATGATCGTCGTCCTCAACGACAACGAAATGTCGATTGCGCCGCCGGTGGGGGCCATGTCCTCTTACCTGTCGCGACTCTATGCCGAGGCACCGTTCCAGGACCTCAAGGCCGCTGCCAAGGGCGCGGTCTCGATGCTGCCCGAACCCTTCCGCGAAGGCGCCAAGCGGGCCAAGGAAATGCTCAAGGGCATGGCCGTGGGCGGCACGCTTTTCGAAGAGCTGGGCTTTTCCTACCTCGGGCCGATTGACGGCCATGACCTGCACCAGCTTCTGCCGGTGCTGCGCACGGTACAGGCCCGTGCGACCGGGCCGATCCTGATCCATGCCCTGACCAAGAAGGGCAAGGGCTATCACCCGGCGGAATCGGCCAGCGACAAGGGCCATGCCACCGCGAAATTCGACGTGGTCACCGGCAAGCAGAAGAAGGCACCGTCCAACGCGCCCGCCTATACCAAGGTCTTCGGGCAGGAGCTGATCAAGGCAGCCGAAGCCGACAGCCGCATTTGCGCCGTGACCGCCGCGATGCCAGATGGCACCGGGCTTGACCTGTTTGGCGCGCGCTACCCCAGCCGCTGTTTCGACGTGGGCATCGCCGAACAACACGGCGTGACCTTTGCCGCCGGGCTGGCGGCGGGCGGGATGCGGCCGTTCTGCGCAATGTATTCGACCTTTCTGCAACGCGGCTACGATCAGGTGGTGCATGACGTGGCGATCCAGCGCCTGCCGGTCCGCTTTGCCATCGACCGCGCCGGGCTGGTGGGGGCCGACGGCGCGACCCATGCGGGCAGCTATGACATCGCCTTTCTGGCGAACCTGCCGGGCATGGTGGTGATGGCCGCCGCCGACGAGGCGGAACTGGTGCACATGGTCGCCACCGCCGCCGCGCATGACGAGGGGCCGATTGCCTTCCGCTATCCGCGCGGCGAAGGCGTGGGCGTCGAGATGCCCGAAAAGGGCGTGCCGCTTGAACTGGGCAAGGGCCGCGTGGTCAAAGAGGGCAAGGGCGTTGCACTCTTGTCCTTTGGCGCGCGCCTCAAGGAAGTGCTGGAGGCCAGCGAAGCCCTGGCCGCCCGAGGCATCACGCCGACCGTTGCGGATGCTCGTTTTGCCAAGCCGCTGGACCGCGACCTGATCCTGCGGCTTGCTGCCGAACACGAGGCGCTGATCACCATCGAAGAAGGCGCAATTGGCGGCTTCGGCAGCCACGTGGCGCAGCTTCTGGCCGAGGAAGGCGTGTTTGACAGCGGGCTGAAGTATCGCTCGATGGTGCTGCCCGACATTTTCATCGACCAGGCCAGCCCAAGGGACATGTATGCCGCCGCCGGGCTGAACACCGAGGATATCGAGGCCAGGGTACTGGATGTGCTGGGCATTGCCGGGCTGAAATCCGGGCGCGCCTGACCGTTCAGCGGGGGCGCAACCGCCAGGACCGAAGCGCATGGCCGGGCAGGATGGCGAAACACCTGGCATAGCGCACCGCCAGCCGCCGGGGATTTGTCCCCATCCGCCACAGCCATTCCAGCGACAGCCGCCGCATCAGGCGCGGCGCGCGCACCTGCGTACCGGCCAGAAAATCCAACCCCGCGCCGATCGAGGCAAAGCCGATTTCAGGCGCGGCATCACGCCCCCGGGCGGCGAGGATTTCTTGTTTCGGGGCGCCCAGGGCAAGGAACGCCAATCGCGCGCCGCTGGCCTCCAACTCGGCAAACACCGCCGCACCGCCCGGCCCGGCGGGATCGAAGCCCATCGGCGGCGCAATTCTTGCCACAACCTCCAAACCCGGAACACGACGGCACAGCGCCTCGGCCGCGCCTTGCAACGCCGCATCGGTACTGCCCACCAGTGCCACCGGCACCGCGTGCCGCGCCGCCAGCTCTGCCAAAGGCACAACCGTATCGGCCCCGGGGATCAGGTCCACCGGATCCCCGGCCAGCCGCGACATCCAGACCAGCGGGTTGCCGTCCACCACCACGAAATCCTGCGCATCATAAGCGTTGCGAAACGCCATGTCGCTGCGCAGCTTGACCAGGTGATCGAGGTTCGCAGTCGCCAGCGCAAATCCTTCGCGCCGGTCGAACCGCGCGGCAATCTCCTGCAACAGGTGGTCGCGTCGCGGCATGGTGATCGCGACCCGGTAATCTTCTATGTCGAAATGCACGCGACCCCCTTGTCTTTACGTTACGATACTGGCGCAACAAGACGGCAAAAATAAGGACGCACATTCCATCCCGCGCGAATATCATGCAATCGCAGCATGCCCCCCGCCCGCAACCGCTTTTTTCGGGCCGTAGCCGAAAAAATGCCATCTTCGCGTGGTCAAGAGGGGCAGAAACCTGACAGAAGTTGGTTGAACCGGAATTACCATTGATCTGGCCCGAACCCATGTTCCGGCCAGGCATTTTCGTGGAGGGCAGGCAATGACTGCCGTGGGTCTTGTTGGATGCGGGTTTGTCGCCGACCTCTACATGCGGTCGTTCGCGCTTTATCCCGATATCGCTGTCGCCGCGGCGCATGATAGTGATGGCGACAGGCTGAGCGCCTTTGCCGCGCATTGGTCCGTGCCGGGGCATGGGGATTTCGACGCTTTCCTTGCCGCCCTGCCCCCCGATGCGATCATCCTCAACCTGACCAACCCCGATGCGCATTTCACCGTCAACAAGGCCTGCCTGGAGGCGGGCCGCCATGTCTGGTGCGAAAAGCCGCTGGCGATGACGCTGGACGAGGCGCAGGCGCTCAAGACACTGGCCGATGACGCCGGGTTGATGCTGGCCTCTGCCCCGGCCTCGGTGCTGGGCGAAGCCGCGCAGGTGCTGCTGCGCGAGATCCGCAACGGCACCGCCGGGCAGGTGCGGCTGATCTATGCCGAGCTGGACGACGGTTTCATCCCCCAGGCCCCCTATCGCGATTGGGTCAGCGAAAGCGGCGCGCCCTGGCCAGCAGAAGACGAGTTTCACGTTGGCTGCACGCTGGAACATGCCGGGTATTACCTGACCTGGCTGATTGCCGCCTTCGGCCCGGTGCGCCGGGTGGTGGCGGCCAGTGCCGAACTTCTGCCCGACAAGCCCGGCGGCAATGGTACGCCGGATTTCTCTGTGGCGACGCTGTTCTTTCACGGGGGCGAGGTGGCGCGGCTGACCTGTTCGATCACCGCACCACATGATCACCGGATCCGGGTGATTGGTGACAAGGGCGTGCTGACGGTCAAGGAAGCCTGGAACAACGCCGCGCCCGTGCAGTTTCACAAGCGGCTGCGCCTGCGGCGACGGTTGCTTGAAATGCCGATCGGACGGCGCTGTCGCGTCACGGGTCCGACGCATCCGCAAGTCTCGCGCAAGGGGGCGGCGGCGATGAATTTTGCCCTCGGCCCCGCCGAGATGCTGAATGCGCTGGCCGAGGGGCGGACCTGCCGGATGAGCAACGATTTCGCGCTGCACCTGACCGAGGTGACGCTGGCCATCCAGAACGCGGGCGACGGGACCGGGCCGCTGGACATGGTCACCACCTGCGAAAAACCGGAGCCGATGTCATGGGCGCGCTGACCCTGCTGATCACCGGCGCGACCGGCTATGTCGGGCGGGCCACGGTTGCCGAGGCGCGCGCGCGCGGGCATCGGGTCGTGGCCGTGACGCGCAACGCGGCGGCCATTCCAGCGGATTGGCAGGCGGACAACGGGATCGAGGTTCTGGAATGCGACCTGTCCGAGGGGCCAGGTCTGGCCCCCGCCTGTGCCGCGGCGGACGTTGTGTTGCACCTGGCCGCTTCGATGAGCGGCGACGCGGCGGCGCACGCGCGCGATACGCTGGCAGCGACGGAACGGCTTTTGGCGGCGATGCCCGCAGATGGCAGGTTGGTGCTGCTGGGGTCAATCGCGGTGTATGACATGGGCCGGGCGACAGCGGGTGACATGATCACCGAGGCCACGCCCCTGCTGGAAGACGACAGCCCCGCCGACACCTATGCACGATCGAAACGCGCGCAGGAACGGCTGGTGCAGGCGTCGAACATCGCCCAGACGATCCTGCGGGCGGGGGCGATTTTCGGGCCGGGGCGGCTTTGGAATGCCCATGTCGGGCTGCGGGTTGGCGGCGGGGTTTTGCGCATGGCCAGCGGCGGGCAAATCCCGCTGGTGCATATCGCAACCTGCACCAAGGCGTTGGTGAATGCGGCGGAACAGCCCGCGCAGGCGCCGATCAACCTGATCGACGAGGATCTGCCCGACCGGAAACGCTTTCTTGCCGCATTGGTGCCTGCGCCACGCTTTGTCCTGCCGTTGAACTGGCGCTGGGTGCTGCCCCTGGGCTGGCTCGCGGCGCGGATGCGGGGCGAAGATCGGCTTCCGGGCCTTCTGCGCCCGGCGGTGCTGCGGGCGCGGTTCCTGCCGGTCAGCTACGACAACAGCCGCATGCGCGCGGCGCTGGGCCTGCGCCAGCCGCAGGGGTTCGAGGCGCTGATGCATGCGGCGCAGGACGGGGACAAGGCATGACCGAACCGACCCGCATCGCCTATCTCACCGGCGAATACCCCCGCGCCACGGATACCTTCATCCAGCGCGAGGTCGCCGGGTTGCGCAGGCAAGGGATCGAGGTGCGCACCTGCTCGATCCGCCGCACCGGGGCGGAACACCTGGTGGGCGAGGAACAGGTTGCCGAAGCCGCCGCAACCTTCCACGTGCTGGAGGCGGCCAAGAGCCCAAGGCACCTGGGGCGCGCCCTGCTGCGCGCGCTGCGGCAGCCGGGCCGCTTGCTGCGCACGATGGCGCTGGCGCGGCGGACGGCGCCGGGGGGCTTGCGCAACGGGCTGTGGCAAGTGTTCTATCTCGTCGAGGCGCTGGTGCTGGCCGATGCCATGGCGCGCGAAGGCATCACCCACCTGCACAACCACATCGCCAAGGCCAGCTGCACCGTTGCCATGCTGGCCTCGGAGCTCTCGGGCATTCCCTACAGTTTCACGCTGCACGGGCCGGACATCTTCTTTGCGCCCGATCACTGGCGGCTGGATGAAAAGATCACCCGGGCGCGTTTTGTCGCCTGTATCTCGGAATTCTGCCGGGCGCAGGCCATGCTGTTCAGTCCGCGCGCCCAGTGGGACAAGCTGCATATCGTGCATTGCGGCATCGATCCGGCGCGCTATGACCCCGCGCCGCGTTCCGGCCCGCCGCACCTGATGTTTGTCGGGCGGCTGGCGGCGGTCAAGGGCATCCCGGTGTTGTTCGAGGCGCTGGCTCAGCTGAAATCCACAATGCCCGATTTGCGGGTCACCCTGATCGGGGACGGGCCGGAACGCGCCGGGCTGGAACGGGACGCGGCAGAGATGGGCCTGCGGGAGATGGTGCATTTCGCCGGGTACAAGAGCCAGGCCGAGGTGGCTGAGGCGCTGCGCGACACTGACGCGCTGGTCCTGCCCAGCTTTGCCGAGGGCGTGCCGGTGGTGCTGATGGAGGCGATGGCCGCCGGACGCCCGGTGATCGCGACTGCGGTGGCCGGCGTGCGTGAGCTGGTGGAGGATGGCGTCTCGGGCTGTCTTGTCCATCCCGGTGATCCGCAGTCCCTGGCCCATGCGATCACCGTGGTCCTGCAAGACCCCGAGCGGCGAGCACGGATGGGCGCGGCGGGGCGGGCCAAGGTCGAAAGCGAGTTCGACATCGGCAAGGAAACAGACTGGCTGGCGCAAGTGTTCACGGCCTATGCCGGACACACCGCGCGCCCGGGGAAACGCCCATGAGTGATGTCGACCTGATCCTGATCGGCCGCAATGAAGGCGCGCGGCTGGTGCGTTGCCTGGCCTCGGCCAGGGGGCAGGCGCGGCGCGTGGTCTATGTCGACAGCGGCTCTACTGACGACAGCCTGGCCGAGGCGGAACGCGCGGGCGCGGAAGTGGTGCTGCTGGACCTGTCGCGGCCCTTCACCGCGGCGCGGGCGCGGCACGCGGGGTTCCAGCACCTGGAAGCCACCGGCGGCGCCGCCGAGATCATCCAGTTCATCGACGGCGATTGCGCCATCGCACCGGGATGGCTTCATGCCGGGCGCAGGGCGCTGCTGGAAGAGGACCGACGCGGGCTGGTGACCGGCTGGCGGCGGGAAGTGGCGCCGGAAGCCTCGGTCTTCAACGCGATGGCGGATGTGGAATGGCACCGCCCGGCGGGCGAGATCGCGGCCTGTGGCGGTGACATGATGGTGCGGCGCGACGCCTATGTGCAGGCGGGCGGATTTGATGGCACGGTGATCGCGGCGGAGGATGACGAGTTGTGCTGTCGCTTGCGCAAAGCCGGTTGGCAGCTTTGGCGTATCCCGATCGAGATGACGCAACACGATGCGGCCATGACGCGCGTGGCGCAATGGTGGCAGCGGGCAGTGCGGACCGGGCATGGCTTTGCCCAGGTCGGCCACATGCACCCCGAATATTTCCGGCGCGAACGCCAACGCGCCTGGGCCTGGGGCCTCTTCGCGCCCTTGCTGGCGCTTATCGGCCTTGTCACCTCGGCCTGGCTGACGGTGCTGGTGGTGCTGGCTTACCTTGCGTCCTGGTGGCGAACCGCGCGCGGACTGATGCGGCACGAAGGGTTGAAGGCCCCGGCGGCGCGGCATCAGGCCGTCTATCTGACACTTTCGAAATTCCCCAACCTGCTGGGCATGCTGCGGTTTCACATGCGGCGCCTGCGGGGGCGGGACATGCGAATAATCGAGTACAAGTGAGGCTTACATGAGAGCGGGTATCATTGGCGCGGGTTACATCGCGGACTGGCACGCGGATGCGCTGCGCACCACCGGCGCGGCAGAGCTGACCGCGGTCTGCGACCTTTCGGCGGATGCCGCGCAGGCCCTGGCGGGCGCGCATGGCGCCCAGGTCTTTACCTCGGTCGACGAAATGATCGCCGCCGGCGCGGTGGACGCGGTGCATATCTGCACCCCGCCACAGCTGCATGCGGACCTGGCGGTGCAATGCCTGGACGCCGGGTTGCATTGCCTGGTCGAAAAGCCCGTGGCGCTGTCGGTCGAAGAGATGACGCGCATGGCCGAGGCCGCCGAGAGGTCGGGAAAGGTACTGGCCTCGGGGCATAATTTCCTGGGCATCCCCGGGTATCAGCGATTGAAATCGCTGGTTTCCGAAGGGCGATTGGGGCGCGTGGCACAGGCCGAGATCAACTGGCATTTCCCGCTGTCCCCCTTGCGGTCGGGGCCTTACGGGCTGTGGCTGTTGCGCGAACCCGGGAACCTTCTGCTGGAACTGGGGCCGCACCTTGTGGGGTTCGCGGTGGACCTGTTCGGGCCAGTGGAGATCCGGCATCTTGAGGTCAGCAAACCGGTGGAGCTGCCCGGGATGGGCGAACGTCCGCAGGTCTGGCGCATCTTTGCGCGTGCGGGGGATGTCGATGTGACCTTCAACATCTCGCTGGTCGAGATCATGGATGACCGCTCGGTGACGGTGCGCGGATCCTCGGGCATGGCGCGGCTGGACTATGCCAGCGACAGCCTTGTCCTGCACCGCGAGAATACCGCTGATATTGTCGCCAACCCCTTTCTGCACCAGATGGCCCTGGCCGGGCAGCACCTGCGCGAAGGTTTCGTCAATGGCGCGCGGCAGTTCGCCTCGCTCAACCGCAAATCCGCCTATGCGCTGTCGTTCCAGGGCACGGTCCGGGCCTTCCATGACGCCGCCCGATCGGGCACGCCGGTGGACCCACGATTCGGCCCCGAGGCGGGCCTGGAGGTCTCGAAAGCGCTGGCCGCCACGCTCGACCGTTTGCCCGCGCTGAAGGCACCGCAAATTCCCGCGCAGACCCGCAAACCGCAGCCCAGGGCGCTGGTGATCGGTGGCACGGGCTTTATCGGCCGACATCTGACGCGCGCGCTGGTGGCGCGGGGCACGGATGTGCGGGTGCTGTCGCGCGGGCGCACCGGGCCGTTTGCCGATCTGCCGGACCAGGTGGAAACCGTCGGTGTTTCGCTCAAGGACGCGCAGGGCCTGCGCGCGGCGATGGAGGGGATCGAGGTGGTCTATAACCTCGCCCGGTCTCTGGAAGACACCTGGGAAGCGGCGCTGGAAAACGATGTTGGCGTGGCGATGGGGATCGCGCGGGCGGCGCAGGACGCCGGGGTGCAGCGGCTGGTCTATACCGGCACGATTGCCTCTTACGACATGTCGGATCCGGGCCAGACGATCACCGAGGCGACAAGCTTTGGCGACGACCTGACCGACCGCAACCTCTATGCCCGCTCCAAGGCGGAATGCGAGCGGCAGTTGATGCAGATGCACCGCGACACCGGACTGCCGCTGACCATTGCCCGGCCCGGTATCGTGGTGGGCCACGGCGGGCCATTGCAGCATTGGGGCATCGGACGCTGGCACGGGGCCGGGGCGGTCAAGATCTGGGGCAAGGGACGCAATATCCTGCCCTTCGTGCTGATCGAGGATGTCTGTGACGGGCTGATCGCGATGGGCGAGCACCCGGATGCGGTGGGCGAAAGCTTCAACCTGGTGGGCGAGCCGATGATGAGCGCGCGGGACTACTTTGATGCGATCCACGACGCCCTGGGCGCGCGGATCCGGGTGAGCCCGGGCAACCTGCACCTGTTCTGGATGGCGGATGCGGTGAAATACCGGCTGAAGCGGCATGTGCTGGGCCGAAAGGGCGCGATCCGCGCCTCGCTGCGCGACTGGAAAAGCCGGGCGCATCTGTCGCCGTTCGACAACAGCCGGCCGAAGGCCGTGCTGGGCTGGCAGCCGGTTCAAGACCGCGCGATCTTTGTTGAAAAGGCGATCACCAGGGCCAATCTGATCGGTTTCTAGAGAGTTTCGCCAATCCGGCTTAATTCTGCCCGATTGTTTCTGTTTTCTGCAGTCGAAGCAGACCGCGGGCAGGACCGGGTAAACCGGCACGGGCACATGAACATGGAAAAACGCTGGACACGAAAGAAACGCGCGGCGCGCGACGCCGGAGGGGCCAAGCCGAAACCGGCGCTCTCTGATCGCAGGGATCTGGCCGGCCCGGAAGCCGAGACTGTCGCGCCGCCAAGGCCCCGCGATGAGGCTCCGACCCCGCCGTTCGTTCAGTCCGCTGAGCAGCCCCCGGTTCAGTCCACCGAGCGGCCCACTGAACGGCTGCCCGAACGACCCAAAGAGCATGCTGCACCGGAAGCGCCCGCCCCGACCGCCGTGCCAGAAGTGCCAGAAGTGCAAGACGCCCTTGATCCGGCCCTCGAAGCAACGCCCGAGACGCCACAAGAGGCCGTCACGCCGCAACGACCGGTGACCTATCGCGTCAAGCGGATCCAACGGCCAAAACCGATAGCCCCGGCAGCAGCGAAGCAAGTCGCCCAGGAGGCCGCCCAGGCCGCCCCCCCCGAGCCGGTGACGCCGGTGCAAGCCGAGCCTGCACCCCAACAGCCGACTCCAGAGGTCGCCGCGCCGGAAGCGCCGATACCGCATCCCGAGCCGGCCCCGGAAACACCCCTGGACCCGGAAACCACCGACGCCCTCGCACAGGAGATCACCCCGGCACCTGCAACAGCGTCGGAACCCGCCAAGGACGCGGCAGAAGACAAGGCCCAGGCAACCTCTGCCGTTGCCCTGTGGAACCGGATCGGCAAGTTTCCCGTCGATGCCCGCGGGCTGGAGCGCAACCGGATCGTCACCGCCGCACGCGAAGACCCGGTACATTACAACTTCGATGTCCTGCGCACCAAGCTGCTGTTCGCGTTGCGGGAAAATGGCTGGACCCGGGTGGCCGTGACCTCGCCCACCGAGGGTTGTGGCAAGACCTTCATGACCGCCAACCTGGCGCTGTCGCTGTCGCGCCAGGGCAATTGCCGCACGGTGGCTTTGGACTTCGACATGCGGCACCCGTCGCTGGCGCCGGCTATGAGCATCGAAAATCCACCCGCGATTGCCGATTTCCTGTCTGGCAAGCAATCCGCCCAGGATTTCCTGCGCCGCCCCGGCCGCAACCTGCACAAGATCGGCACCTCCGTGGCCTTTGGCTTCAACGGGCGGGTCGAACCCTATGCCGCCGAGCTGCTGCAGGATGACACGACCGCCAATACGCTGAACAAAATGGAAAAGGCGCTTGCCCCCGACGTTGTGCTGCTGGACATGCCGCCGGCGCTGGTCAACGACGATGTGCTGGCCGCACGACCGCTTTTCGACGGGATCATCCTTGTTGTCGGCGGCGGCAAGACCAAACCGCACCAGGTGCGCGACGTGGAACGCCGGTTGGGCACCGATACGCCCCTGCTCGGGGTTGTCCTCAACAAGTCAGAGGACGACATGAGCGATACCTACGGCTACTGACGTCCTCTGCCCCGATCTTCGGGGTTATTGTGGCCGGGCAAACTGGCCATCGCCCCCCTTAAAAGGGATGAGGTTGGGCCATCGATCGGTGACCACCCGCACCGCCCCCGCGATCACCACCGCCAGCCCCACGAACCAACCCAAGACCAGAAACTTTTGGAACCGGCGCTCGCGGCGGGTGGTCACCACCGGGATGGCAACGACGGTCTGGATGCCAAGCGCCCGCTCAAGCTGGGCCGAGTTTCGGATCGCCGGGTTCAGCATTTCCAGCATGATCGCCACGCCAAAGCCAAAGACGGCGCTGGCAATGCCGCCCATCAGGGCGGTTTTCTTGCGGCTGCGCGACACCGGATTTTCCGGCACCAGCGCGGTTTCCAGCACTTCGAAACGTTCGGTCTGTTGCTGTTGCTGCAACGAGAATTTGGTTTCCGCATCGACCTTGCGCGTGGTGACCTGGCGCATTTGTTCGCGCAACTGCTCAAACTCGCGCGTCATGATGCTCAGCTCCTGCTCCACCGCCGGCGCGGCCAGCAGCGCGGCCTCGACCTCGGCAATGCGGTCGCTGACAAGACGGCGTTGTTGTTCCAGCTGGGCGACCTGGGCTTCCAGCACACCTTCGCGGGTGCGGCGGGAATTGGTCTCAAGCTGGATGATGTCGCGGTCGATATCCAGCTCGGTCTGACGCAAAGCGTCCAGGCGTGTGCGCTGCGCCACCACCGTGGAGGGCAGGCTGTCGGCATTGGCCCGCTTGAATTCAGCGATGCGGGTTTCAAGTGCCAGGATCTCGGCCGACAGGCGGTTTTCCTCGCCGGTAAAGAAGGCCAGCGCCTGGGTGGCTTCGTCTTCCTGCCGCGAACGGCCCTGATCGACCACCCGGGCCAGCAATTCGTTGGCCACATCGGCGGCCTGCTCCGGATCGGTCATGGTGACGGTAATGGTCAGCCCGGTCGGGCTTCCATTGGTCAGCCAGGGCTGGGAGGAATCCATCACCGGGGTGATCCGGGTCGATTCGCGGAACAACGCCACCTTGAAACCGATGGTTTCGTCGATGTCAGAGTACAGGTCGTAATCCTCGATCACCTCAAGCACGTTGTCGCGCGCCATGATCCGCTGTTCGATCAGTTGCAGGCGATGGCCCGCATCGGTGCGCCCGGTGCGGGTATCGACGATCCTGGCAGCCTCGATCTGAACGACCGCAATCGCCTCATAGGACTTTGGCTGTTGCAGCGCGAAATGAACCGAGAGCGCACAGCCAAGCAGGGTCAGCAGCAGGATAAGCGGCAACCGGCGGCGCAGAACGGATTTCAGGTCACTGAACGTTCCCAACTGGTTCATCAATACGCTCCAAAACGCGCCCCCGCGGGGGCAATTTCATCCGATCAGACCGCCAAGGTCCGATGCCCCGTTACCGGGTGGTCCGCCGAATTTCATGCCCCAAGGGAACTTAGTTCAAATGCCCGATTTTCGCCACCTTGAAACCGGATTTCGGCAGAAACAATCCGTTTCCTGACAACATTTTTCACAATCAAGTCAGCACTTTATCATAGCGGAAGGGCAATTCCGCCAACCCCGGCCTGTTCCCGACCCTGACGCTGCGGCCCCGTGTCCCGGACCTGATCCGGGACCTCCTGGCCCGGTGGCGGTGAGGCCCCGGATCAGGTCCGGCGCGCGAATCGCCCGAAGAGTTGGCGCTTACCCGGTCCTCCGCCGCGCCCGCATTTCCCGCCGTCGCGCCATCGCATCCGCCCGGGCGGCGGCCCTGGGGTTGTCGGGTGCTGGCGCGGGCTCCGGTTGAACCGGGATATTGGCAGAAGGCACGGCGGTCTGCGGCTCCACCCGCCGCTTCGGCGCGGATTTCGAGGCGCCGCCGATCTCGGCAACGCGCGCCGCCAGCCCCGACAGCGTCGGGTAGCCAAAGACATCAGTGATGCTCAGCCGTGCGACGCCCAGGTCCTTGCGCATTTCGCGGTGAGCCTGCACCGCCAATAGCGAATGCCCGCCCAGTTCAAAGAAATTACCCTGCGGTGGAATATCCGTGACACCCAGCGTCCGGCGCCAGATCTCGGCAATCCGCTGTTGCAGGTCCGCAATGTCCGTTTCCCCCACCACCGGTTGCGGTATCGCTGCCGGGGTCGGTGCGGCCACCGCTGCCGGCGCGCGTTCCGACAATGCCTTGCGGTCGACCTTGGCATTCGGGGTCAGCGGGAAGACATCGACCTTTTCGAATCGCGACGGCACCATGTACGCGGGCACATCCGCCAAGAGCGCCCGGCGCAGGGTACCGGTCGAGGGGCTGCCGTCATAAAAGGCGGTCAGCGATTGCCCGCCCTGCACCACGACCACGGCCTGGCGCACGCCCTCCATCGCCTCCAGCCGCGCTTCGATTTCGCCCAACTCGATGCGATAACCGCGCAGTTTCACCTGGGTATCCGCACGGCCCAGGAAGTCGATCCGCCCATCCGCCCGCCAACGGGCGAGGTCTCCGGTCCGGTAAATCCGCCCTTCGGCGAAAGGATCGGGCAGAAAGCGTTCCGCGGTCAAATCCGGACGCTGCCAATAGCCTCGGGTCACGCCTTCGCCGCCGATAAACAGCTCGCCAACCACACCCACAGGCACCGGGTTGCCGGCGTCATCCAGAACGTACATCCGGGTATTGGCGATGGGCGTGCCGATGTCACAGATCGCCTCGCCCCCGGTCGCTGGCGCAGTCGAGGACCAGATCGTTGTCTCGGTCGGCCCGTACATGTTCTCGATCCTTGCGTCGGTCAGCGCGCGGATCTCGTCCACCAGCGCCCCGGCCAAAGGCTCGCCCCCCAGCATCAGCTGTTCCACCTGCCCCAGCGCAGCGCGGGTCTCGGGCGACAGCATCAGGATCCGCGCCATCGACGGGGTGCATTGCAGGTGCGTGACCGCGTGCCGTTCGATCTGGGCGGCGATGGAATAATCCGCCGCGCGGTCGGGATTGCAGCGGCGCAGCACCTCGGCCAGCGGCTTCAACCCCTCCAGCACCGTATCCACCGGGATGCCATAGTCGATCAGGCAGGCCACCTCGGTCACCCCGATCTCCTTCAGGCTTTCAACCCGGCTCACGGCATCCTCGACCGTGCCAAACAGCCCCGAGTCCTCGAAATACCGCTGAAAGGCGAAATCCAGGATGGCATCCATCTCTTCCTCGGTCAGCCCGTCGAGCGAGAGGTCAAAGGCGTTGTTGGCTCCCTCGGGCCGTTTGAACGCCGGGAAGGCCCAGGCGTATTGCTTGATCAGCCCGGCGGCCGAGCGCAGGTACTCCTTCATCGGCTCGCGCGCCACTTCGCGCGCCTCATCCCGCGTGGCGGCGACATAGCTGTGCAGCAGCAGCGTGACCTTGAAGTCATCCGGGTCATGCCCCGCCTCGCGCAGCGCATCGTGGTAGAGCGCGATCTTGCCCGCCACTTCTTCGACCGACTGCCCCAGCAGGTGGGTCAGCACGTTGGCGCCGATCTTGCCCGCCTCTTTCCACGTGGCGGGGTTACCGGCGGTCGTCACCCAGACCGGCAGCTTCTTCGACACCGGGCGCGGCTGGGTCACCACGGCGTGCATCGTGCCATCGGCCTTGGGGTATTCCACCGCCTCGCCCGCCCAGAGCCTGCGCAACTCCTCGATCTGGCGCAGCATGGCGGGCTTGTTCTCGGGCGGGGTGTTTTCCGGGCGCAGGACGAAATCGTCGGGCTGCCAGCCGCTGGCAATCGCCATCCCGGCGCGGCCATTGGTCAGGTTGTCGATCACCGCCCATTCCTCGGCGATCCTTGCGGTATGGTGCAGCGGCGCGACGCAAGACCCGGCGCGCACGGCGATATTCTGCGTCACCCCGGCGACGGCAGCGCCGGTAACGGAGGGATTGGGATAAGGCCCGCCAAAAGCGTGGAAATGCCGCTCGGGCGTCCAGACAGCGCAGAAGCCGTGGGTGTCGGCAAACTTCGCGCCTTCCAGCAGCGAGCGGTACTTGTCGCGCCCGACGCCATCGTCATTGCCCCAGTAGTAGAGGCTGAATTCCATGCCCTCGCCCGGCGCGGCGCTGGCGGCCTCCAGCTTTTCCTCCTCGTTCACCAGCACCAGCTTGTAGCCACGGGCCAGCGAGTAGAAGAGCTCCAACACCGAGATGTCGAAGCTGAGCGAGGTGACGGCCAGCCATGTGCCGGGGGTCTCGCGCCCGATGCGGGCGTCCATGCCGGCAAAGAAATTCACCACGTTGCGGTGTTCCACCATGACGCCCTTGGGCCGCCCGGTGGAACCCGAGGTATAGATCAGATAGGCAAGGTCCTCTGGCCCGGCGGCAGGAGCCGGGTTGTCGACGGGCGCGGCCTCGATCACCGGCTCTTGGTCGAGGGTCAGCACCTTGGCGGCGCTTTGCGGCAGGCTGTTCCGCAACGCGCTTTCGGTCACCACCACCTGCGCGCCGCTGTCTTCGAGGTAGAGCGCCAGCCGGTCGGCGGGATAGGCCGGGTCCATCGGCACATAGGCGCCGCCGGCCTTCAGGATCGCCAGCGCGCCGACAACCAGATGCGTGTTGCGCGCGGTACAAAGACCCACCAACGTGCCCGGTCCAACGCCCATCGTGCGCAGCACATGCGCGGCGCGATTGGCGCGTTGGTTCAACTCGGCATAGCTGAGGATGTCCGGCCCGACGACCAGCGCGGGCGCATCGGGGGTCTGCGCCACCTGCGCCTCGAACAGGCTGGCCATTGTGGCGGCGCGGTCAAAATCGGTCTGGGACTGATTCCAGCCGTACAGCACCAGGTGGCGTTCGGCCTCGGGCATCTCCGGCGTGGCTTCGCCGCGTGCCTCGGCCTCGGCCATTGCCACAAGCCGGTTTGCCAACAGCTGCGCCAGGGCGGGGGCGATGCGGGCCCCGTCGTAGTGCAGCGCGCCCCGGGCCGTGACCGTCAGATTGGCCTCGGCCAGCGCCTCGTCGCCGTCGACGGCAAAGGCAATCTCGGGGCAGCTCAGCGATGCCAGCCCCGGCAGACGCAGGGCTATGTCTGCCGCCACCGCGCCCTTGTCACGAATGCGGGCCAGGTCATCGCCGGCGCGAAAGGGTACCCAGCCAAGGATATGGGGGTCATCGGGCAGCGCGGCATGGGTCAGCGCAATATCTGCGCTCTCTTCGCCCGCGGCCTGCGCCGCCCAGCGCGCCACGAGATCGGCTTTCTGACCAGTGGTCAGGCCGTCGGGCCAGGTGAATTCAACGCTGGCCGTATTGGAGTCTCCGCCGGACCCGCTCAGACCGACCGGAGAAAACCGCGCGAAACGGCCCCGCCAGAAAGTATCGGCGGCGGCGATCTGCGCGCCAAGCGAGGTCAACGCCTCGGCACGCTCCGACGACAGGAGCGTCACGGGTTGCGCCAGGTCCGTGCCTGAAACCGCTGTACCATCCAGATGTGTCAGTTGCGACAGGCGCAGCGCGCCGTCGGCACAAGCGACGGTCAGGCTGTCCTCGGTCCGGTCAAGCACCTGTCCCGGCGTGCCCTGCCCCGGCACCACCTCGGCTTCGCCCACCGCAACGACGCGATCACCCAGCACCAGCTTTGCCGTGCAGAGCGGGTTCAGATAGTCACCGTGGTTCAGCGCCCGCACGAGACGTGCGTTGTCCTGGGCGCTGCGGTCAAAACGCAGGTGGCCCATCGCCTCGGGGCGCTTGTCGCGGCCAAAGTATGTCCGCTTGCCAAGGTCCTGCGCCTGCCACGCGGGGGCAGGGCTTTCCAGCTGGTCCAGCACCGCGCCGAAACTGTCGACCGCGGCGGCATAGCACTTGAGGTTGAGGCTCAGCGCGGTGTCATCAGGCGCGAGATCAAAGGTCTTCTGCACGAGGATATCACCCTCGTCCACGCCACCGGCGATCCGGTGCCAGGTGATGCCGTGCTGTGCCTCACCATTCAGCAGCGCCCAGACCGGCGCATTCAGCCCGGCATAGCGCGGCAAGGGGCCATCGTGGAAATTCACCGCGCCGTGGCGGGCAAGGGCCAGCACGTCGTCATGCAGAATGTCCAGGTTGGCGACAGAAAGCAGCCAGTCGCAGGCCACGTCATCCAGCCGCGCCCCGAGGTCCCGCCCCGGAGTTTCCACCCGCAGGTCCTCGCCCTCGGCCCAGGCGCGCAACTCGGCATTGCGGGTGACAAAGGCGGCGATCCGGTGGCCCCGGCTCAGCAGCTGGCGGGCGCATTCGCGGGTGAGCGTGTCGTTGCCGACAAGGATGGCGGTGAACTGGGTCATGACAGCCTCTTTGCAGGGTCCTGCGGGTGGCGCGACGGCGATTTCGGTGCCGCGCGAAAGGGCGCGCGCAGGGCATGGGCGAAAAGATCGCCCAGGAACTGCGGCGGATCGGCGGGGGGCTTGCGCTGGATCACCCGGCGCAGGCGCCAGAGCACACCGCCGGTGACATGTGCGGCGGTGGCCAGCGTGGCATAGAACGCGCCGTGGTTCTTGGTGAAATAATGCAACCGGCTGTCGAGCCAGTATTGCGGAATGCGTTGCCAGCCCTTCATGCCGGTCGAGACCGACCCCACATGGGCGACGCGGCTGTCGGGGTGATAGATAGTGTCCCAGCCATCGCGGGCGGCGCGCAGGCACAGGTCGGTTTCCTCGAAATAGAGAAAGAACGTCTCGTCAAACAGCCCGATCCGGTCGAGCATGTCCATACGCATCATCATCGAGGCCCCGGCCAGCCAATCGACCCGTTCGGGCGTGGTGGGCAGGGCCATCGGCACGCGCTTGTGCGCGAGCAGCCGCGACACCGGGCCAAGGCGGATGGCATGCTCGAACTCGCTCGCGATCGAGGGGAAGCGGAAGGCGGTGTCATGGGCATCGCCCTCGACCCCGTGGATATAGCTGCCGGCGATACCGGTTTGGGGATGCGCATCGCACCAGTCCAGCAGCGTGCGGATGGCGTCGGGCGCCGGGAAAGCATCGGAATTGAGGATATAGACGTAATCGGGCCGCTGCCCGTCCATCCGACCCGCGCGGATGCCAAAGTTGTTGCCCGCACCGAAGCCGCCGTTGTGGCCGGAGGCCACGACGCGCACATGCGGCCAGCCACGCCCGTCGCAAAAGGCACTCAGCTCTTCGAAAGACCCATCGCCGCTGTCGTTGTCGACGATCACCATTTCGGCGTCGAGCCCCTCCATCGCGGTCACGGCGGCATCCGCCGCGCGCATGCACATCTGGGCGGTGCGGAAGTTCAGAAGGACGACAAGGAGGCGAGGTTGGGTCATGGTCACTCCGCGGCCTTGGCCTGTTTCTGCCCGGCGGTCACTTCGGGCGCCTCTGCGGCCTCGATGGCGGCGCGGATACGGGCGGCGAGGACGCGGACGTTGGGCTCCAACACCATCGAGTCGTGATCGCCCGGAACCTCCTGCACCTGCAGCCCCGAGGCCCAGCCGGACCAATCATTGTCCGGCAGCACATAGGCACGGTCGGCATCCACCAGCCGACCGTCGGACACCTCCCACTTGCCGCGCAGGGGCGGGCGGAAGAGGTGCAGGTTGCCAGCCCAGGGGCGGACCTTGTAGGTGCCGATCGCCTCGTAGAAGGCGGCCTCGATGGCGGCATTGTGGAACTGGTGATCCGGCGCCGCCGTGGGCTCGGGCGTGCGACGCTTGGCGATTTCCCAGCGGATGCGGTTGGCGGCCCAGCGGAAGGGATAGAGCAGCCCCTGGCGGCGCAGCTCCTGCCACTGGATCAACAGCCGGTCCTTGGGTTCCAGGCTGCGGCGGATCGGCAGCGGCGTGTCGAGCATGACGACCAACGCCACCTCTTCGCCCTCGGCTTCAAGCTGATGGGCCATTTCATAGGCGGTGATGCCGCCGCCCGAGAAGCCGCCCAGCAGGTAGGGGCCATGCGGCTGCACCTCGCGCAACTCCACAAGGTAATCGCGGGCGGCTTCGGTGATGTCGCGATGCGGGTCATCGTCGCCAAACAGACCACGCGCCTGAAGCCCATAAAACGGCCGATCAGAGCCGATCAAATGCGCCAGGTGGCGCAGGTTGAGGACGTTGCCGAACATGCCGGCGACGAGGAAGAAAGGCGTCTTGGCACCGCCTTCGCCCTCGTGCATCGGGACGATATGGGTAAAGCGGCGCTGCGCCTCTTCGGTCCCTTTCGGGCCCTCTTCGGCCTGGGGGCCGACGCGCGCCTCGATCAACGCGGCGCAGGCGCGGATGGTGGGGGCTTCGAACAGGACAGAGATCGGGAATTCCGTGCGATAGGTCTTCTTGATCATGGCAAAGAGCCGCACGGCGATCAGGCTGTGACCACCGAGATCGAAGAAGTTGTCCTCAACCCCAACCTGGCTCAGCCCCAGCAGATCCTGCCAGAACCCGGCCAGGGTGCGTTCGATATCCGTTTCCGGCGCGACGAAATCGGTGTCGAGCTCGGGCCGCTCGAACTGGGCCCCGGTGCTTTCGCTGACGGCGCTTTCCGCTGCCTGGGCGATCAGCGCGGGCAGGTCGAGCGATGAGACCACCAATTGCGCCGCCTCGGTGTTCAGCGCGCGCAGAAAGGCCTCGGCCCCTTCGTCGGGGCGAATGCCCTGGCCCAGGTTGTGCTGCAGGCGTTCCTCGGCGGGCGACAGCGGCTGCGCTTCCTGCGCCTTGTCGAAACGCAACTCGGCCGCGGTGGGGCGCGGCGCCTGCATCAACCCGCCGCCCACGTCGAGACGCTTGATCGAAAAGCCTTCAATGACGACGCAGACCTTGCCCTCCGGATCGGCCAGCGTGATGTCGAACCGCGCAACGGGCTGGGCCATGCTGTTGTCGCCCGCGTTGCGGACCCAGCTGACCAGCCGCTCGGGCAACGGGCCAAAGACGCGCACGCGGCCATAGGACATCGGGACCCAGAGCGCGCGGGGGTCGTAACCTTCGATCAGCTCCATCGCCCAGCCGGTGGCAATATCCATCAGGGCCGGGTGCAGCAGGATGCCTGTTGCGGCATCCCCTGCGGCCTCCTTGGGCAAGGCGAGATCGGCAATGCCTTCACCCGCGCCCAGTGCCGTGGCGTGCAACACGCGCCAGCGGGGGCCGAAATCGAGATGGGTTTCCTGCGCCGAGCGCAGCGGAACGTCGCTGTAGGCACCGCCGTCACAGCGGGCGCGAATGGCGGCAAGATCAATGGCGGGCGGCGGTGCCAGCTTTGCCAGCGCCAGCTCGGCCTCGGCATGCAATTGCCAGCCGGTGCGACCCTCGAAGGGCACACCGCTGCGGACCTCCAAGGCATATCCGGCGTCAGTGCGGCGCATGTGCAGGCGGATGTCGGTGTCGGCGCCATCCGGCGTCTGCAAGGGACACAGGAAGGTGAGATCGCGGATCTCGTAGGGGCCGGTTTCACCCTGGGCCGCCATCGCCTCGGCCGCCAGTTCAAGATAGCCGGTGCCGGGCAGGATCGCCGTGCCGTCGCGCATCCGGTGTTCGTCCAGCGCCCAGCAGGTTTCGGGGCGCCAGGTGGCTTCGAACATGCGGTCGCCGCTGTCGCTGAAGGTGGCCATGTCGAGCAGGGGCTGCCCTGCCGGGGTGCGCGGTGCCTCGGGCAGATCGCCGGTGCGTTTTGCCACGGCATCGGCGGCCATGCCGACCTCGGCCCAGATGCCCCAGTTCAGCGCCAGCACCCGGGTCTTGCCGCCCTGCCGCCCCCGGGCATAGGCGTTGAGGTATTCGTTGGCGGCGATGTAATCGACCTGGCCCGCCGGGGCGGTGACGGTCGAGCTTGAGGAAAACAGCACCAGCCAGTCGAGCGTGCCGTCCGGGAAGACCTTGTCCAGCACCTGGGTGCCGTGGATTTTGGGCGTCAGAACGTCCTCGATCCCGACCTGGGTCTTGGTCAGCAGCGGCGCATCGTCGATCACGCCAGCGGCATGGATCACGCCGTGCAGGGGCGCATGGCGGGCCGCGATCTCCTGCATCTGTTGCAGGTTGCAGACATCGGCGGCCTCCGTCACCACCGTGGCACCCAGCGCTTCCAGCGCCTGCACCGCCTGAATGCGGCGGGTGGTGGGGTCCTGCGGGCCGTGGCTGTTCAGGTGCCGCTCCCAATTCGCGCGGTCGGGCAATGGCGAGCGGGCGGTGAGGATGATCGTCCCGGCGCCCTCGGCCACCAGCCGTTTGGCGATGCTCTGGCCGATACCGCCGAAACCGCCGGTGATGAGATAGGTCCCGTCCTTGCGCACCGACGGGGCCTCGACCTCGGGCAGGTCCAGCGCGCGGGGTTTGCGCACGTAGCGGCGGGTGCCGCGAATGGCGGCCTCGGAACTTGCAGGCGGGGCAACCAGGTCTTCCAAAAGTTGCGTCACCAGCTCATCGGAAATCACCGGACGCCCACGCTTTTCGCCAAGAACCACGTCGACCGAGGCGGTCGTCACCCCCGGCAATTCGCGGGGAATGGCGCGCAGGGGACCGGCGATCGTGGATTTCTCGGGCCAGCGCAGCGGTTCGGTCCGCGCCCGCACCGCGCCACTGGTCACGGCGGTGATGTGCAGCGGCTTGGGCAGGTTCTCCTCTTCCAGCGCCTGGGCGAGGAAAAGCAGCGCATAGAACCCGTGCTCCTGCACCCGCAGGAAGAACGACGACCCGGGGCGATGGCTTTCATCCGCCGTCACCAGCCAGAAATGCGCAACACGGGTCGGCACCACGCCGCGCGCCATCAGGTCGCGGATCAGGAGGTCATAGCCTTCGCGGCCCCGCTCGGGCGCCAGCACATAGGCGCTGTCGGAAGCGCGGGCAAAAGCATCGCCGGGCCAGACCTCGATCACCGTATGCCCGGCGTCGCGCAGGCGGGTGGCGATGCGGCTCGCCAGCCCGGCGTCGTCCATGAACATCAGCCAGGTCTCGGGCGAAACCAGCGACAACTCGGTCTCCACGTCGACTTCGCAGGCCGCCAGTTCCGGCATCCAGGCGATGCGGCTGGCCCAGCCGGAGATGTCGTCGGTCCGGGTCAGGAAGCTTTGTGCAGTGGTGTCGCGGCTCTGGCCGGGTTCAATGAAATAGGTCTGGTGCTGGAAGGCATAGGTGGGCAGGACCACGCGATTGCGCCGCGCCTCGCCCCAGATCTGTTCCCAGTCGATCCCGACGCCCAGCGCGTTCAACCGCCCGAGCGCGGCGAGGAAATAGGCATCGTCGGCGATCTCATCCTCGGGGTGGCGCAGGCTGGCCAGGGTCTGGTTGGCAGGCACATCCGGGTGCAGCCGCGCCAGGGACGACAGGGCCTTGCCCGGCCCGACCTCCAGGAAGACGCGGTTGGGGGTCTGGGCCAAGTGCCCGATGCAATCGGCAAAATGCACGGTGTTGCGCAGGTGGGCGGTCCAGTAATCCGGGTCCATCGCCTGTTCCCCGGTCAACGGCAGGCCGGTGCGGTTGGAGATGATCGGAAGCTGCGGCGCGTTCAGCTCGATGCTGCGCAGGTAGGCGCGGAAATCATCGAGGATCGGCTCAAGCATCCGGGAATGGGCGGCGATGTCGATGGCGACGCGCTGGCAATCGACGCCGTCAGCCTCAAGCCGCGCTTGCAGGTCGTCCAGCGCGGCCTGAGGACCCGAGGCGACGGAAAGTTCGGGCGCATTGACCGAGGCGAGGTCAAGGTCGTCGGTCAGATAGGGGCGCAGCGCCTCGGCCGAGAGCGAGACCGAGAGCATGCCTCCGGCGGGCACGGTGTCGAAGAGCTGGCCGCGCAGGTGGACGAGGCCGATGCAATCCTCGAATGACATCACGCCGGCAAGGCAGGCGGCGGTGTTTTCGCCCATCGAATGGCCGACCAGCGCCGCAGGTCTGACACCCCAGGACATCCAGAGCTGCGCCAGCGCGTATTCCACGATCATGATCAGCGGCAACTGGACCGAGGGTTGTTTCAGCCGCTCATCGGCCCGGGTCCGGTCCTCTTCGCCCGGAAGCCAGAGCGCGCGGATGTCATAGTCGAGCTTGGGTTGCAGGATCTCCAGCCCGCGGTCGATCCAATCGGCAAAGACCGGCTCGGTCTCATAGAGATCGCGGGCCATGCCGGCGTATTGCGCGCCGCCGCCAGGGAAGAGGAAGACCACCTCGGGCGCGCCGTCCAGCGCGGTATGGGCAAAGACCCGGCGGGGGTCCATCGTATCGAGCATTTCGGCGGCCTGGTCATGGCTTTCAGCCACCAGCACCCGGCGATGATCGAACTTGCGCCGCCCGGTTTCGAGCGTGAAGGCGACATCGGCCAGCTTCTGCTCGGGATGGGCGCGCAGGTGGGCGGCGAGTTTGCGGGCATTGGCCTCGACCGCGGCCTTGCTGCGCCCCGTGACGGTCAGGATATGCAGCGGCCAGTCGCTGTCCTCGGAGGCGGGACGCTCGGGCGCTTCCTCCAGCACCACATGCGCATTGGTGCCGCCGACGCCCAGCGAGTTGACCCCGGCGCGGCGCGGGCCATTGCGCGCCTCCCAAGGGGTCAGCCGGTCGTTCACCATGAAGGGCGAGTGGTCAAAATCAATGGCGGGGTTGGGCGCCTCATATCCAAGGCTCGGCGGCATTTCCCGGTGTTTCAGCGCCAGCGAGGCCTTGATCAGGCTGGCCACCCCGGCGGCGGTGTCCAGGTGGCCGATGTTGGTCTTGACCGACCCGATGCGGCAAAAGCCGGTCTCATCGGTGGTTTCCTCGAAAGCCTGGGTCAGCGCCGCGACCTCGATGGGATCGCCCAGGTAGGTGCCGGTGCCGTGGCATTCGATGTAGTCGACCGTGTCGGCGTTGATGCCCGCCACCGCCTGCGCCTCGGCAATCGCCGCCGCCTGACCCTCGACCGAGGGCGCGAGGTAACCGGCCTTGGCCGCGCCATCGTTGTTGACGGCGGATCCCTTGATGACGGCCCAGATATTGTCACCATCGCGGACCGCATCCGCCAGCCGCCGCAGCACCACGACACCGACGCCAGAGCCGAAGACGGTGCCTTGGGCCCGGTGGTCAAAGGCGTGGCATGCGCCGTCGGGCGAGAGGATCTCGTTTTCCTTGTAAAGGTATCCCCGTCCCTGCGGCAATTCGATGGTCGCCCCGCCCGCCAGCGCCATGTCGCATTCGCCGCTGATCAGCGACTGCGCGGCGTAATGCGTCGCCACCAGCGAGGTGGAGCAGGCGGTTTGCAGGGTCAGCGAAGGCCCCTTGAGGTCAAGGATGTGGCTCAGCCGGGTGGCCATGAAATCCTTGTCATTGCCGGTATGGCGCAGCAGGAACATGCCGGTGCCATCGACGAGGTCGGGGTTGGAGCAGACGTTGAAATAGAAATAGCTGCCCATGCCGCAGCCCGCAAAGACGCCGACCGGGCCGCCCGCATCCTCGGGAGTGTGGCCGGCGGTTTCCATCGCCTCCCAGGCGCATTCCAGGAACTGGCGATGCTGGGGGTCCATGATCGCGGCGTCCTTGGGCGACAGGCCGAAGAATTCAGCGTCGAAGCCCGCGAAATCATCCAGCGGCGCGGCAAAAGGGACATAATTGCGATGGCGGATCAGCCCGGGGCTTTCCCCGGCGGCCAGCAGCTCGTCTTCCGACAGGTGACGGATGGAGGACCGCCCATTGCGCAGGTTGTCCCAGAACGCATCAATGTTTGCAGCCCCGGGCAGCCGGGCCGCCATGCCGACAATGGCAATATCGGTTTCGCCAAACGGCGCGACTTGATCAAATACAGACATCCGGCAATCCTGGTTGCCCCCGGGTCACGAGGTAGTTTCAAATTGAGGTCAAATTGCGGCGACCCCTTGGCATCGCCGCCCCATTCCCTGGCCCGCACGCTGAAACACGGGGGGCGCCGGGAAGGCCTGGTTGCTGTGTCATCGCCCCGTCCTCCTTGCCGAGCCCGCCTTGCCGAGTCCCTCTTGCCGACTCTATGGCAGCATACCCGGCATCAGCTCCAGAATGTGGTTTCCATTTACCGCCCAGGCCATTGCCGCGATGGCCACGCCGAAACCGGCAAAAACCGCGTCATGCAGCGGGTCCCAGGCATTCATCTTCCGGGCAAGACGCACCACCACGGGATAGACCAAAAGCATGGCAATCCCCTGCCCCACCAGCGCACCAAGCAGCCCCGCAACCTGCAACCCCACCAGGAGTCCCATCACCATCAGGACCGCCCGCGTCGCCTGAAGGATAAAGAACCTTCGGCTGTCCCCGGCGGCCACCGCCGTCTGGTCATAGGTCAGCGCCAGGATCACCGGAAGCTGGGCAATCGCGATCACCACCGCCACCGGGCCGGCCAGTGCATAGCGTTCGTCATAGAGCAGATCGACCAGCCAGACACCCGAGGCGGCAAAGACCGCCTGCAACCCCATCAACCCGGCCGAGACAAGCACCCGCATGCGCCGCAGCTTGGCAAAGTTGCCCGGCGCGGCGCCCGGCGGAGCCTCGCGATAGATCGGGATCAGCACCTTGCGGGTGATCATGTAGCCCAGCAGCAGCGGGAAGGAGGCCAGGAAAAAGCCGATGTTGTAAACGCCGAACAGGTCGATGGGCAGGTGGCGGCCGAGGATCATCTTGTCGCCCTGGTGGAACAGGAAGCCCACCAGCGTCGACAGAAAGATCCACTTGCCGAAATTGATCAACTCATGCGCGGCGGGCTTTTCCCAGCGAAACCGGTTGGCGCGGCCCGGCAGGAAATGAATGCTGAGCGCAAGCTGCACCATTGTCGACAGCACGCCGGAAATCACCAGCGCCCAGACCGATTGCAGCCACCAGGCCAGGGCCACGGCGGTGAGGATGCCGACCACCTGGGTCACGATGTCCAACAGCGTGATCCGGCCCAGCATCAGGTGGCGGTTGGCGGTCTCCATCTTGGTCGGGTGGAAACCATGCAGGATCAGCGTCAGCCCATAGGCGGGCAGCAGCCACATCAACATCGGCTCGCCATAGAACTGGGCTGCGGGCCAGGCCAGCAGGCAGGCCGCGATCCAAAGGCAGAATCCCCGCACCACCTGGATCGTCCACGCGGTGTCGAGGAAGTCGGGGTCGTCGCCCCGCTTGCTTTGCTGGATGGCGGGGGCGACGCCGACGTCCGAAAACATCTGCAACCCCTGCATGAAGATCATGGTCAGCGCCATCAGGCCGAAAGCTTCGGGGAACAGCACCCGCGTCAGGATCAGGTTCGACGCCAGGCGAATCACCTGGGACGACCCGAATCCACCCAGGGTGAAGGCGGCAGACCGCAGCGCGCGGGCGGTGAGCGAGGTGCCGCGGAACTTCTGGACGACGGCGATCATCGCCCCCGGCTCCAACCGGTGTCGCCACCGAACTTCGTGGCCAGCGACACACCGCCATAGACCGCAAAGCCCACCGGATCGCGCAGCGCCATCACCACCTTCTGCCCCAGCCCCATCGCGGGCTCGTCGTCATTGGCGGCCAGCGCGGGATAACCTGCGGCGATTTCGTCGACGCCGATATTCTGGCGGCGGCGCACCTTGACCAGCGCGCGCCAACCCTCGACCAGGGGCCAGTAATAGCGGCCCGGCACGGCGCGACGCTCGTCCTTGGTGAAATGCAGCCGGGCAAATGTGTCGTCCGAGATGATCGCCGGCCAGTCATCCCAGCGCGCGCGCCCGGCGGTATTGACGGCAAACAACCCGCAACCGGGCACACCACGGGCGATGAAAGGCACCTGCTGATAGATGCGACGGTAGGCACGCGACACCCCCGACACCGGTTCGGTGATCTGCAAGGTGCCGCTGGCATAGGCCGCGCGCGCGCCGCTGAGGTCTTCGGTCAATTGCAACAACACATCCTCGTCAACCAACACATCAGCATCGAGATAGGCACGCACCGGCGCTTTCACAATCGCGTCAGCCGCATTCAATGCCGCAATCTTGCAGCCCTCTGCCAGGTCCAGCACGTCAAGATGCCAGCCCCGCGCGGCCAGGGCCGCATTCAACCCCCGGGCGATCTCGGCGGTTTGATCGGTGCAGCCATTGGCCACCACGATCACCTGCGCACGCGCCGGCCCCCGCGAGGCGGCAACCGCATCGAGACAAGGCCGTATCCACGATGCCTCGTTATGGGCGGGGATCACAACGGCAAGTTGGAAGGGCCTCAGTTCGGACAAGCAGCAATCCTCGAACGGTTTGTTCCAGCATCAGGTCTATACATGCAACTGTGGCCAAACCATGATGAAGCACACAAAAATGTCATGGATGAGGCACATGGTCCAAGGAAAGAAACTCGGCTATCTCGTCCCCCAGTTCCCGGGGCAGACGCATATCTTTTTCTGGCGCGAAATCGCGGCGTTGGAAGATATGGGCGTCGAGCCGGTGCTGTTTTCCACCCGCAAGCCGCCCGCCGGGCTGATCGCGCATGACTGGTCCGAGGCGGCAATGGCGCGCACGACCTACCTGGGTGCGGTGGACCTGGGCCGGGCGCTGTCGGTGCTGCCCCGTCTGCCCTGGGGCGAATTGCTGCGCGAGATGCGGCGGGACGGGGTTTCGGTGCTGAAAGACGTGCTGGTCTGCGCCGCCGCAGGTGCGGCGCTGAAGGATCAATGCGCCAGCCGGGGCATCACCCATGTCCACGTGCATTCCTGCGGGCGCGCCGCGCTGATCGCGGCCATTGCCCGGCATCTTGGCGGGCCGGAGTATTCCCTGACCCTGCACGGCCCGCTTGCCGATTACGGGCGCGGCCAGCGCTACAAGTGGCGCCACGCACGCTTTGCCACGGTGATCACCGCCAAGCTGATTGCCGAGATGCAGGCCGAGCAGCCCGACGACCTGCCACGCATGATCCTGCGGCCGATGGGTGTCGACACCGGCTATCTCAAACGCGACGCGCCCTATGTCCCCGCCGCACCGGACGGGCCGATCCGGGTGTTTTCCTGCGGACGGCTGAACGTGGTAAAGGGCCACCAGGACCTGATCGAGGCGGTGCGGCAGCTGCGCGATGCCGGTCATGACGTGAGGCTGGAGATCGCGGGCCAGGACGACGACGGCGGCTCCGGCTTCCAGCTGGTGTTGCAACAATTGATCAAGCAACACGGGTTGCAGGATCACGTTCGGCTTCTGGGTGCCATCGACGCGGCCTCGGTCAAGGCGAAACTGCTGGAAGCGCATGTCTTTGCCCTGGCAAGCTGGCACGAGCCGCTGGGCGTGGCCTACATGGAGGCGATTGCCTGTGGCGTGCCGACCATCGGCACCGATGCGGGCGGTGTGCCGGAACTGATCGACGACGGGATCGAGGGGCTGCTGGTGCCGCCCAAGACCCCCGAGGCGCTGGCCGAGGCCATCCTGCGTATCGCCCGGGACCCCGAATTGGCGCGCAGGCTCAGCACCACCGGGCGTGCGCGCATCGAACGCGACTACCGCGCCAGTCTCGGCGCCGAGGTCATCGTGGAAGAGATGGGCCGAACCGCTGCGTGATCGGCGTCAGACCGGCACCAGGGCGCCCTTGCCCTGCACAACCTGCCCGGCAAGTTGACAGGCGTGGACGATGCTGTCGGCCAGCGGGCGGGCCTGGCCGATCCCGGCCAGAACCCCGGCATTGAAACTGTCGCCGGCGGCGGTGGTATCGACAATCGACGGCACCGGCGGCACCTGGACCGTGCCGCGCTGACCCTTCTGCAGGAAATACACCGGCGCGCCGCCGTTCTTGACCACCACCGTCGTGGCACCGGCATGGGCATAACGGTCCGCGGTGGCGTCAGGGTCCGCATCGCCGAAAAAGCTGGCCTCGTCCTCGTAGGAGGGCAGCGCGACATCGCTGACCGCGGCCCCCTGCATCACGGCTTCGGTCATCTCGGTCGTCGCGGCCCAGAGACGCGGACGCAGGTTGGGATCGAAGGCGATGGTCTTGCCCTCAGCGCGCGCGGAGCGCAGCGCGTCAAGAAAAGCCGCGCGAGCCGGTGCTTCCAGAATGGCCAGCGTGATGCCGGAAAAGAACACCAGGTCCGCCTCCTGCATTGCCGTGGCCAGGGCCTCGGCATCATCGGCCAGCTGCCGGGCGGCGGATTGGCCCCGCCAGTAGGAAAAGCTGCGTTCGCCCTTGTCGAGCGAGATCAGGTAAAGCCCGACCGTCCGATCCGGTACGCTGCGCAGGTGCCGGGTGTCGATGCCGCTTTCGGCGATGGTGGCGCGCATCTGCTCCGAGATCGCATCGGTTCCAATGGCCGAGAGAAAGGCGACCGCGTCGCCGGGGCTCAGTCGCGCCAGGTACCAGGCGGTGTTGAATGTGTCGCCAGCAAACCCGAGCCGGAAGTCACCCGGTACCACCGCAGGCGCCAATTCAGCCATGCATTCGCCGATCGAAAGAAAGCGCAACAGGACGTGGTTCCTTGGGTCTGAGTGTCAATGGGCCCGACCGCCATTCAGAAAACGGGGGAAGACCGCGCCATCCAGGTGGCGCGGTCGTTCGGCTTATTTCTGAAGCTTCAGGAAATAGTCGAAGATTTCCGGCACGTTGCCATCGCCCAGCCCCGCCGCAACCGCCGCTTGAAGGTTGTGCGAGGTCCCCTCGGCAATCTCGGCCCGGGTGCCAAGGTCTTCGGCCATCTTCAGGAAATAGCCCAGGTCCTTGTTGGCATTGTTGATCGAAAAGCCCAGATCGCTGACGCCATCCACCGCATAATTCTTGCAGAAGCCCATGAAGGGGGAATTGGACGGCCCGGTCGACATGATCTCATACAACTGCGCGCGATCCACACCGGCGCGATCGGCCACGGCAAAGGCCTGGGACATGGTGCAGACGGTGGTCATGCCCATGAAGTTGTTGATCAGCTTGGTGGTATGCCCCGCGCCCAGCGCACCGAGGTAGAAGACATTCTCGCCCTGTTCGTCGAGCACCGGCTTGACCTTGTCAAAGGTCGCCTTGTCGCCCGCCGCCATGATGTTGAGCAAACCGTCCTTGGCATGCGCCGGGGTGCGGCCCAGCGGTGCGTCGATCATGCCGGCACCTTTTGCAGCCAGGTCGGCGCCGATCTTGCGGGTCGAGGCCGGGATCGAGGTGCCGAAGTCGATCAGCGTTGCACCCTCCTTGATGCCCGCCAGGATGCCGTTGTCGCCATAGACGACCTTTTCCACCACCTCGGACGTGGTCAGGCACAGCATGACGATGTCGCTGGCTTCGGCCAGTTCCTTGGGCGAGGACGCCTCTTTCGCGTTGCCGCGGTCAAGAACCGCCTGCACCGCGTCCTTGTTCAGGTCCATGACAACGAGGTCGTAACCCCGTTTCTGAAGGTTTTCGACCATGTTGCCGCCCATGAGGCCGAGGCCGATGAAACCGATGACAGGTTTGGTCATGCCGTGTTCTCCCTTTGGAATTCTGTAAACTGTGTTGAATCAGAGGAAATCTTCACGGTGAGGCGTGAAGATATCGAGAAGCGTGCCTGCCTCAAGGCAGGTTGCGCCGTGGATGACGTTGGGTTGCTTGTAGAGCGAATCCCCCGCTTCGACGATGTAGGTGTCATCGCCGACGGTGAATTCGAACTTGCCCGAGATCACATAGGTGATCTGTTCGTGCGGATGGTGGTGGCGCGCGGCGACGGTGCCGGTCTCGAAGTGGACTTCGACGACCATGGCATTGTCGTTGTAGGCGCCCACCTTGCGGGTCAAACCGCCGCCTGCGTCAAACAGGGTGTTTTCCTTGGCGGGGAAATAGTTCTTTACGGTCATGGGGTTGTATCCTTGGTTCAGGTATTGGCCAGCTTCTTCATCACCACCTTGAACGCGTTTTCGTCCGCGTCGGTGAAGTAGAGATCGGCGTCGTAGCCCTGGTCATCCATGAAGTTGAAAATCCGCTTGGGTTCGGCCAGCCGGTAAGGCACCAGCAGCGTGGCGATCCGGTGGCGCGTGGCCGCCGGGTATTGCGCGTGCAGGCAGGTGCTTTCGGCCAGCCCCTCGTAATCCGCCGGATCGACGCCGGGGAAACCGGTTTCCTGGGTCAGCGTCGGTTTGCCTGCCTCGGACCAGACGACCTGGCCATAAAAGCCCGCCTTCTGACCGGTGTTGCGGAACGAGGTCTTGCCAAGCTCATAGGGCTGGTTGGCGTGCAACAGCCAGTCGAGGGTGACGGGTTCGTCCGCATCCACCTTGTCGACAATCACGAAATAGCTGCCGCGCACGAAATAGACCTCGCGCTCGGCCAGCGTCACCTCGGGCGAGAGCGAGCGATAGGCCGCGGTGGCGTCGCCTTTGATATAGATGTGATCCTCGTGCTCCTCGGCGGCGATGATCTTGCCCGTGGCGGCCATTGCCTTGGCCTTGTCCTTCTCGGCGTATTGGCCCTTGCCGTTGATCAGGATGGCGTTTTTCGACCGGGTCTGACGCCGCCATTCGCGGTGCATGGACGAGTTGAAGGCCACGTAATAGCCCGACTGGATCGCCATATCCTCGCCATAGGCGGCCATGCAGAATGCGTTCTGGTCGCCGTGGCTATGGCTGATCGAGCCGTACTTGGACGACTTGAACACGAACTGCACATGCTTGTCGGGGTTGGCCATCTCATGCTGGATGCCGACCCAGCCGATGCCCTTGAAGTGGCGCATGCCCGACGGCGGATCGGAAGCTTCGACAAGGGGGAAATCCGTGAGATAGGTCAGTTCGTCAAAGTTGGTGTCCCACCAGCCCCAGTTGTAGAACGCACCCTCGGTCCCCGGGTTCAGGCGCATCAGTTCCTCGTGATACCACTGGTACGCGCCGTTGCCGGTCACGCCCGCGTATTGGCGCAGGTTGATGCCGGTCTTGATGCAGGGCAGATCGCCTTGGGTTGAATCGTCGCCAAAGGTGGCGCGGCGGGTGTTGGGCGCCTTGCAATACAGCGGGAAGTCGCCGGTGTTGCGGAAGAACGGGCGCTGGTAGAGGTCGATGCCGGTGAACGACTTCAGCCGGTTCGCCGCCTCGATCAGATAGGCCATGCCCATCATCCAGTAGTTCGTGCCCTCGGCCCAGCCGCCATCGCTGTCGCCCCAGGGCGAATAGACCGTGGCCAGGAACTCGATGCAGTAGTTCAGCCAGTCGCGCGCCTCGTCGCCCTCGCCCAGGTCCGCGTCCTCGCCCAGAAGCGCGATCAGCGCGGGCACCAGCGTCAGCGAGACCGAGCGGACGGCGTGGCTGTCATATGGGAAGAGGTGGATCTTGGCGTTGATGATCGCGTGTTCGGCAATGTCGCGGGTGCGTTCATGCAGCGCGTCGCGGACTGCCGTGCGTTCCTCATCGGACAGTTGGTCATAAAGCCAGTCGTACCCCCAGGCCAGCGCATTGGTGACGCGATACGCCCATTCGTCGGTATAGGCGCGGCTGGTGGTGCCCATCGGATCCCAGCTTGCCACTTCCAACAGCCACTCCTTGGCGCGGTCGAGCATCGCCTGGTCCTGCGTCACCTGCCCGCCGATGGCGAGGTGGCGGATGGCATACATCGCCTCTTGCAAGTCAATGTAGGTCTGGCGCCAGACCGGGGCCGTGCGCTGGTGGTTGGGATAGCCCGCCGGTTCCCGCATCACCTCGCGGTCCATCCAGGGGGTCACGGATTTTTCGTAGAAGTTCGACCAGCTGCAATGCGTCGGATCGGCCTTCACCGCTTCGCGGAACTCACCCAGCCGGTCGGCGTTCAGCCAAAGTCGGGGGTGCGAGGTCGGCGAATCCTTGAACCGGACCTTGCGCGACGGCAGCGGGGTTTGCGGCAGATCCTTGGTGATGGTGAAGCTGCGGGTGCTGCTCCAGCCCGAAGCGGGGTTCCCGGCGGCATCACAAACCGCGTAGGTCCAGTGATATTGCCCGGGCTCCAGCGCCACGTCGGGGGTGAAGAAATTCAGCGGGATATTGGCAAAGACCTTTGTGTCCTTCCCGAAGTCCGGGTCGGTCGAGATGCGCAGCACGTATTCTGCCTCGTCCTCGATCACCGGCAGCCAGGAAAAGCGCGGCGGATTCTCGGTGATCTCACCGTCAGCGTCGGGCGCGTACTGGATCGTCAGTCGGCCGGTCTTGGGTTCATCGAGCGTGGGAAGGACAGATCGGAAGAGCACACGTCTGAACTCCAGTCACAGCCTATCATCTCGT
>ERZ1699650.114-NODE-114-length-38119-cov-10.709699_pt1 | contig 38119 bp, 35 predicted proteins | sample MGYA00581512_ERZ1699650 | MGnify/ENA primary metagenome ERZ1699650 (study PRJEB42348, sample SAMEA6618698) | metagenome | isolation source: Polyester-degrading enrichment culture growing on monomer terephthalic acid, Te | collected 2019-05-17 ... | reverse complement strand
GCGATCTTGTCGTCGCGATAGATGATCCGCGCCTTGATGAAGGCCAGGAAACCCGCCGCGATGGCCCCGCCGAGCACCGGCGAGATCACCCAGCTGGTGGCAATCGTGGCCATTGTGGGCCAGTTGACCGCGCCAAAGCCCGCCGCGGCGATGCCCGCGCCCATTACGCCCCCCACCACTGAATGGGTGGTCGACACCGGCGCCCCGATCCAGGTTGCCAGGTTGACCCAAAGCGCCGAGGACATCAGCGCCGCCATCATCGCCCAGACAAAAACCTCGCTCGATGCCATGCCCTCGGGCGAGATGATGCCCTTGGAAATGGTCGACACCACGTCGCCGCCCGCCAGGAGCGCCCCGGCGCTTTCGCAAAGCGCGGCGATCACGATGGCCCCGCCCATCGTCAGCGCATTTGCGCCCACCGCCGGGCCCATGTTGTTGGCCACGTCGTTGGCGCCGATGTTGATTGCCATGTAGGCGCCAAAAACCGCCGCGGCCACCACCACGTAGTTGTTCGGCTGCTGACCCAGGAACAGCGCCGTGGCCAGCCCCGCCACCACGATGAAGGCCAGGGCGATCCCCATGCCCACCAGCGGCCGTGCCACGTAAGCGGTGGCATATTCCACGCGACTGATCCGCCCGAGATCCCTGTCCAGCGTCGCCCAGCTCTCGTTCTTGCCTGGTTGTGTCATCAAGACCCCCCGTTCTTCGGCCCGCAGGTAGCGGTCTCGGCGCGGGGCTGCAATCAGGTTGTCAATAACCTGTTACAATTCCGCTGCAGGCACGGGGGCTCAGAACGCTTTCAGGATCTCGCGCAGGCCGGGTTCGGCCACCATATTGGCGGCGTCGTTGGCCGTGACCCAGCGGCGTTCCCGGGTGCCGGCCTCGGGGAAGGTCTCGGCCAGGTCGGCGACCTTGATCTTGTAGACCTTGGCCTCCACCGGGATTTCCAGCCCCTCGTTGAGCCGCTTCATGTAGTCGAAACGGCCCACCGCCCGAGGCTTGATCGAAGCGGGGCGCACCCCGGCTTCTTCCCAAGCCTCTTGCGCGGCCGCCGCCGGGGCGTCCAGCCCGTCGATCGGCCATCCCTTGGGCAAGACCCAGCGCCCGGTGCCGCGGCTGGTGATCAGAAGCACACGTCGGTTTTCGCCGTGCCCATGGTAACACAGGGCAGCCACCTGAAAGGCAGGAGGACGCTGATACAGCGGGCGCAAAAACTCGCGCCAGGCGGTCTGAATGGGTCTGATCACGATGTGTCTGCTCGTTGGGACGTTTTTTCGTATCGCTAAGGTATATACGTCGGAAGCGCGAAAATCCAGCTATCTCACGCAAATGTTGGCATTCAAGCCAAATTTTCGCAAACTCCGGAAAATCATGGACGAGGGCAGGACAATGGCAGCAGAGATCGGGATATACGGTCTGGGCACTATGGGCAGCGCGCTGGCGTTGAACATGGCGGACAAGGGCGTCCGGGTGGCGGTGTCGAACCGCACGCCCGGGGCGGTGGCGGACTTTCTGGAAGAGGCCGGCGCCTTGGCCGACCGGATCGAAGGGCACGACGGGCTGGAGGCGCTGATTGCGGCCCTGCCACAACCGCGAACGATCCTGTTCATGATCCCCTCGACCGCGCCGATGGACGAGATGATGGACCGGGTGATCCCGCTGCTGGCGTCCGGCGACACGGTGATCGACGCCGGCAATGCCGATTTCCACGCCACCCGCGCACGATCCGATCGGCTGGCGCGGCATGATCTGCATTTCGTCGGCATGGGCGTGTCGGGCGGTGAAGAGGGCGCGCGGTTCGGGCCTTCGATGATGGTCGGCGGCACTGCCCATAGCTGGACCCAGCTCAAACCGGTGGCCGAGGCGATTGCGGCGAAATTCGACGGTCAGCCTTGTGTCGCGCACCTCGGCCCGGACGGGGCGGGGCACTTCGTGAAGATGGTGCACAATGGCATCGAATACGCCGATATGCAGGCGATTGCAGAGGTTTACGGCCTTTTGCGCCTCGGCGCAGGCGAAGATCCTGCGGCCATTGGGGCGCGGTTTGCCGCCTGGAACGAAGGCCCGCTGCAAAGCTTCCTGGTCGAGATCACCGCCAAGGCGCTGGCGTCGCGCGATGCGCAGACCGGGCAGCCGATGATCGACGTGATCGTCGACAGCGCCGGGCAGAAGGGCACCGGGCGTTGGACGGTGATCGAGGCGCTGAAGCTGGGCCAATCGGCCAGTACCATCGAGGCGGCCGTGGGCGCACGCATCTGGTCGTCGCAACGCGAACGACGCGCCGCTGGCGCAGCGGGGCTGGCGGCGCCCGGCGCGTTGGACCTGCCGAGCGATGACGATCTTGAGCTGGCTTTGCTGGCGGCGCGCATCCTTGGCCATGCGCAGGGGTTCGACGTGATGCAGGCGGCGTCAGAAGACTATGGCTGGGCGCTCGACATGGGGGTCATCGCGCGGATCTGGCGCGCGGGCTGCATCATCCGCTCGGCGCTGCTGGACGTGATTTCCGAGGCCTTCGCCGACGAGGTGCCGCAGGGCGCGCTGCTGCTGGCCGACCCGATGCGGGCGCGGCTGGACACCTCGGTCCCGGCGTTGCGCCGCGTGGTGGGGGCGGCGGTTTCTGCCGGATACCCGGTGCCGGTATTGTCATCGGCGCTGGCATGGCATGATTCGATGCGTCAGGCCCGCGGCTCGGCGGCGATGATCCAGGCCCAGCGGGATTTCTTTGGCCATCATGGATTCGCCCGGGTCGACGCCGATGGGCAACATCACGGCAGCTGGACGCGGTAGGGTGCGTGATGTCGCGCACCTTCACGTCGTGATGCCCGGAACCTACTCTCGAATCTCGTCGGGCATCACGCCCCAAAGCGCGGTCTTTCTGGCCCAGCCCTTGTAGCCGCCGGAGCTGACCTTGCACCACTCAAGGTCGCAATCGCCGAGACGGGCAATCACCCCCTTTTCGAGCCGCGCCGCCACTGGCGCGCGCTCGTCCGCGCGGACATGCAGGTCAAGGAGGTCGGGCTCCACGATCACCGTCCGTGACCCCGACAAAAGCGCGTAATGCACCCAGCCGCCCGCGCCTTCGCGGTCGCGCACCCGGCGCCAATGGCCGTATTCCGCCGTGACCTCCAGCGGCATGTCGCGCCGCTTGAAGACCCAATCGATGCGGTGGCTGAGCGAAGGCCCGCGCCGCACATTGCCCTCGTTGGCCTTCAGCGACACGAAACGCGGCAGCGGCAGGTTGGTCACCGGCCCCCTGTCGCCCGCGGCCCCTGCGGCGCCTGCCGTCAAACTCACAAGAACGGCGCATAGCGCGCCAAACCGTCCGATCCGGTTACCCATCGTCATGACCTTGCACTGCCTGCCATCTATTATTCGCCGCGGGGTTCTTGTGCCTCCGCGTGCTCTGCGGCACTGTGCCAGCAAGCATGCCCCAAAGGGAAGAAGGAGCCGGGAGAGAATGCCATCAAAACGCCTGAGTGTTGTCGTGACGCGACGCTTGCCCGAGGTGGTCGAGACCCGGATGAAGGAGCTGTTCGACGTGCGCCTGCGCGACGATGACAGTCCGATGAGCCGACAGGAAATCGCCGCAGCGATGGCCGAGGCCGATGTCCTGGTGCCGACGCTGACCGACACGATCGACGCCGGGCTGATCTCCGGCGCGGGCGAGAACCTGAAGCTGATTGCCAATTATGGCGCCGGCGTCGATCATATCGACGTCGAAACCGCCCGCCAACGCGGGGTCCTGGTGTCGAACACGCCTGGCGTGACCGCCGAGGATACCGCCGACATGACGATGGCGCTGATCCTCGCGGTGACGCGGCGGATTCCCGAAGGTCTGGCCACCATGCAGAACGGCGCCTGGAACGGCTGGTCCCCGAACGCGTTGCTGGGCGGGCGGGTCGGCGGGCGTCGCCTGGGCGTGCTTGGCATGGGCCGGATCGGCCAGGCGGTGGCGCGGCGCGCGATGGCCTTTGGCATGCAGGTGCATTACCACAACCGTCGCCGTCTGCGCCCCGAAGTGGAAGAGGGTCTTGAGGCCACCTACTGGGAAAGCCTTGACCAGATGGTGGCGCGGATGGACGTGATCTCGGTCAACTGCCCGCATACGCCGTCCACCTTCCACTTGATGAACGCGCGGCGGCTCAAGCTGCTCAAGCCCCAGGCGGTGATCGTCAACACCTCACGCGGGGAGGTGATCGACGAGAATGCCATGACGCGGATGCTGAAATCGGGTGATATCGCCGGGGCGGGGCTGGATGTTTATGAACACGGCGCGGCGGTGAACCCCGAGTTGCGCAGCCTGTCCAACGTGGTGTTGTTGCCGCACATGGGGTCGGCGACGCTGGAAGGGCGGATCGAGATGGGAGAGAAGGTGCTCTTGAACATCAAGACCTTTGAAGACGGCCACCGCCCGCCTGACCAGGTCGTGCCGGCGATGCTGTAAAGCGCCGAGGTCATCCGGCCCGGTTGCGCACACACCATCCGTCATCCCGGACTTGATCCGGGATCTCATGCTCGCATCTGAACCGCGAGGTCCCGGATCAGGTCCGGGACGCCGCATTTCGGTTGCTGTCGTCAGCCAAGATCGCTGGGCAGCAGCGCGTCGGGCAGGTTCTGATAGCACACCGGCCGTAGGAAGCGGCGGATTGCCAGTGTGCCGACCGAGGTCGCGCCAAAGTTGGTTGAGGCCGGGTAAGGCCCGCCGTGCACCATGCTGTCGCAGACCTCCACACCTGTCGGAAAACCGTTGGCCAGCACCCGCCCGGCCTTGCGTTCCAGAACCGGCATCAGACGTCGTGCCAGCGCCGTGTCGCCGTCGTCCATGTGCAGGGTCGCGGTCAGCTGGCCTTCAAAACCCTTGGCCAGCGTCTCCATCTCGTCCGCGTCGGACACCCGTACCACCAGCCCCAGCGGGCCAAAGACCTCTTCGCCCAGGGCGTGGTCCTGGAGATAGGCCGCAACATCGGTCTCATAGAGGTTGGGTGAGGCATTGCGCCCTTCGTCGGTGTTGCTCACCACCGGTTTCACCGCGTTGCGCCCGTCGAAGCGGCTCTTGCCGTCGCGATAGGCGGCGGCGATGCCATCGGTCAGCATGCATTGCGCATCAACGCCGTCCAGCGCCTCTTTGGCGGCTGCGACAAAGGCATCGCCCGCCGCGCCCTTGTTCACCACCGCGATCCCGGGGTTGGTGCAGAACTGGCCTGCGCCCATGGTCAGCGATCCGGCCCAGCCTTCGGCGATGGCGGTGCCGCGTGCGGTCAGGGCCTCGGGCAGGATGAACATCGGGTTGACCGAGCCCAACTCGCCGAAGAAGGGGATCGGCTCGGGCCGCGCGGCGCAGAGGTCAAAGAGCGCACGCCCCCCGCCCAGCGACCCGGTGAAGCCCACGGCACGGATCAGCGGATGCTGCACCAGCGCGGTGCCGACATCACGTTTGCCGCCCTGGATCAGGCTGAAGACCCCGGGGTGCATGCCGCAGGAGGCGATGGCAGCGGCAATGGCCTCGGCCACGATCTCGCCGGTGCCGGGGTGGGCGGAATGGCCCTTGACGACGACCGGGCAGCCGGCGGCCAGCGCGCTGGCGGTGTCGCCGCCGGCGGTGGAGAAGGCCAGCGGGAAGTTCGACGCACCAAAGACCGCCACAGGACCAATGGGCCGCTGCACCATCTTCAGATCGGGCCGGGGCAGGAGCGCGCGGTCGGGCAGGGCCTCGTCATGGCGCCGGTCGAGGTAATCGCCCTTGGCGATATGCTCGGCAAACAGCCGCAACTGGCCGACGGTGCGGCCGCGCTCGCCTTCGAGCCGGCCAGCGGGCAGGCCGGTTTCCGAGGTGCCGATCTGGGTGATCTGGGCGCCGCGGGCGTCGATTTCGTCTGCGATGGCATTGAGAAAGGCAGCACGCTCGGTGCGGCTGGAATAGCCATAGGACCAGAAGGCCTCTTCCGCCGCCTGGCAAGCCTGGTCAACCAGCGCCGGGGTGCCGACGGCATAGTCGAAGGCCGGGCCGTGGGCGGGGGACGAAGCAAAGGTGGCCTCGCCCGCGACCCAGTCGCCGGCGATCAGGTGTTTGCCGTGAGGGGTGAATTGATCTGTGTCGGGCATGTCGGTGTCCGGCTCCTTGGGGCTAGCGGTTGTTGGCCTTTCGCCATGCGGCGAATTTGTCCAGGTTCTCTTCCTTGGTGGCGGGATAGAGACCGATGATGGTGGCACCGTCGCGGACCTGTTCGATGACGAAATCCTCATAGACGGTCATCTCGGTGGCTTCCTCGGCCACTTCATCGGCCAAGTGGGCGGGAATGACGATCACGCTGTCATCATCGCCCACCAGGATGTCGCCGGGAAAAACCGGCGCATCGCCGCAGCCAATCGGCACATTCATGTCGATGGCTTCGTTGTTGGTCAGGTTGGTGGGGCTGGAGGGGCGGTTGTGATAGGCCGGCATCTCCAGCTGGCCGATGTTCATCGCGTCGCGAAAGCCGCCATCGGTCACCACGCCCGCCGCGCCGCGTTTCATCAGGCGGGTGATCAGGATGTCGCCGGCGCTGGCCATGCGCGCGTCCTTGCGGCTGTCCATCACCAGCACCGCGCCCTCGGGGCAGGTCTCGATGGCCACGCGCTGGGGATGGTCGGGGCGGCGAAACTCGGTCAGCGGGTTGCGGTCTTCGCGGGCGGGCATGTAGCGCAGGGTAAAGGCCGGGCCCACCATGTTGCGGCCCTTGGGCGCCACCGGACGCACGTCCTGGATCACCTGGTTGCGCAGTCCACGCTTGTAGAGCGCCGTTGCCAGCGTGGCGACCGAGACCTGTTCAAGTCGCGCCCGGGTCTCTGGTTTCAGCGGATGATCGGTCATTTGGTCAATCCTTCGTCGCAAGAGGGAGGTGGCGGGTGCCGGGTTGGTCAGTTGATCTCGGGTTCCGGTACCGGGCCGCCGAATTCGGTCTTGAGGAAGTCGAAATCACAGCCCTTGTCGGCCTGTTCGATATGCTGCGAGAACATGTAGCCGTAGCCGCGTTCATAGCGCGGCGCTGGCGGGGTCCAGTCCTTGCGGCGGGCGTCCAGCTCTTCGTCGGTCAGCCGCACGTTCAGTTTGCGGGCGGGCACGTCCAACTCGATGATGTCGCCGGTGCGGATCAAGGCCAGCGGCCCGCCGACAAAGGCTTCGGGCGCGACATGCAGGATGCAGGCGCCATAGGAGGTGCCCGACATCCGCGCATCCGACAGGCGCACCATGTCGCGATGTCCCTGTTTCAGCAGCGCCTTGGGCATCGGGATCATTCCCCATTCCGGCATCCCCGGCCCGCCCTGCGGCCCCGCGTTGCGCAGCACCATGATGCTGTCGGGGGTCATCGGGTAATCTTCGTCGTTGATGATTTCCTTCAGCTGAGCATAGCTGTCAGCCACGATGGCCGGGCCGGAATGGACCTGGAACTTTTTGTCCATCGCGGCAGGCTTGATCACCGCGCCATCGGGCGCAAGGTTGCCCTTGAGCACGGCGAGCGAGCCTTCGTGGTAGACCGGGTTCGACAGCGGGCGGATCACGTCGTCGTTGTAGTTCACGGCGTCGGCGATGGTTTCGCCCATGCTCTTGCCGCTGACGGTCATGACCGAAAGGTCAAGCTTGTCGCCCAGCTCTTTCATCAGCGCGCGCAATCCGCCGGCGTAGTAGAAATCCTCCATCAGATAGTCTTTGCCGGAAGGCCGGATATTGGCGATCACCGGCGTGGTGCGGCCGATCTCGTCCAGGTCCTCCAGCGTCAGGTCGATGCCCGCCCGCCGCGCCATGGCGATCAGGTGGATGATGGCATTGGTCGAACACCCTGTCGCCATCGCCACCGTCACTGCGTTGCGGGTGCTTTCCCAGGTGATGATCTTGTCGGGCGTCAGGTCGTCCCAGACCATCTCGACAATCCGCCGCCCACAGGCCGCCGACATCCGCTTGTGCCCGGCATCCGGCGCCGGGATTGACGAAGCACCGGGCAGGGTCAGGCCCCAGCCATCGGCAATCGACATCATGGTGCTGGCCGTGCCCATCGTCATGCAGGTGCCATAGGAGCGGGCGATCCCGGCCTCCACGCCCTGCCATTCCTCGCGGCCGATGGTGCCCGCGCGCCGCTCATCCCAGTATTTCCAGACGTCTGTGCCTGAGCCCAGCTTTTGCCCGGCGTAATTGCCGCGCAGCATGGCCCCCGCTGGCAGATAGATGAAGGGAATGCCCATCGAGATCGCCCCCATGATCAGCGCCGGGGTGGACTTGTCACAGCCGCCCATCAGCACCACGCCATCGACGGGATGCGAGCGCAGGGTCTCTTCCACCTCCATCGCGCCCAGATTGCGATAGAGCATGGACGTGGGCTTCAGGAATTGCTCGGCAAAATCCTGGACGGGCAGTTCTGCGGGCATGCCGCCCGCCTGGTAGATGCCTTTTTTCACGTATTCCGCCCGGTCCCGCAGGTGATGGTGGCAGGGCGAGAGATCGGACCAGGTGTTGATGATCGCAATGACCGGCTTGCCTTCCCAGTCGTCGCCCGACAGCCCCATCTGCAACGCACGGCTTCGGTGCCCCATCGAGCGCAGATCGTCGGGGGCAAACCACCGGGCAGAGCGCAGGTCCTTGTAGTCTTTGGGCATGTCACATTCCTTCGGGTTGTCGGTTTGGCAAGGGGTGGGGGCGTCGATACGCGCGGCTGTCGCCTGTCTGCAGGGGCCGGCAGTGCGGGCCTGCCGTCACGCGGGGCGCGCCGCCTGCCCCGGCGGTTTGCAATATCTGCCGCAAGCTTAGCAGCCCGCTACCCGGCGGCGCAATCGAAGCAGAGTTGGTGACCACGAGATCCCTTCGGCTCAGACGTTTGCCGGGGTTGCCCCCGCCACGTTGACGTATAGCGCATAGACCGAATGGCTGGCGGCCATGAACAGCCGGCTGTTGGCGCGTCCCCCGAAGCAGAGGTTGGCACAGCGTTCCGGCAGCACGATCCGTCCGATGGGCGTGCCATCCGGGGCAAAGATCATCACGCCGTCAAGCTCTTCGCTCCCCATGCCCCAGCCGCACCACAGGTTGCCGTCCACGTCGACACGAAACCCGTCCGGCGTGCCGTCACCGGCATCGATCAGCACGCGCTTGCCGCTGAGCGTCACGCCATCCCCGCCCACGTCATAGGCCAGGATCTTGCGCGTCGGCTCGCCCCGGGATTCGACGATATAGAGCATCGACTCGTCGGGCGAAAAGGCCAGCCCGTTGGGGCCGAGGATATCATCCGCCACCACGGCCAGATCACCCGTTTCGGGATCAAGTCGATAGACATTCTGGCCCAGTTCGGGTTCGGAGCGGTAGCCTTCGTAATTGCCGAGAATGCCGAAGACCGGATCGGTGAACCAGATGCTGCCATCGGATTTCACGATGATGTCGTTCGGCGAATTCAGCCGCTTGCCCTGATAGCTGTCGGCCAGAACGGTGATTGTCCCGTCGTATTCGGTGCGGGTGATCCGCCGGTTTCCGTGCTCGCACGAGATCAGCCGCCCCTGAAGGTCGCGGATGTGGCCGTTGGCAAAATCCGACGGCGCGCGAAAGGCCGAGACCTGGCCCGTCTCTTCTTCCCAGCGCATGATCTTGTTGTTGGGGATGTCGCTCCAGAGCAGGTAACGCCCGTCGCCGAACCAGACCGGCCCCTCGCACCAGCGGCACCCGGTAGCCAGCCGCTCGACCCCCGCCAGCGGCAGCCGGTACGCGTCGAACCGCGGGTCAAGCGAGATCACCGAAGGATCGGGATAGCGGCTGGCCGGGCGCCAGTCGTCTGTGCTTTGCTGTCTGTCCGGCATGGTTTCTCCTCCCAGTGGCCTGTATCACGTGCGGCGCCGGGTTCCCGGGTCTGCGCGTGCCGCGTTGCCCATCCGGCCCGGGGTGATGGGGCAGAATTCGGGCAATCCTGGGCGACGGCGGTTGGCGTCCCGGAAACAGGCTGATAACATCTTGTATGACAGCTTTGGAACCGGTGCCAGACGATTCCGCAAACTTCTCTGGTTCCGGCACCGCCCCGCCCATGACAAGGAGACCGCCGAGGATGGCAGGACAATCGCAGCCGAAATCAACCCGCGGCGAAAAGCGGTCACTGGTGGAATCGCTGGTCGCCGACCTGCGCGCCGAGATCCTCGACGGCAAGATCCCCGTTGGTGGCAAGCTGCCCAGCGAAGCGGCCCTGACCGCCCAGCACGCGGTCAGCCGCACCGTGGTGCGCGAAGCCGTGGCCGCCCTGCGTTCGGAGGGGCTGGTGGAGCCGCGGCAGGGTTCGGGCGTGTATGTCACCGGCACGCGCCGCGCCTTTCCATTGCCGTTCGAGAACCTGGCCAGCGAAAAACTGTCGAGCCTGGTGGAAATGATGGAGTTTCGCATCGCGGTCGAAGCTGAATCCGCCGCCCTTGCTGCGGCCCGCCGCTCTCCGGCCCAGGATGCGCGGATCGCCGAGACCCTGGATGCGCTGGACCGCGCGGCAGAGGAGGGCCAGGCCACGGGCGCGCTCGACCTGGAGTTTCACCTGGCGGTGGCCCAGGCGACAAACAACCCCCGCTTCGTGGATTTCTTGACCGCGCTTGGCAAGAACGCCATCCCCCGATCCCGCGTCGCAGAGCAAAGCGATGCCGATGTGACCCAGGCTTATTACGATGAGCTGAACGAGGAGCACCGCCGAATCTTGTCGGCAATATCCGCAGGAGACCCCGCCGCCGCCCGCGCGGCCATGCATCAGCACCTGGAAAACGGCCTGCGCCGTTACCGGGTTGCACGACAACTAAGCGCATAGCTTATCCGACGACTTTCGTTTCTGTTCCCGCTGGACCCAACGGCGATCCGGCGGGATCACGCCGGTTTTCGAAGATCAATATACTTGCCGGCTGTCGATGTGTGAGGCGAGTTCAATATGCCGGGATCCTTGTTCCGTTCTTTGGTCCACGGAAATCCGTCAAGATGCAGATAGGAAGGGGCAGAGGACCTCAAACGCCGAGTGGGCTGCGGGCGTCGGAAATCCGGGCCTGGCTGGGTTGTTTCCGCGCTTTCGGGACGCTTCCGCTGGGCGGGAATTGACCAGACCTTGCCCGAACTCAGTGCAGTTTTGAGGGGGTTGTTGCCCGGTTTGGAAAATTTCAAATTCGGGTATTTTCGCCTTGTAACCCCTATGTTCTCTTGGCTATACGCGTCGGTGGAGACGTGGCCGAGTGGTCGAAGGCGCTCCCCTGCTAAGGGAGTAGGCGGGAAACCGTCTCGAGGGTTCGAATCCCTTCGTCTCCGCCACCCAATCTTTTCAGATTCATTTCCACCCCAGAAAATCGCGTAAATTCAACTTGTTACGCGGTTTCCGAGTCCGGGCACGTCCCAGGCCGTCCCGGTGCTTCCCTTGTTTGAGTGACCAGTTTGAGTGACAAATCGTGGTCTGAGTAACTAGCAGGAGGTTCGGTCGATGCTGACGTATCAGCAATGCATGGGTGCCAAGGGCGAGTCGAAGCGTCGTTTTCTGGCTGACGGGGATGGGCTGTTCTTGTCGGTCAGTCCCAAGGGTAAGAAAAGCTGGGTGGTCCGCTACCGGCAGGACGGCAAGCAGGAGAGCGCTGGGCTGGGCAGTTTTCCAGCCGTATCGCTGGCCAAGGCGCGTGAGAAGCGCGACGCGATCAACCTCGCAGCGGCAACGGGTGGTGACGTGAAATCGGCCATGTCGGACAAGGACACTTCGAACTTCGCGTATTACTTCGAGCAATGGTGGCGCAAAACGGCACCCGAATTGTCAGCCGCTTACGGCAGCCAAGCCTATCGGCGGATGGAGCGCTATGTGCTGCCCAAGCTGGGCGCGAAACCCATGGACGCAATCACCCCGCAAGAGGTTCTGGCCATCATCCAAAAGGTTGAGGACAAGGGCCACTTCGAGACGGCGCGACGGCTGAAAGACCACATCGGGCGGGTGTTCAAGTTTGCGCGGTTCGAGGGCATCCAGAACAACCCGGTGGAAGGCATCAACGAACGGCTGCGCCCGCGACCTAAGCAAAAGCACATGCCTTTCGTGCCGCCGTCCGAGATGCCGCAGTTCTTTTCAGCGCTGCGCCAGTTCGGTGGCGAGCGGCAAACGAAGATCCTCTTGGAACTGGTCATTCGAACGATGGTCAGGACAAACGAGTTGCGCGAAGGCCGCTGGTCGGAACTCCATGGTGACGAATGGCGCATCCCGGAGGAACGCATGAAGATGAGCCGTGACCATATCGTGCCCATCGTGCCGCAGGTCGCGGCGCTGTTCGAAGACCTGAAAGGCGTCTGTGACGATCCAGAAACGTGGGGCTCGCATCGCGGCACGAACCTGCGCCCGACCGGGGATGAGATGTGCGCCATTTCAGAGAACGGGATGCTCTTTGCGCTTTACCGGATGGGCTACAAGGGCCGGGCAACCGTGCATGGTTTCCGCCGTACCGCGTCCACCTTCCTCAACGAGTGTGCCAAGTTCCGGCCCGATGTGATCGAGATGCAGCTTGCGCACGTCGAAGGCAACAAGGTGCGAGGGGCTTACAACGCCGCGACCTACCTTAAGGAACGCCGCCAGATGCTCGAATACTGGAACGGTCAGGTTGACCAGTGGAAGGCCACGGGCGACTTGTTGGGCTGAAACGAGAAACGCCCCACCCGAGGGTGAGGCGTTCGACCGGCGCGACCCTCGCCGCCAAGCATGTTTCGCGCCGGTTTTCGGTCAGCCGTGAAGCCGCACGTTGACGCTGGCACTGGGGTTGCCTGCGACCGTGACGGCAAGGCCGATTTCCGGATTGTTGCCGCTGTCGTCGTCGGTGGTGACCAGCCCGGCGCTTTCATCGAAATAGACCGCTGCCCCTACTGTGAACGCGTCGGTGGCCACCTTGGCCATCTGGAACACACCTTGCGTCACCAGGTCGAGATCTTCGCCAATGGCCGCGTTGCCCGCGGCGATGCCAAAGAGGTTGCCGACAAGCACTCCGTCGCCGGATGTTGCCGCCGCAGCCGCCGTCACGGTGATGTTGTCACCTTTTTGCACGTAATTCTTCATTTTTCAGAGTCCTTTGCTGGTCTGGAAGCGGATGGTGTTCGCCGCCCCGCCGTAGTTGCGAATTTCGGCCTTCACCTTGGCAAGCGCACGGGACACTTCCGCTTCGCTGCGGTATTCCACTTCCTTGCCATCGGAGCCGCGAACGCGCCGCGTGCCGCTGTAAAGCGCCTCTTCGAGGTCAGCTTGGAAAGCCGTCAGTTGGGCGAGGGTCGCCATCAGACACCCTCATTGAGATAGGCGCCGCGCCAGTCGATCGCGCCGCAGCCGAAGTCGAGCACGATGCGGAACTCCATGCCGAGCACATCCCAGCCTTCGCGGCTGGCCATCTGCGGCCCCTGGGCGCTGGACAGGTAGCTGTATTCGAGCACCGGCAGCGTGCCGGGGTCCGCGAACACATACCAGCTTGCATCGGTGATGCGCGGATCGACCAGCAGCGTGAGGCGTCCCGAGAACGGGTTCACGTCCGACACGCTGGCGGCATAGATGCTGGCCAGCAGTTGTTCCGCGTCGGTTTCCAGTTCCGGGCCGACCAGCAAATATTTCGGCGTCGCGTTGATCGGCGTCACGCCATCCAGCGCTTTCATGCCGCGCATCGCCTTGCGGGCCACATCGAGGTTGGTCACGTCCAATGCGGTGCCGCTTCCTGCAAGGTTGCCGTGATCGGCATGGAACAGCGCCGTGCTATCTTCGCCCATCGTCGGGTTCGACAACAGAAGGCTCAGCAGCAGGTTGGCTTCGGTTTCGGCTGCCATGCGGCCGGCGGTGCTGCCCCAGTCGCGGAAAGCGCCGAGATCATCGTTGATGAGGGCCTTACGCGAAATAGCGAATTGGGTGGCATAGGTGTCCAGCGCATAGGACTCGGTTGCCTCGCCGCGCGTGGTGTGGGTGATTTCGCCCGACTCAGTGACCTTCTGCATCTGGCCCACGTCGCTCAGCTTGATCCGGGTTCCGGCCCGGAAATCGGCCAAGGTGCTCTGCCGCGCCAGGGTGGTTTTGACCGGCGACTGTGCCGCCTGGTATGCGCCCATCAAAGTCCGGTTGCCGGTCGAGGTCAGCAGGTTCGGGAAGTCGGACGTGGTGTGCATCGCTGCCCGAAAAAGCTGGTCTGCGTCCATCGCGCGGGTGCTGACGCCCGTGGCTTCGACACAGGCCCGCGCCATGTCGCGCAGCGACTCGTTCATGAAGGGCCGCGCTGCCTCGGACGGCGCCTCGCCCGACACGCGGGCAAAGAGCGCATCACCGCGGCGCTGCATCTGCGTTGCGGGGTCTTCCTGCGTGGCCACGGTGCGGATGCGCACCGGCTCTGCCGCGCGCCGGGTGGCCAGAGCCGCGTCACGGCCCGACTGGCGAACCTCATCGTCGCTGAGCTCATCACCCGCCGCTTCCATGCGGGTGGCCCAGTCCTCATCGAGGTCATGTGCCGCGCGGACACGGGTGATCAGCGCCGCGCGCTCCGCATCAATTGTCAGGTCTTCGTTTTCCATATGCTCTCTGCTCCGAAACGTTGCCGCGCTGTCCGCGGGAATGGGAACGGCTGAAACCTCTGAGATTGACCACGCCGCCGCCGTCCTGACGCGGGCCTTGTTTTGAGGATCGGTCGCGGCTTTCCACTTTGTTACGCGGTAGCCGACCGATACCCCGCGCAGGGTTCCTTCGCGGATGCGCTCCACCACGGGCTGCGCATCTGCGGCATTCGACAGGCGGATGGTGGCAAGCAGCGCGCCGCCTTCCATCCGGTAAGCTGTGACGGTGCCGACCACATCCCGCGCGCTGCCTTGGCGGTGACCGTCCAGCACAGGCGCGCCGACCAGCCCGGAAAGGTCCAGCCCGGCTGGGTCTAGCCGTTCGACATAGGCGCCGCGCGCATCGCGCCGGGCCACATCGGCAAAGGTGGAAATCACGGCTTCGACCGTCATGGCATCGGCGTCGAAAGTGTCAGGTGTGAATGCGGCGGCCCGCGTGAGAATATCGTCAAGCGGCATCGCCGGACTCCGTGCTGTTCTGGGGATCGGCGGCGCGTTCGGCATCGAGGTCTTCCAGAGACCAGCCGCGCGCGGCGACCAGCTTGCGGCGCGAGGTCAGCCCGGCTTCCAGTTCGGCCACATCGGCTTGCACTTGCTTGGCCGGATCGACCTGCATGAAGGCGGGTGGCAGCCAGTCGCAGGCAAGATGGGCGCGGGGATTGGACTCGAAGTCGGGTGCTGCCAGTTCGCCCGACAGGACTCCGTGTTCCACAACGCGCTGATAGACCGGGCGCAGGAACTGGGGAACCAGCGTTCCATATTGGATTTGCTCGACACGTTGGCGGAAGGGCAGAAGCCCTGCGCGAAGCGAACTGTAGTTCGCATTTGTGAGGTCGCCGGACAACAGGTGTTCCGGCAGACCAAGACCGGCGGCAAGCTGTTGCAAGTTGAGCCTAAGAAAAGCGCCAATCTCGTTCGCCTGGCCGGGGGTGTTGAACTTCACATCCAGGCCACTGGGCAACCGTTTCATTGTGCCGGGTTCAAGGCCGGTGTCGAGAATGCCGCCGTCTTCGGTGCCCTCATAGGGTTCGCCGCCGGTCCCATTGAGGTCAGTCAAGAAAGCGGCGTGCATTGCCGCCACCTTGGTCCCGACAAGCAGCGCGTCGCACAACTGGTCGAACTCGGAAGCGGGCAGGATCACCGGGGCAAGCCACGACACGCCGCGGACCTGACCCGCCGCCAGCGGTTTCATCACATGGCAAATGGTCTCTGCCGGAACCCGGACGGGCGGCGCATAATTGGCGAACTGGTCATGCGGGCGGCTGGGCAGAATGTGATAGGCGATGCGAGCGCCGTCCGCGTCGAACTCAACGCCCTGCACGATGCAGGACCCGTTGCCGAGTTCGCGGGTCAGGGACTCGTCAACCAGTTCCGGTGGAACAAGCCGCAGCTTTGGTCCCGCATCGCTGGGGATGATCTGCACAAAGGCTTCCCCGTCGATCACCAGCCCACGGGCGACCTCAGCCTGCAGCCCTTCGAAATCGGTGCGGCCGTCCGCATCGCAATCATCAGACCGGTTCTGAAAATGCGCCGTGAGATCGGCGCGCGTGTCTGCGTCGGGGTGCTTCGACACAGGCACGATGCCGGGCCCGACAAGAGCGCCTGTCCAATTGGCAACCGCCTGGCAGAGCCACGGGTTGTTTGCTGCCAGATAGCGGGCGCGACTGCGAAGCGAAGATCCCGCCGCGGCAACCTCTGGGTTCACGTGACCGAAGGTGCCCAGCCCGTTGCCGCGTCGCCCGCCTGCCGCGCCATCGAAGCGCCGGACGGCAGTGGGCTTGGCGGGCCGTTTGAATAGGTCCAACAAGCCCATGCTCAGTCCTTGCCTTGCGACTCGGCCTTGGCTGCCATTGCTTTGAAGATCGGGCGCATCAAATTGAAGAATTTGATACGGATTTCCGACTCGAGACCGTCTACGTAATCGTCAGAATCTTCTCTGCCGGGCATTACGTTAAAGAAGGTTTCAGGGTCCATCGCATCTTGTTCGAGAATGCCGCGATTGACTCCACTATCGGTCCACCTGCACCAGCGGAATTGCGGGGAAAGTGCATCGCCGTCGCGCATCATGCGGATTTCGAGGAACCAGTTTTCACCCTTCGTCAAACCTGCGACAGCGTGCTTGAATTCACGCTTTTCGAAGGCTTCAACAAGTGCGGTGGAATCCATCCGTGCATCCGTAGCTGCAATGCAAATGCGGGCTTTGGATAATTCCGCGAGGTCATACATCAGCGCGCCACGTTTGCCGGTCAGCCCCGGCACAGGTTTGATTTGCTCGGCTGCGTAGAGCGCTTTCAATTGGCGAAGCACGCCCCTGGCGTTTGGGCGACGTTCCAGCTTGGCAATCAGTTCCGCTGTCTCCTGCAGTGTGATCGGTGCGACGGGCATGGTGGCGTTCTCCTTAATTTCGGGCCAATCTAGCTATATGCATATCTGGAGTCCACATAATATTTGTCTGGACAGTAGTTATCCATATTGCCATGCTTAACCCATGACTCGTCCTTCGGTCCATTGGGCCGCGAGTTTGTCATGATGATGGTGAGCTATGGGGAGGGGCGGCTTAGGGTCGCCCCTTCTCGCAACAAGGGGAACAGGATGGCCCATGGCCGAAAATTGAAACACACCCAACCGATCTCAGAGGCTGAACTGCGCGACAAGCTAATCAGGCTGCTGCTACGGGCGCAGCGCGAGCCGGATTTAATGGAGAGCATCGCGCTATTAGGCGCCGCGATCCGCCTGGCAGCCCAACACGGGTATTACTTTGACGGGCGAATACCACGGCTTGTCGAATGGCTAAAAAATGGAAATCCCCCTGCGCAGGCCAATGCACAGAGGGTTCAACAGAGCGAATGCGGGGAGTCTTCCTATGAGGGACAGTATTGCAGTTAAGACGCAGTTGCAAGTGACTGATGTGGTCGAACTGTACAAATTGGGCGTGGCGATGCACTTGCTGCAACCGGCGTCGAAGGAGCCAATCGGGAAAGGGTGGCGGGCCAAACGTTCACCGCTGGATGAAATCCTTCGTGGCGTCGAAAGGGGCTGCAACGTCGCCTTCCAAATGGGCAAGCCCTCAAAGACACCCTACGGTTACCTGCATGCGCTTGACGCGGACGTGCGCGACCCAGCCAAGCAACGCGACCTGGACGCAGCCCTGGATGCTGCCCTTCCCGAGTCCGCGCGACGCTTCACGGTGAAGACCGGTAGCGGCACCGGGCATCACCACTACTTCTTTTCGCCTGAGCCATTGGCGTCTCACAAACTGGCAGGAGGCGAGGGTTGGGAACTTGCTGTGAAAGGCACCGGCACCTATGTCGTCGCGCCCGGTAGTATCCATGACATCACCGGGTTGCCTTACGAATGGGTGTCAGGCAGGCGCCTTGATCCATCCTTGCTTGAAATGGTCACGCCGCCACGCGTGGCACTTGGCCCGCTGCGCAAGGTCGAGCGGCCGGCACAGGCTGCACCCGCTGAGCCGGTTCCGCGGGAAGAGCTTCAAGAAGCGCTCGACCAGTTGACCCCCTCCGAACTCTGCTATGACGAGTGGAAAGACGCGGGCATGGCACTGCACTATGAGAGTGGCGGAGCAGACTGGGGCTTCGACCTGTTTGACTCCTGGTCACAGCGCGACCCGCGTTCCAGATCGGACGGTGGTTATCCGGGCGAACGCGAGATGCGCTCCAAATGGCGCAGTTTCGGCAAGGGTAGCGGCGCGGCGATCACAGGGGCGACTCTGCTGTTCATGGCGCGCGAAACCCAGCACAGCAATTTCATCGAGCAATGCCTGGCAGAGTTGGAAGACCTGCCGGAACTTCCCAATCACATGCTGGGTCCGAAAGCGCAGAACGACGATCTATCCGCATTGGACATCAAGGCACAACCCAGTGCGCTGCGCTTCCTTTCGCCCGACGAATGCAGCACGGCACCGCGCCGCGGCTACATCGTGAAACGGTTGCTGGCACCGGGTGACGTGGCAGCGATTGTCGGCGCGCCTGGCTGCGGCAAGTCCACCCTGGCGCCAATGCTGGGCTACGCAGTTGCCCAGGGCAGGGAAGCCTTCGGTTTGCGCACGAAGCCTGGTGGCGTGTTCTACGTCGCGGCCGAAGACGAAACCGGCCTGCAGATGCGCGTAGCAGCGCTGCGCCGCGAGCATGGGCCAGCAGACGGCTTCAAGGTTGTCGCAGGTGTGTCGAACCTCTTGGAGAAGAACTCGCCGGATTTGCTGGCATTGTGTAACGCTGTCAAGGAGCAGCGCCCGACGCTAATCGTGATCGACACGCTGGCCATGGCGTTTCCGGGGCTGGAAGAAAACGACGCGACGGCGATGGGCCGGGTCGTGAAAGTGGCGCGAAGCCTGACCAGGTGGGGCGCCGCGGTTGTCCTGATCCATCACGACACAAAATCCGGCGACGGGCTGCCCCGCGGGCATAGCGTTCTGAACGGGGCGCTTGACGTTTCGCTTGCGCTCAAGCGCGACGGCAAGACTGTCACGGGCAGGCTGACGAAGAACCGCAACGGGCCATGCGACCTGGAGATCATGTTCGAGATCGAAGGGGCGGAACTCGGCACCGATGAAGATGGAGAACGCATCACGGCTGCGCTGTGTCGACCGATGGAAGACAGCTTCGCGGACCTTGGGCCGGTGAACGAAAAACAAAGGGCTTTCATGAGTACGCTGTATTCAATCGGGCAACGCGACGGGTGTGACGAAGTGGCCGAAAGCGCGCTGCGGATTGAACTGGATCAATCCAAGGTTTTGTCCAGGACGGACACCAGCGACGCCCGGCGGAAGGCGTTTGACAGGGCGCGCGACGGCTTGCTTGGACAAGGCGTTCTGTCCAGAAATCCTGAAACAGGAGGCCTTAAGCCTTTGATACCATTTGAGGTTTGCTTTGCAAGGTCGCGTTTGGACATTCAGGACACGTCACGGACAAGGCAAAATGTCCAGTGAGGATGGACCATGGACGGACAGGACACACCCCTTAGGGGGTGTCCGTTGTCCAGTCCACCTTGGAAGGGAAAGAGATGAAGGGATGAGTGAAATGGAGCAACTGGCAGCGGATCGAACTGAGCCAATCGAGGCGGCAACACCCCTGGATCGAACCAGTTCAACCGCATCCCGTCGATTGGATCAGTCCAATTTTCTCTGGGTCCCTCTCAGCGCATCTGCGGGCGGGGAACGCTGACCGCGACTCGTCGCCCTTTACGAAGAAAATTGAATAGGATTAACCTGCCATGCGAGACGCATATAGCGACCTCCTGGGGCCTTCCAAGCCCGCCCCGCTACCCGGTATCCCGAAGGAGCCGGAACTGCCCTCAGTGGTCCATGAGGCGACGCTGGCGGCCCTTCTAGGTGTGAACCGCAGCCGCATCGCCCAACTGGTCCGAGACGGCGTGTTGCGCCGCGCTGGTCGTGCCCGTTTCGACCTGCAGGCATCGGTTCGCGCCTATGCGGACAATTTGCGCGACAAGACGCGCCGGATTGGACCTGGTGCATCTGGAAATCCCGCAGCCGCCGAATTGAACGAGGCCAAACTGCGCCTCACCCGTGCCCAGGCTGATGAGCGGGAAGCGAAGGCCGCCGCAGCCAAGGGTGAACTGGTCAGGGCAACAGAAGTTGAACGCGCATGGGCTGGGGTGTTGCGTGACGTGCGTGCCGCGATGCTGGCGGTGCCCAGCCGCTGCGGCGCCGCTCTGCCGCATCTCAGCGCCCATGACATTGCCGCGCTGGAAGGCGAGGTTCGCGCCGCCCTAGAAGGTCTGGCCGATGGGAATTGAGATCATCCGCCGCAACGCGCTGCAGGCGCTGCGCCCGCCGCCGAATACGCCGCTTGCAGACTGGATCGAGTCGCACATCCGCCTGCCGCAGACCGCATCGGCAACGCCCGGCAAGATGAGGCTTTGGGCCTATCAGCGTGGCATCTGCGAGGCGATTGACGATCCTGAGATCGAGCGGGTCACGGTGCTGAAATCTGCCCGTATTGGCTACACGCAACTGCTTTCCGGCGTCATTGCCAACTATTGCGCCAATAGTCCTTGCCCCATCCTGGCCGTCCAGCCGACCAGCGACGATGCGCGGGATTACAGCGTCGACCTGGAAGCGTTGTTCGAGGCGTCGCCCGCGCTGCGCGGAATCCTGTCCGACGAAGCCGACGAAACTGCGCGTTCGACCATGATGAATCGGAAGTTTCCCGGTGGCAGCCTCAAGTTCCTGGCAGCCAAGTCGCCCCGCAATCTGCGACGCCACACAGCGAAGGTGCTCTTGCTGGATGAAATCGACGGCTATGAGGTCAGCCAGGAAGGTGATCCAATCGAACTCGCAACGATGCGCACCCTGACGTTCCGCGACCGAAAAATCATCGCGGGCAGCACGCCCGTCTTCGACTTAGGCCCGGCGACGCGCCTCTATGAAAAGTCCGACAAGCGGATCTTCGAAGTGCCGTGCCCGAGTTGCGGCGAATATTCTGAGATCAAATGGGCCGATATTCGATGGGATGAGGGCGACCCGGATTCGGCCCATTGGGTATGCCCGGCGAATGGCTGCGTGGTCGAGGAACGCGACAAAGCTGCCATGGTCGCAGCGGGCCGCTGGCGGGCCACGGCGCCGGGTGTGAAGGGTCATGCCGGGTTCGCGATCAACGCCCTTGTGAGCCCGCATCACAACGCCCGCTGGGGCAAGCTGGCAGCCGAGTTTCTGGAAGCCAAGAAGGCACCCGAAACCCTGCAAACCTTCACCAACCTGGTGCTGGGCGAACCCTGGAAGACCGAAGGTGAAGATCTGGACGAACACGAACTCTACGGGCGGCGCGAGGCTTTCAGAATGGACGCCTTGCCCGAAGACGTGCTGTTGCTGACCGCCGGGGTTGATTGCCAAGACGACCGCCTGGAAATCGTGCTCATGGGTCACGGGCGTAGCGACCTGTTCGCCCTGGATCATCGCATCCTCTGGGGCGCCATAGACGGCGATGCGGTCTGGGAGGAACTGGATGCGCTGTTGCGCACGCGCTGGCAGCATCCGAACGGTGGTAGCTTGGCAATCGACGCCTGCGCGATCGACTCGGGCGACGGTGGTCACACTGACCTGGTTCACGCCTTCACCCGCCCGCGCTTCGGGCGGCGCGTGGTCAGCATCAAGGGCGTGCCGGGCTTTTCGCGTGCCTTCCTGCAACGCAGCGGGGCGAAAGGCGCACCACTATGGCTGGTGGGCAGCGACGCAGTGAAATCGCAACTGTTCAATAGACTGGCGCGCGGGGAGGGGGTTCGGTTCTCGGATGCGCTGGAACCGATCTACTTCGAGCAACTGACCAGCGAACGCCGGGTGGTGCGCTATTCCCATGGCAAGCCCGTGGCCCGGTTCGAGAGGATCAAGGGGAAGCGGGCCGAGACGCTGGACGCGACCGTTTATGCATGGGCGGCGCGGCAGTTGATCGGCATGAACCTGGACCGGCGCCAAGAAGAACTGGCGTCGCGGGCTGCGCCGAAACGGAAGCCCGCGGTGGTCAAGTCTCGGTGGTTGTCGGGTTGAAAAGTAGCTGAACCGAGATATTCAGGTTTTTCAGAACACGGTGTTGCCGGAGCCGCCGGCCGACAATAGGGTGCTTGAAACAGAAATTAGTGGTGCTCCAATGGATCTTATTACCATAGGCATGTTGGTGTGGATATTGTCTGCGCCTATTTTTTTGATCTTGGTTTTCATTTCGCGGTCAAAGTTGCGGAAGGTTCGAGCGGAAAAGGCCGAACTCGAAGAAAAAGTTCAACGTACTCAGACAGAAGCCGAGGAAAAAGTGAAAGCCTCGGACAAAAAATACTCCTGGATCACGTCGCGCGAAAACGAGATCGAGCGTTTGCAAGTAAGCGCATCCACGTTGCGGCGGGACATCGAAGAACTGCGCGGTTCCTACAGAGAAAAGAAGGAAGTATACGACCGCCTCAAAGAGCAGGTGGCCCTGTTTGACGAACGAATATCCTTTGCCGAGCTTGGGGTCTACGAGCCACATTTCGACTTCGGGGACGCCGAAGCCTATAAGACTGCGATCAAGAGTGTGCGTGATCAGCAGAAATCTATGGTATCTGCCAAGAGCGCCACAAATTGTCCGACGGATTGGACAGTTGACGGGAGCAAAGCAAAGGGAGCAGCAATGGTGAATCGCCAGACGCGACTGACCTTGCGGGCGTTCAACAACGAGTGCGAAGCGGCGATAGCGAATGCTCGCTGGAACAATGTGAACGCCATGGAAAAGCGCATCTTAAATGCGGCGAAACAAATCAATGCAGCCAACGCTTCAATGAACTTGAATTTGAGCGAAGAGTATATCGCATTGAAACTGGATGAGCTGCATCTAACGCACGAATATCGAGAACAGCAAAAACGCGAAAAAGATGAGCGCGCCGAACGCGCGCGACTAGAGCGAGAAGAGAAGAAGCTTCAAGCAGACGCAGCTAAAGCTGAAAGGGAAGAACAAAAGTACCAAGAGATGCTTGAGAGAGCACGACAGGAAGCTGGTGTTGATGAAAGCAAAATTTCCGATCTGGAACGTGCATTGGCAGAGGCTCACGAAAAGACTGAAAGGGCCAAATCCATGGCTGAGATGACCAGGTCCGGATACGTCTATATCATCTCGAACGTTGGCAGCTTTGGCGAAGATGTAGTGAAAATTGGCCTCACGCGACGACTGGAACCCGACGACCGTGTGCGTGAACTTGGGGATGCCAGCGTGCCTTTCACGTTCGACACACACGCTATGATATATTCGGAGGAAGCGCCGTGGCTCGAGTCTTCGCTGCACCGGGAGTTCGACGATCGAAGAGTCAACGCTTCAAATATGAGAAAAGAGTTTTTTCAAGTCTCGCTGGAAGAAGTTGAGGAGGCGGTCAAACGTCTTGCACCGGATGCCACCTTCTTTAAGGACCGCGAAGCACAAGAATGGCATGAGACCCTTTCGCGCCGCAAACAGCTATTGGCGGCGCAGGAGATCAATGGAGCACTGCCGGACAATATCTGAGTTTGCTTCGCTCTTGTTGCTCAAATTGAACCAGTTCGATTCGGTTTCTGAGCGACAAGTTGAGCGACAAACCCGTCCAAGCGCCTGAATTGTAGTCGAAAATGGCGAGCTTCGTCTCCGCCATAAATCCGACATTTCTGGCGCCTAATAGACTGAAATATATGGGAAAATTCTCCCTCGGCCCGTCGGTGGTTGCAGTTTTGCTGCACACGGTGCTGCACTTTTTGCTGCCCTTTTTTGCTTGGCGCGACCCGGCATTTTCGCCTATCCATTTGATATGATCCATCGCCGCAACAACACCTTCCATCTGCGCCGTCGCGTTCCAAAGCGTTTCCAGGGCGTCGAGAGCCGCAAGATTGTGGAAGTTTCCTTGCACACTGACTCGGAAAGCGTTGCCGCGCACAAGGCACAAGCCGCATGGGCACAAATGGTTGAGGCTTGGGAAGCCCGCCTTGCGGGTGACAGTGAGGATGCGGAACGCCGCTTCGCCGCCGCGCAGGAATTGGCCGCAGTACGTGGCCATCGCTACATGAGCGCACCTAAGGTGGCGCAGTTGCCGGTTGAAGAATTGCTTGCCCGCGTTGAAGCTGTCATGGGGCGCGACGGCAAACCCGACAAGACGGAAGCCGCTGCCATGCTCGGCGGTGCCAAGGAACCCGTTATCACGGTCACGCGGGCGCTGGAACTCTATTGGTCCCTTGCGGCTGACAAGACGCGCGGCAAGAGCGAAGACCAGCTTCGCCGCTGGAAGAACCCGCGCCTGAAAGCCGTGAAGAACTTCGTAGCGGTCGTCGGTGACAAACCGCTGCATGAGATCAGCGGCGACGACATGCTGGACTTTCGCGGCTGGTGGATGGAACGGCTTGAAGAGCAAGGGCTCACACCCAACAGCGCCAACAAGGATTTGATACACCTTGGCGACGTGCTGAAAACCGTCAACAAGATGAAGCGCCTCGGGCTGGTCCTGCCTCTCTCCGATTTGTCGTTCAAGGAAGGCGACAAGAAACAGCGCCCACCATTCTCCGAAAAGTGGATACGCGATAAGCTGGTTGCGCCCGATGCACTGGCAGGATTGAACCCGGAAGCGCGTTGTATCGTTCTTGGCATGGTCAACACAGGATACCGTCCCAGCGAAGGCGCGGCGCTGACCCGCGACACGATCCGGCTGGACGGCAAGGTGCCGCACATCTCGATTGAACCGAACGGGCGGCAATTGAAAAGCCAATACGCGCGGCGCGTTATTCCCTTGGCGGGTGTGAGTCTTGAGGCGTTCAAGGAATTTCGGGACGGCTTTCCCCGTTACCGCGAATCCTCGGCAAGCCTCAGTGCGACGGTGAACAAGTTTCTGCGCGGAAACGGGTTGCTGGAAACCCCGGAACACAGCCTCTACAGTCTTCGTCATGCCTTTGAAGACCGGATGCTCGCAACCGGGATAGATGATCGCATCAGGCGTGACCTTTTCGGCCATCGGCTGACCCGGGAACGCTATGGGAAAGGCGCGAGTCTGGAGCATTTGCACAGCCTGATTCAGGCGTTTGCCATCTGAGCGGCCAGCTTTGCGCGGGCGCGTTCGATGGGGCAGTTGATGTTCGCGGTCTCGGCCAGCTTCAGTTCTTGGTCAAGGCGCTGGAAGATCGGCGCATACACGTCGTCTTCCGCGTAGAGTTCAGCCACGGCGGCATGAGCGGCGCGAAGCCGCTCCAAATGTTTATGTGCCGCCATAGCCATCGGCTTCAGAAGTCCGACAGGCGCACTTTGACGGTGCCGGTGGAGGAGCCGGCCGCGGCAACCGCGATGCCCAGCTTGGTGTTTGAGCCGGAGTCGTCGTCAGTCGTGGCGAGTTCCGCGGACGCGTCCCAGAAGATCTCTGCACCCAGCGACACGTCGTCAACAGCGACCTTGGCGATTTCGAAGACGCCGCGCGTGGCGACATCGACATTGGCGCCCGATGCTGCGTCGCCCAGGGCGATGCCGACGATTTCGCCGGCAATGACGGGTGCGCCGCTGGTCACGGTCGCAGGGGCGGGTATCGTCAGGAAGTCTCCCCTTTGAACGAAGTTCTTGGCCATGATTTCAAAGTCCTTTCGAGGTGTTGAAGCGGATCATGCGGGCGGGCTTCTGCGCGCCGGCGATTTGGGATTTGAGGTCGAGGATGTAGAGGCGCAGCGCGTCACGGTTGGCGGGCCGGAATTCGACCCGCTCGCCGTTGCTGTCATAGACTGCGACCAGCGCCTGGCCCGTCATGAGATCGTGCCAGGCGGTTTCCGCCTCGGTCAGCCGTTGTGCCAGGGTTGCCATCAGCTGGCCCCAGGATTCTTGTACGCGCCGCGCCAATCGGTCCAGCCGCAGCCGAAGTCTAGGAAGGCGCGGTATTCCATGCCAAGTGTGTTCCAGGCTTCTTTGCGCTGGATTTGAACGCCTTGGGCCGATTGCAGGTAGGCGAATTGCAGCGCCGGGACACGTGCCGGGTCGGCCATGAGATACCAGGCATCGCCGGCCAGACGCGGTTCGATCACCAGCGCAAGCCGTTGGGCGAAGGGGTTTACGTCCTCGGTCGTCGCAGCATAGATCGACGCAAGCACCTTTTCTGCCGTGGTTTCAAGCTCGGGGCCGACCACCAAGTAACGGGGTGTAACGCCGATGATGGTTTCCCCGTCCAGCCCCGTCACACCGCGCATGGCCTTGCGGGCAGCGTCCAGCGTGGTTTCGCTCGGATCCGCACCGGCCCCCGCGAGGTTGCCGCGCGAGGTATGGAACACCGCGGTGCCGTCGCTCATGTCGGGATTGCCGGTCAGGATGGAAACCAGTTCGTCGGCTTCGGTCTGCGCGGCTGCCTGGCCAATGGCGGAGGTCATGTCGCCCAACATGTTCAGATCGTCGTCGATCAGCAGCTTGCGGCTGACGGAGATCCCCCGCCCAAAGGTCTTGAGGCACATGGATTCGCCGGTCTCGGCGCGGCTGGTATGAGTGAATTCGCCATGCTCGGACATTTCCTCAAGCCGGCCCATCTCGCCCAGGCGGATGCTCTGCGACGGTTTGAAATTCGGAAGAGTCCGTTGCCGCGCCAGACGTTTCAGCGGCGACTCCGCGGCCCGGTAGCTGTCCAGCGCGACCCGGCCCATTGCGTTGCTGACCACCAGCGGGAAATCGGACGTGCCGTGCGCCGCGCGGGTGAAGACTTCATCCGTCGAAAGGCCGCGGGTCGCTTCCCCGGCCCGTTGCAGCGAGTCCAGTGCCATGTCACGCAGGCTCATGTTGACGAATTCGCGGCTCGGCTCGGGCAGGTCACCACCCGCCATGCGGAAAGCAACGGCATCGGCCTGCCGGGTGCGGATCACCGCCGGATCTTCGCTGGACGCATGGACGCGGATGCGCGGTGCCTCGGCGCTGCGTTTCAGCATTTCTTCACGCGCTGACTGGCGGATTTCATCGTCGGTCATCTCGGCATCGGCCATGCGGGTTGCCCAGTCTTCGGACAGGCCGCAAGCCGTGCGCAAGTTTTCGACCAGCTTGGCGCGGTCGTTCGTTTCATCAAGTGCCATGCTCTTACCTCGCTTTTTGGCATTCGGGTCTGCAGGGATTGCGACCAGGGAAACTTCCTGAATCGTCCATTGGGTCGCGGTGCGGGTTCGTGCGCCCTCGGTCACGCCATCCCGCCAGGTGGCAACGCTGTAACCCACGCTGAAACTGGTCAGGGTTCCGTCGCGCACGCGGTCCACGATGGGTGCCACGTCCTGCGCCGTCGAAAATGTGAGGTCTGCGACCACGGCCCCATCTTCCAAGCGGAAGTTGCGGGCGCGCCCGATGGTGGCGGTTGCCCGGTGCCTGTCATGTGAATCCAGCAGCGGCACATCGAGACTTCCGAGATCCAGCGCCGCCGGGTCCAGGACTTCCAGATATGCGCCACGCTGGTCACGCCGACGGACGGGTGTTGCCGTCGCCACGGTCGCCGTGATGGTCAGCGGCCCGTCGGACGCGCCGCCGGATGCCGTGACCGGCATGTCCCGTGTCAGCAGTTCAATCGTTGCCATTGTCATCTTCCTTGAAGGTCAGGTTCAGCGCGGCTTCCCGGTCGCGGTCTGCGGCGATTTCCGAGTCCAGTTCGTCGATGGAATAGCCCAGAGATGCCACCGCCTGACGCCGCGACATGAGGCCGGCGCCCATCAGCTTCAGCGTCGCTTCCGCGTCCTTGAGGGGGTCCACCCAGGGCTGCGCCGGCGGAATCCATTCAACGGCGAACAGGTCGTCATTCAGGGCTGCGTCAATCTCGCCCGAAAGCACGGCATTCGTCATGACGCGCCGCCAGACCGGATTCAAAAGCTGCGGAACCAGCGTGTGGAATTGATAGGCTTCGACCTTCTGCTGGAAGCTGACCAGCGCGGCGCGAAGGCTGGAATAGTTCGCCTGGCGCAGGTCACCGGTCAGCAGGTGTTCCGGCACGTCCAGGCCCGCGGCAATCGTTCGGGTCATGTGGCTGAGGAATTCCGCGACCTGCTGCGTTTGCTGCGGCGCGGTTGTGTTGACCTTCCAGCCGCCGGGGATCTTGAACATGGCACCGGGTTCAAGCGATTGCCCTTCCGCGAAAGGATCGTCGCTGCCGTCGTCCATCGCGTTTTCGTTGGTCAGGATCACCGACAGCAACGCCGCGACCTTGGCGTTCGTTTGCAGCGCGTCTTCCAGCCCGTCGAGTTCCGACAACCGCAGCAGCACGTTGGCGAGTGCCGACACGCCGCGCACGACCCCCGGCCCGGTCGGACGGAATACATGCAGCACGTCTTCCGCCGGAAAGCGGATGGGTTGCGCATAGGTCGGGAATTGATCGGACGGCTTGGCCGTATTGATCCAATAGGCTACGCGCCGTCCGAAGGCGTCCAGCTCGACTCCATTCGCGATGAGCGCACCGCCCGCAACGTCGCGGGTCATTGCCATGTCGAGCCTCTCGGCAGGGATCGCTTGCAGCTGATCCCCGACCCAATGGAATAGGGCTTCCCCGTCGATGCGTTCGGAGCGCACCGCAGCCGCTTGCAGTCCGGCAAAGTCAGTCAGGCCCTCCAGGTCAGCCCGACGGGTCCAAGCGCGAAACGTGGCGTCGAGGTGCTTGCGCGTGTTGGGGTTCGGGTGCTGCGACGTTGCCGTGATGCCCGCGCCCACGGCAGCCGTGGCCCAGGCAGCAATGCCCGAATGCGCCAGTGGGTTGTTCGCTGCGAAGTGCCGGGCGCGGCGTTGAACCGGTTCCCGCGCAGCCGATGACTCAGCCGCCCAAGGGCCGAAGGATTGCGACCCGCCACCGAAGCGGCGCTGGATACCTGTCGCGGCATCGTAGCTGCGAACAGCCTTCGACTCATCGTCGCGTCGCTTGAAGATATTCAGAAGGCCCATTAGCCGCGGCCCGTTTCCGTCAAAGCTTGCCAGAGGGGGCGACAGAGGTTGGTGAAGCGGTATACCTTCACTTCCTCAATCGTGCCGCCTACGGATTCGGTTTCCGGGGCGGTGGGATCTGCGTAGCCGGATGTACCACGATCCCTAGTGCCGTCGGCGCCAATTCGTTCCCAAACGAAAGTGTGTCCCAGCTCCGCCGTGTCGAAGAGTGTAACAGTGGAGACGACCAGGTTCCATGAAGCGTCACCTTCCATCTGAGCCATTGCGAAAGCAAAGCGCTTGTCTTCGAAGGCAGCAACGATTGTCGTGGAATCGGTTGTGCCACGAATCGCAGCCAGCAGGAGGCGTGCCTTGCAGATTTCCGTTGGCGAGTAACGACCCGCGCCTCGCGGACCATTGTTGTCTTCGGGCGAGATGAATTTGGCAGCATAAGCGGCCTTAAGTTGCCGGAGGACGTATGGCTTGTCTGGGCGGCGTTCTATTTTGCAGATCAGTTCGGCGGCGTCGTTCAGTGTAATGTACACGGCTGGCTCCTATGGACGGGTCTTGTCCATTTGTAGCCAGCGCAGCAGATTCGCGCAAGGCATGTCTGGACATTAAGTGTCCATTGGTGTATTTCTTACACCATCGACCATCAGGGGTGGTGGTCGTGTAGCCTGACCGCGCCGAACCCTCCGCGGCGCATTGGGGGCGGGGTTCTGTCGCAAGTGTCCCGCCCCACTCAACTTCAACTTCCACCGCAAAGGTAAAAAAATGGCACAATTTATCGCACTTAGCTTCAACCCGTACACACCATACAGCGAGTCCGAGCAACGGCGCCGAGTTATCTCTCTGTTGAAGGAAGGATACGCTGACCCTAACGTTTCGACTGACGAAGCGTTTAGGATCGCTCTTGGCTTTCTGATGGCGCAGGGCAAGCCACAGGACTTTCGAATTGTGCAATGGCTCAATGAAGAACCGGAGTTGTTCCAGGCAGAACCCAGCACAACAATGCATTGAGCTCTTTAGATAACTGCCTGGCTCTGCCTATTCGAGGGTCATCCACCTCCTTCAGATTCACAGGAAGCGTGATTCTCAGTCTAGTAGTGCGCTGAAGCCAACAAGTGAATCGGTTTGTCTCGCCAATGAAGGGCCGGCAGCGACTGGAAAATTTGACATGAAGCCAAAGAACTTCTGGGTCGAGGAGCCAATGGGAAATCCGCGGGTATATCCGATGGTTTATCAGGAAGGGGCTGCGCTTCGGTGACTGGTGGTGCGGTCCGACTTGGGACTTCAGAAGCCCGCCTCCGACACAGCTCACAGCGCAGCCCATATGGCCCTTGCCCTTCGCACCGATGTTCTTTTTGAGCAGCGGCAGGCCGAAGATGAGGTCCATTGGAGCCACAAAAAATCACTTTTTTCGAACGCTATCCAATTGATAAAGTAGCTCATCGCGCTTGGATTCATTCTGCCCTTTAAACTCACCTATTTCAATCATCCTTCGCAAGTCGAAATCAGTTAGATCAAACGGGCTCAGAATGAATGCGCCGACCGCGTTGTCGTCCTGAGTACTCCGTCCGTCGACCATGCAAAACGAAACAACTTCCTCGGCCTCTTCGCCTTCACCAATCTTGCCTTGCCCCAAGGGGGCGGAAACAATAACTTGTTGACCTTTAATAAATTTATCCTCATATGGCCCGAGCAATACTACTGGGTCCAGTTTATAAGAAATCAAAAATTGACCAACCACCTCATTTCTGTACAGCTTTGGATGGTATTTTTCTGGGGATCCCGAGTCGTATTCTTTAAGATAGGAAATGCTATTTTTTCTTTCATCGATGGGAATATAAAGTACGCAGCTCACCCGGCTCACCGCGACTGGATAGTGCATAAGGTTTTTTACAACGACTTGGATGGCAGCCGAGTTCAGCGAGATAGGAGCTGATGCAATTCTCCATTTTTCGCCATGAAGCCAATCCGATATGGCTTTCTTCCAAGGCCTGACGTCCCCTAGAAATACACCGGCAAAAGCAACTATTGCGAGGGCAAGCGTTATAGTGGACTGAGACACTTGGAGCGCTCGCCGCCAATAACTTTGAAATTCTCCGCAGTGCGTACATTTTTTTGCGTTTCCCTGAATTCCTTGTGCGCAAATTTTGCACTTGCCTTCACTTGTCATCGGTCCTCGCGCGGCGCCGGAATGGCCCAATCAGTTTACAGTAACCATCTCGATTTCGACACGAAAGCAGAATTCCCAAATTTACCTGCAGAAGCCAATTGCGTCTCCCGCTTACCAAGGTTTTGCCCTACAACCTGCCGCACGGCCCACGCATAAACCGTCGCATCCAGAGTTTCCGCCCGCTTCCCCTTGATCCGCTCGAAGCGCGCCACGGGCTTGCCGTGCGTGTAGCGCACCACCCGGCGTTCACTGGTCAGTTGTTCGAAGAACACAGGCTCCAGGGTCTCGGCAAACCGAACGCCTTCGCCGCGCGACAGCCGGTTGAACAGCTGCGATTTCACTGCGTCGCTTCCGACTAGCCATAGCGGCGCCCCCTTTGAACCGGACCGTTGCAGGAAGGGTCGCGAGAACCCCGGCACGCCCTTGATGCTGACGACGCGCCGGCCGAAACGCGGACGGGTGAACGCGTGGACCAGATCAGTATGCCCGCCGTCACCGGAGTCGATTGCGCATGCGTCAATGCCGATCGTGCTGCCCTTGGGATGCGTCCAGCGTTCGCGAAGCAGGGAGTCGAGATCCTGCCAAACCGCGTCCCCGTCTATCGCGCCCCACAAGACCCGGTGATCCAGAATGAACAGGTCCGAACGCCCGTGGCCCATCAGGACAAGTTCCAGGCGGTCGTCCTGGCAATCCACACCGCAGGTCAGGAAAAGCACGTCTTCCGGCATGGTCGGCAGCGTGAAGGGTTCGCGTCGCTGGAATAGTTCGTGTTCATCGAGGTTTTCGCCCTCGGTCTTCCAGGGTTCGCCCAACACCAGGTTCGTGAAGGTCTGCAAGGTCTCGGGTGATTTCTTGGCTTCCAGGAATTCCGCCACCAGCTTGCCCCATCGCGCGTTGTGGTGAGGCGAGACCAGTGCGTTGATCTTGAATCCGGCATGACCCTTCACGTCAGGTGCAGTTGCCCGCCAGCGGCCCGCTGCCACCATTGCCGGTTTCTGCCGTTCTTCGACCACGCAGCCATTCGACGGGCAAACCCAATGCGCCGAACCCGGGTCGCCTTCGGTCCACCGAATATCGGCCCAGGTCACTTCCGAAAATTCCCCGCAACTCGGGCACGGCACTTCGAAGACCCGTTTGTCGGATTTGTCATAAAGGCGCGTCGCCGGCCCGAAGTCGAAAACCGGAGTCGACCCGGCGATGATCTTGCGGTCTCGGAAAGTCAGTGTTCGCATCTCGGCAAGTGCGATGGGGTCACCTTCCTGGCTGACTTCGTAGCCGTCAATTTCATCCAGAAGGAGGATCTTTGCCGTGTGGCGTCGCAGGTTGCGCGGGGACTTTGCGGCAAGGAACTTGAGCGAGCCACCGGGAAACTTCCGGTTCAACATGGTGCTGCGCCCGGTTTCGTCGGCTTCATCGGACAGAATGCCGCGCAGCACAGGTGAGGCTTCGAACAGGGCTTCCAGGTCCACGGCATAGTCGCGCGCATCATCCGCCGTAGGCTGCACCGCCAGGATGCGGCACGGCTGGTTCGCGCAATAGCTGGCAATGATCCCGGACAGCAGCTGCGTATATCCCACGCGGGCGGATTTCAGCACCGTCACGCGCTCGGTCTCGGGATCGTCGATCGCATCGCAAATGCCCCTCTGATAGGCCCAAAGGCGCATTCGCCCCGGCGTCGCGGATGCGGTCTGCGGAAGGTGAATGTTCGTTTCAATCCACTCGGCCAGCGGGATGTTCGCGGGCGGTCGCAGCGCTTGCAGCGCATTGCGCCGGATCAGTTCAATTCCCATCCGCGAGTCCCTCCAGTGCGTTCCGGGTTTCCCGGTCAATTTCGGCAACGTCATGTGCAGTCAGATGCGGAAGCGTCGCGCCGCAGCGACTTGGAACCGCCAACATCGCCGCCCGCACGTCGCGCAGCACAGCGGCCCAGGCGCGTTCGACTTCGGAGGATTTGACCAATTCACCACGGGCCGCCGCATTCTGGATTTCGATCTTGTCGGCCTGTTGCCGGGCAAGACGCAGCTTTTCCGCTTCGAGGTCGGACTTGCCCAAGTGCTTCCCGCCTGCATAGCCAAGCCGGGACGCCTTGTCGCGCAGGTCGCCAATGTAGGTCTTGAGCGAGGCCCGCACGTCATAGCGGCCACGGACAGGGCGATGCAGTATCCCGTCGCGTGCGAGAGTGCGAACCCGGTTCGCCGTGATGCCCAGCAGCTGCGCCATTTCGGATTCCGTAACAAGCCCAGGGATCGCCTCGGAAGGCGGGTCTTCTGTTTCCGTTGCCTTGGATGCCGGAAGGCCCGGGTCATTTACCAGAGACCCGCTGTTTCCCGCTGCGGCGCCGCCCAGCTCCAGGTCCCCCAGCAGGTCTTCGAAGTCATCATCTCGATAGGTCAGCATGGTTGCCCCATTCCAAAAATTTCTGCAAAGCGCGTTCTTCCGCGGTCAGTGTCCCCCGCAACCGGTCCCCCTTGGTAAGGACCCATAGGATGTATGATGTGCGTGGCTCGGGGAAACTGTCCCTCTGATCCGCTGGAGAGAACATGCGACTGAGGCGATGATGTGCTGTGTCGCATTTGCCATTTGGTCCGCGTGCATGACGGACCTACCATGGTACGGGTTTTTTATTAGCACATTCAATGCGTTGACGGGAATGACGGACCATGACGGACCTGACGGACGAAACTTTTCTATATATGGCCCCAGGGTTGCCTCGTTCCCTCTGTCACCCTGTTCTTTGATTCTCACACAGTCTTTTGCTTTTCTATGGTCCGTCATGGTCCGCCACATCATAAGTCGTTGTAAAACATTGAAAAATCAACGGGACATGGTAGGTCCGTCAATGGTCCGTGATGGTCCGTCATTCCGGGTTCGCTTCCAGATGCTGTTTCCGCGTCGGTCCTTGGATCGCACCCAGCCCATCAGGCGAAGAATTGTACCCGCCCGTCTGGCGAGCGGAGTAGTCTGTCGTTCGCGCGGTATGTCCAATGGCCCAGAAAGCAGGTCACTCATCCGGATTTCATTTTGTTTCCCCCCGTCGAAATCCTGAGCGTCCAGGTGTTTTCCGATGATCTGTTCCCAGGGGTCTTCCTCTCGCGCAGCCTCCTGAACTTCTGCCGCCTGCGCCTCTGCCGCGGCGTCCAGGTGCCACGCTTCGCCCGCGCCGAAAGCCGCAAGCGCCTCGGCAAACAGTTGATCCCGGTCGCGAGCAAGCGCATCAGTATCAATCTGGCGCTCAACTGTGACAGGCCAGAAGCGGCGCCCGCCCGTTGCGTCTTTCAAAATTGCATCCTCATTGGACGTGCCGATGAACACGCACTGGCGCGGCACAACGTCAGCCGTCCGCGCATAAGGTGCCCGGATTTCATCACTGGCTCGGGTCAGAAACGCTTTCAAGTCTTCCTGTTCTGCCTTCCGCGAAGGTGCCAGCTCGGCCATCTCGATAAGCCAGTGGCCGCGCAGGTACAGGCCAGCTTCCTTACCCCCATCGCGGATCGAAGGCATGTTGTCGCCATACCAAGGGCCGCCCAGGATTGAACATGCGGTGGACTTTCGAAGCCCCTGCGCGCCGCGCAGCACAAGCACATGGTCATGTTTGCAACCCGGCTTCATGACGCGGGCAATCATGGCAATGAAGAAGGCGCGGCCGACTGCGCGGACGTAGGGCGAGTCCTGAACCTGTAAATACTGCGTTAGCCAAGTGTCGAGGCGCGGCGTTCCATCATGGGTCAGGGAAGCAAGGTAGGTCCGCACCGGGTGATGCTGGTTCTTCTCGGCAACCGCGCGAACGGCTTGTACGGTCAATTCCGAACCGACGCAGTGCATCCCGGCTTGCTCAATAGCGACCCGGATCAAGCCCAGGTCTGCGTCTCCGATCACGCCTGCGCTCCACTCATCACGCAAGGTCAGCTCGTTGCGACAAATGCCAAGACCCTTTTTCGCGTTCACGGTCTCCAGCGTCACAATGGCATTATGCAGAGTGGCGCGCAGTTGGCCATTTTTAAGGCGCATGAACTCGGGTTGCGGCTTCGTTTTCTCGGGTAGTGCGGGCAAGTCTGGAAAGTCATCTTCTGCCCATGGACACCAACCGCCGTCCCGCGCCTTTTGCAATATGGTCGCGCCGGTCACAGGACGCCCACGGCGCTTGCCCCCGAAAGACCGCCAATGCTTGCGCAGGTCGCGTTCCCCTCCATAGCGTTCCGCATCCCGCTGCGACCAGCCATCCCAGAGCCCGAAGCTGGTTTCATCACCATCCGACTCGTGGTGCAGCCCCATGCCGATTTGCGTCCATTCCTCATAGGACGCGTCGACCGGATCAATGGCGTCCAGGGCATGTTTCAGTTGGTCGAGAGAAATCGGTTTCGTGCGTGCTGCCAGTGCAGCAGGTTCAGGACGTTGCAAAAGCGAAACATCGACCTTCGGTGCTCCTTCCAAGTCCCAAACCAGGTAGGTGATAGGCTGTTCCCAACGGTAAGGCTGTCCCGTATCAGGATGAGTGCTGCCCGGTGCCACGACATAGGTGCCGTTACCCTTCACGGCGACTTCCCATCCGGGACCTTTTGCGATGGTCCAGGAGGCCAGTGGTTCAGGTGCGAAAAAGTAGAAATGACGTGACTCCCCGCCACTGCCAGAGGTGACACTCGGCAGCTCCATTGCATTGGGGCAGTGGTTCAAAAGAACCGCCCGTGCTTCCGCTTCTGCAGTCAGTTTTTTCACGTCGAAGTCGATTGCATGAAGGTACCCGTAGGGTGTTTTTGACGGCTCGCCCAGTCGGATGCCGACATTCTCGCCCGATTTGCGAGTGGCTGCGAAAGCGTCGCCAGTCAAAGTTTCCGCTTTGCTCCATCCCTTTTCAATCGCCCGCTTACTTTTCGGCTTGAGCCGCAGAAATGATGCGTGAATATCGCACAAATCTTTAAGCCCGCGCATGATCTCGTCTTGAATTTCCATGTTTGTGCGGGTATTAGTCGTAATGTGGTTTCCTTTCCATTGGATTGCCATATATCCCCGCGTGGTGGCGGGGTCAGAGTTGCAAGAAGGCCAGTTGCGATTGCGCAGCTGGCTTTTTCATTCGGGATTGCGCATAGGATTCGAACCTCCTAGATTTAACTAGAGGTAGAATTTTGCTGCACATTTTGCTGCACGGGGCGCGACACGCTAATCTATTAAGCATTTGTAATTTAATGATTTTTTCAGAAAATCGGAAAGTGGAAACGGACTTCGTCTCCGCCATCATGCCTGTTTAAGTCATTGATATAGTTTAGTTTCTTATTGAGGGTCGACTTGGGATCCTCCGTAATATCCCCCACATTTGATCGAAGCGACTGGAAGTTCTTCGGTATTCAATGGTGGCAGTCCTGGGAGCGCAAGTCACGCTTGGAGAGGCCAGCCTTCTTGCGTCAGCTTCTGGTGTTTCTGGCTCTGGCTGAGTTCCCCCAGTTTGGCCACACGTGCCGCCTGCGCCTGAAACACGGCGCGGTATTCCACAGAATTCTCTTGTAGAGTCCACAGACCCAATCATTTCAGACTGCGGATCATAGGGTAATCCCCCCCGATCTTAAGGGGATGCGTAAGTAGAATTTTCTCGGCAGGATGAACGAGGAGATTCCGATGAAGAAGACACGTTTTACCGAGGCCCAGATCATGGCTGTGCTGCGCCAGATGGAAGGCGGTGTGCCTGCCGCCGAGCTGTGCCGCGAACATGGCATGAGTAGCGCCACGCTGTACAAGTGGCGGGCGAAGTATGGCGGCATGGACGCCAGCCTCAACAGCGAGAGTGAGCGGTAAGCGCCATTGGTCCGAGCGCACCGCGAACGCGATGGCCGAGGAGAACCGACGCCTGAAGCGCATGTATGCCGACGTCAGCATGCAGAATGACTTGCTCAAAGAGGCGCTCGGAAAAAAGTGATACGGCCATCCATTGCCTGGAAGTGGTTTGCCTGCAAACCATGAGTATCCGTATTGGTCAAGCGGGGTCTTGGGTCCATTTTCGTTGATCACGGAGAAGGGCATTTGCCGTGACAATCAGCTTGCGCATGACGGCTGTGATGGCCAGCTTCTTGCATTTTCCGGCCGATATCAGGTGCTCGTACTTCGCCTTCATATCGGGGTTATACCGGGTTGCCACGATCGCCGGGAGATAGATCGCCCGCCGGACATCGGCACGCCCACTCTGGATGCGCTCCTTGCCGCGCCAAGCTCCCGATTGCTTCGACATGGGCGCAAGCCCTGCCAGCGCGGCGGCCTGCTTGCCGCTCAGATGTCCGAGTTCAGGAAGATCGGTGAGGATTGCACAGGCCGTGACCTTGGCAATGCCCGGGATGCTGGTGAGAATGTCCGAGCGCACCCGCAGGTCTTCGTTTTCAGAAACGATGGCATCGATTGCCTTTTCGATCTGAGAGAGGTCGTGTTCGATCTGGTTCAGGCGTCGTTTGGTCTGCCGGATCAGCAAGCTGTGCGCGCCCTCTCATGATTTGCAAACAAATCACTGCCGGGCAACGGATGCGGCCAGCCGTGCCCGTGCAGCGGTTCGATCCTTGAGAAGCCCTTGGCGGGCAGTGGCCAATTGCTTGAGATCATGTTGTGTTTCGCTTTTCGGCGTGTCCGCTTTCAACCCGAGGAACGCGCCCATCCTGGCCAATGACCTGCTCCCCGCAGAGTCCGCGTTTATGAGTTCGCTCTGTTCAGGTTTTGGTCCTCTACTGACCGTTGGTGATACTCGCACGGGGTGAGCCCGTCGAGGCTCGTGTGCGGGCGATGGTGATTGTAATCTTCGCGCCAAGCCGAGATCAGTTCCCGGGCATGGCGCAAATTGGCAAACAGGTGCTCGTTCAGGCACTCGTCACGTAGTCGGCCATTGAAGCTTTCCACGAAGCCGTTTTGCATTGGCTTGCCAGGGGCAATGTAGTGCCACTCGACCTTGCGGCCCTCTTGCCATTTCAGGATGGCGTTTGACGTCAGTTCCGTTCCGTTGTCGCTGACCACCATGCAGGGGTAGCCGCGCAGCCGGGCGATGTTGTCCAG
>ERZ1699650.113-NODE-113-length-38221-cov-11.429387_pt1 | contig 38221 bp, 35 predicted proteins | sample MGYA00581512_ERZ1699650 | MGnify/ENA primary metagenome ERZ1699650 (study PRJEB42348, sample SAMEA6618698) | metagenome | isolation source: Polyester-degrading enrichment culture growing on monomer terephthalic acid, Te | collected 2019-05-17 ... | reverse complement strand
CCGGCGTCATGGCGACCCGGTTCTCGCCGTCCAGTATCTCTCGTGGCGTCCCGATGTGCATCAGACCGTCCTCCATCCCGTAATGCGTTGATTTGGCTGGCGTTCAGGCCGGGTCCCCGCCCGGCATGACCACCTTGCCCCCGGCCATGATCTTGACCCGGCGGACGATTTCGGCGTCGCGGTCGGCCTTGAATTGATCGGGGTTGCGCGCCTGCCAATCATAAAACCCCTGGCCGCTGCGCATGCCGGTGTGCCCCTTGGCAAAGAGCGCGCCAACCGGGGTTTCGCCCGGATCGGTGACGTTACTGAGATCGGCCCAGACCGCCTTGGCCGCGTCGCCGTTCATCAGGTCGAGCCCGGCAAGATCGGCATGTTCGAAGGCCCCCATCGCGGGCAACCGCGCGGCATAGCCCTTGCGCAGGATCGTGTCGCAGGCCTCGGGCGTGACAAGCCCCTGCCCGACCAACGAGGCAAACTCGCGCAGCACCGCGTGTTGAATACGCGCCCAGAGAAAACCGGGAATGTCCGGACAGAGCACCGGGTCCTTGCCCGTCGCGGTCAGCAGGTCGGTCGCCGCCTGGGTGATGGCGGGATCGGTGTCCTTGCCTGGCACCACCTCGACCAACGGCACCAGATGCGCGGGCTGGGCGTAATGCGCGACGCAGAATTGCCCGGGGCGGGTCAAGGCCTGCTGGATGTCACCCGCGCCAAGCGCTGATGTGGTGGAAGAGGTGATCGCCGTTGCCGGCGCAAGCGTTTCGGCGCGGCGCAGAAGCTCCTGCTTGATTTCAAGCACTTCTGCGGCGGCCTCGATGATGAAACCGGCGTCCTGGACGGCTGCGCCCATGTCCGATGTCGTTTTGATCCGCGCCAGGACCTCGTCCCGCGCATTGCGCGAGACGAGCCCTTCTTCGGCCAGGAAATCGAAACCGGCAGCAATGCGGGTGACGGCCTCGGGCAGCGCCTCGGGGCGGCGGCCCCAGAGACGCACCGAGGCGCCACCCAGCGCGAGGGACAGGGCAATCTGTGCGCCCATCGTCCCGGACCCGAGAACCGCGGCCTGCGGCAGGGGCTTATCCGACATGGTGCCAGCCCTCGCCTTCCTTGCGGATCAGGCCCTTGGCCTCGAAATCGCGCAGGCTTGCGTCGATCGACACCAGCGCGCGCCATTCGCGCACGACCTGCTGATCATCGCAGCACTTGTCGCGCAGATCGGCAAAGGTGATGCCGGGGTTGGCCTTGATATGGGTGATCATCGAGGCTTCGACCTTGTCCACCCGCGCGCGGCAATTGTCGATCAGCGCCTGTGTTTCCTCGGCGCCCTTCGGCTCATCATGGGCAAAGATCACGGTCTGCACGTCGCGATCCTTGAGGAAGGCTTCGATCTTGTCGAAGGTGGCGCGCATGGCGTTGGGATCTTCGTAGAGGTACAGCACCGGGTTGAACGGCGGCAGCAGCGGATCGGCGATGATCAGCGTGCGGGTCGATTGCTCGAAAAAACCAACCTCGGCCATCGAATGGCCGACAACCTCGACGGTTTCCAGGACAATGCCGCCGCCCAGGTCGATCTTGTCGCCCTCGGCAATGAAGTCGTCAATCCCGGCGGCGGTGGGGCCCATCCAGTCGAGGTATTCGGCATTCAGGTCAAAGCTCTCGCCCTCGGGGAAGGCATGCACAATGGCCTTGGCGTTCAGCATGTTGTCAGCCACCCGGTCGGCGCGGGCCTTGTGGCCCATGATGGTGCAGCCGGTTTCGGCCTTGAGCCAGCCGTTGTTGCCGACGTGGTCCATATGTTCATGCGTCAGCAGCAACAGGTCGAGGTCAGAGGGCTTCAGGCCCATTTCCTCAAACCCCTGTTGCAACGCGGGCAGACCGCCGTACAGCCCGCTGTCGATCAGGGCGATCTTGTCGGCGCCACGGACAAAGAAGACGCGGGTTGCGGTCTTGCCCTCGTGGTCGCCGGGCAGGCCCATCGAAATGGTGGTGAAGGGGCCGGATTGGTAGCTGATGACAGATGCGCTCATCTTGATGATCCTTGTTATTGTCCGATGAATTTCGGGTCGCGTTTTTCGATGAAGGAGGCGATGCCTTCCTTCCCGTCCTTGGTGGCGAACAGGGCGCCAAGCGCGCGCTGCTCAAGGGTCAGACCGGCGCTCAGCGCGCAGTCCATCCCGTCGTCGATCACGCGCTTCAACTCGCGCAGGGCAACCGGCGCCTGGCCGGCCAGCAATTGCGCATAGTCCAGCGCGCGGGGCATCAGCGCCTCGGGGGCACAGCTTTCCATGGCGATGCCATAGTCCACCGCTTCCGCCGCCGTAACCATACGGCCCGTCAACATGATGTCCTTGGCGCGCATCGCCCCCACCACCCTGGTCAGGCGCTGGGTGCCGCCGCCGCCGGGCAGAAGGCCCAGCTTGATCTCCGGCAGGCCGACCTTGGTCTTTTCGTTGACGAAGACGAAATCGCAGCACAGTGCCAGTTCCAGCCCGCCGCCAAGCGCATAGCCGTTGACCGCGCAGATGGTGATCTGCGGCAGATTAGCGATGGCGTCAAAGGTCTGGCGCGAGCGGCGTTGGAACCCATCGAACACGGTCTGACCAACGTTGTGATAGCCGCCGATGTCGGCACCAGCCACGAAACCGCGACCTGTGCCGGTGATGATCAGCGCGCGCACCTCGTCGATGCGGGCGGGCAGCGCGGCGACATAGGTGCCGATGGCCTCCATGATCTCGAAATTCAGCGCGCCAAGCGCCTCTTCCCGGTCTACTCGCAGCACCTCGACGTTTCCGTGCCGCTCCAGCACCAGGTTGGGATGCAGGCGGTCCTCGGCCATCAGATCACCCCCCCGTCGCGCAGCCGTGCCACTTCTTCGGCGCCCAGCAGTTCGGTCAGCACCTCTTCGGTATGTTCACCCACTGCCGGCGGCACATGGCGCAGGCTCACCGGCGTTTCGCTGAGCGTGATGGGGTTGGCGATGGCGCGGATGCGGCCCGCCTTGGGGTGATCCATTTCCACCAGACGCGGCGACTTCAGGTCGACAAGTTCCTGCATCGCCTCGGCAGATGTGCGGATCGGCGCGGCCCAGACATCAGCCTTTTCAAAGATTTCCATGATCTCGGCGGTGGTTTTCCGACGGGTCAGCCCGTCGATCTGGCGTTTGGCGGTGTCACGTTCATGCCAGGGATCAACCTTGCCCAGGGTCTCGTCCCCCAGAAGCCCGCCGAGTTTGTCCAGCGGACACATGGCAATCGCCACCCAGCCATCGGCGGTGGGATAAGAGCCATAAGGCGCATCATTCCAGCATGAGGCCACCCCGGCTTCGGACCGCTGCAATTCGATGCCCTGGTTGAGCACGGCAAAATTTTCCTGCGCCATGAGGTTCAGCGTGGCCGAATAGAGGTTGGTTTCCACCTGCTGGCCCACGCCATGCCGATCCCGTGCGATCAACGCGCCCAAGATGCCAATGGCCAGTGCCTGAGAGGCGGCGAAATCGGCAATCGGGGTGCCGCATGCGGTGGGCGGCTCACTCGCCCGGCCGGTGTTCTGCATCACGCCGCTCATCGCCTGGATCAGCAGATCCTGCCCCGGCCAGCCCTTTTTCGCAAGATAGCTGTCCTTGCCCCAGCCGGAACCAGAGGCATAGATGATCTTGTCATTGGCTTTCTTGAAGTCCTCGTAGCCAAGGCCCAACCGGTCCATCACGCCGCTGCGGAAGTTTTCGACCACCACGTCGCATTCCGCCGCCAGCTTCATCAGCACCTCGCGGCCCTCGGGGCTTTTGAGATCAACGGTCACGGAACGCTTGTTGCGGTTGAACGAGTGGAACGCCGCGCTGTCACCGCCGACAAACTCGCCGATCATCGGCATCGAGCGCATCCATTCACCCTTGCCCGGCCTTTCAACCTTGATCACATCGGCCCCCATATCGGCCAGCGTCTGGGTGCACAGCGGCCCCAGCATCATCTGCGTAAAGTCCAGAACGCGCACGCCATCAAGTGCGCCCTTTCCCGCTTTTCCCGTCATATCCAAGAACTCCGTTTTCGCCACCGCAACACCGCGGCCAGCATGTCGCCGGGCCAGTGCCTCAGCGATTCTGCATTTTTGGTAACAGCATTTACCAATCAAAAAAAGGGCTTTTTTTGCGAGATAAATTGATTTACCAAAGTGGGGCGACTCACCTCGACCCTCGCCGCGCATTGCGGCAACGGCCGGGTGAATTCCGACGGCGGCACGGGCTGGTTCACCCCGCGCACCGTTCAACAAGCTGGAGGAGACAGCTCAATGACCACCCTCAAAATCACGGGCACCGGCGCGACCCTTGCGCTTGCGCTGACCATGACCGCCCCGGCGATGGCCGACACCTTTGCCTTCCGCGTCGGATCGGGCCACCCGGTCGCCGGTCTGTCGCACATGCAGGCGCTGGACGAATTCTATCTGCCCGAAGTGGCCAAGCGCGTGGAGGAACGCACCGATCACAAGGTCCGCTGGGTCAAGGCCTATGCAGGGTCGCTTGTGAAGCTTCAGGAAACCCTGGACGCGACACGCTCGGGCCTGGTCGATATTGGCGTGATCAACTATCCGCACCAGCCGACCGAGCTGTTCACCCATAGCTTCCCCTTCTATTTCCCCTTCCAGACCGGCGATGCGGTGCTGGCCACCAAGGCCGTACGCAAGACGTTCGAGGATGTGCCCTGGCTGACCGAGGTCTTCGAGACCGATTACAACCAGAAATTCCTCGCCCTCGGCGCCAACGGCAACTACGGCGTCGGCGGCACGGTTCCGTTCAAGACCTTCGAAGACCTGAAAGGCAAGAAGATCGGCGCCGCCGGTCCGAACCTGAAATGGTTCGACGGCATCGACGTGACCACCGTGACCACCAACCTGGGCGAGGCGTACAACGCACTGAAATCGGGCATTTATGACGGCGTGGTGATCTTCCCCGGGCCTTACCAGGCGTTCAAGCTGGGCGAAGTGGGCAAGGAATTCACCGTCACCAACTTCGGCTCGCCCTCGGCACTGTCGATCAACATGAACCTCGACAAGTGGAACGCCACGCCGAAGGAAATCCAGGACATCTTCCTCGAAGTCGGCCTGGAATACGAAGAACGCGCCTCGATCCTGTCGAACCAGGACGACGCCGAGGGGCTTGCCAAGCTGGAAGCCGAAGGCGCGACAATCGTTGAATTCCCGGTCGAGGAACAGGCGAAATGGGCCGAAAGCCTGGCCGATTACCCCAATGCGATGGCTGAAGAGGCCACATCGCGCGGCGCGCCGGGCAAGGAGATCTTCGAGACCTACGTCCAGAACCTCAAGGACCTCGGCTACGATTGGCCCTACGAGTATCAGTTCAAATAAGCTGATGCTCCCCGGTCCGGCGGCGCCCTCCCCACCGCCGGACCACCCAAGGCCCTGCAACCCGAGAGAGGTCCAGATGCCCCTGAAATCCATAATCCACAGCCTCAACCGGATACTCTATATCCTGTCGGCGCTGCTGATCCTGCTGGTCACATTGATGATCATCACCGACGTCGTCGGCCGCGGCGTGTTCAACGCACCGCTGACCGGCACCGTCGAAACCGTCAGCAACATCATCGTCGTGATCGCCTTTCTTCAGGTGTCCTATTCGATCCAGACCGGCGGCATGTTCCATTCCACGATCCTGCTCGATGTGCTGCCCAACGCGGTGCGGCGTGTTTTCGTGACAGCGGGCGAGTTGACGGGCGCGGCGGTCTTTCTCTGCATGGTCTACGCCTCGTGGGAGCCGACGCTCCATGCCTGGAAGATCGGCGAATATTACGGCGGCGGAGATTTCCGCTTCCCGGTCTATCCCGTGCGCAGCGTGCTGGTCTTCTGCTGCGCTCTGGCGGCGGTGAATTACCTGGCTCGCGCGCTGGCCGCGATCCGAGGCGCTTCGCCTGACGATGACATCACCGTAGAGGTCTGAGAACATGTCGGAAATCACACTTGTCGCCTGCATGTTCGGAGCGCTTCTGCTGCTGATCGTCGCGGGCTTTCACATCTATATCGCGCTCGCTGCCGTCACCATCGCCGGTGTCTGGGTCTTTGCGGGCAGCTTTGATCTGGCCATGTCGCTTTTGTCGACCACGATGGTCGAGGCGCTGCGCGACTATGTCTTCGCCGTCATCCCCCTGTTCGTGCTGATGGGTGAATTCCTTGCCCGAAGCGGGGCGGCGACCGACCTTTACAAGCTGATGAACCGCGCGTTTTCCGCCCTGCCCGGTCGTCTGGCCGTAGCCACAGTCGCCGGCAACACGGTCTTTGCCGCCGCCGTCGGCGTCAGCATCGCCTCGGCGGCCACCTTCACCCGCATCGCCTATCCCGAGATGAAGGCCCAGGGCTACAGCGATTCCGTGGCGCTTGGCTGCATCGCGGGCAGTGCCTGCCTGGGCATGTTGATCCCGCCCAGCGTGCTGCTGATCATCTATGGCATGCTCAACGAGATGTCGATCGGCGCGCTTTTCGCAGCCGGCATCCTGCCGGGGCTGACGCTGGCCGGGTTCTTCTGCATCTATGTCCTTGGCCTCGCCATCTTGCGCCCCGCCTCGATGGGCGAAGCCGCGCGCGGCACGACCAAGCCCAAGGTCGCGCCGCTGACGCCGTCCAACACATGGGGCGGGCTCAGCACCATCGGCGTGATCTTCCTTGTGCTTGGCGGCATCTGGTTCGGCTGGTTCACCCCCACCGAAGCGGCGGGTATCGGTGCCATGCTGGGCTTTCTCGTGGCGCTTGGCAAAGGGCTGCGCGGCAAGGACCTGGTTGACGCGATCCTGCACACTGGCCGGGTGTCCGCGCCGCTGCTGTTCCTGCTGATATTCGGCCAGTTCTATGGACGGCTGATGGCCTTTGGCGGCGTGGTGGAACTTCTGGAAGCGACGATTTCAGGCTGGGGGCTGTCGCCCGGCATGTTGCTGCTGGTGATGGTCGTGGTCTGGTTCATCATGGGGATGTTCATCGATTCCGCCTCGATCATCCTGCTGTCGATCCCGATCTTTGCGCCCATCGCCGTGGCCGCCGGATTCGAGCCGTTGCAATTCGCCATCATCGCGATCCTGGCGATCGAGGCCGGCATCCTGACGCCACCGCTGGGGCTTTGCGTCTATACGGTCAAGGCCGCGGTGGGCGACAATTCCATCACCCTGGGCAAGATCTTCCTCGGCGCGACGCCCTATTGGATCATGCTGCTCCTGTTGATCTTCCTGCTGGTGCATGTGCCCGAGCTGGCCACCTATTTGCCAAGCGTGATGTAATCGGAAACAAACGAAGGGCGGGCCTGCCGGGTCTGCCCTTCTTGGTCAAAAAACAACCCCGGCAGAGGACCACCACGGGACAGCCGGTATGTAGTGGAAAGGGTCAGGATGGTTACGAATTCGCAAATCGCCAAGGCGGCGGGGGTCTCGCCTGCCGTCGTGTCGCGCATCGTCAACGGCGACAAGACCCTGCGCGTCAGCGAGGAAACCCGCAAGCGGGTGCTCGAACTGGTCGAGGAGATGGGCTATGCGCCCAACGCCGCCGCGCGGTCGCTGCGCTCGGCCAAGGCCGGGATGATCGCGCTGGTGGTACATGACGTCACCAACCCGGTCTATGCCGAGATCATCTCGGGCGCCCAGCACGCAGCAGCGGCACATGGCAAGGCGGTCCTTCTGGGCGAGGCTTCGGGCGAAACCGACGGGGCAAAACGGATCGAAGAGCTGATCGCCGGCAATGGCATCGACGGTCTGATCCTGCAAGGTGCGGGCACCGCGATGGACAAGGCCCTGGCCCGCGCAGCACAGCGCAGCGTGCCCACCGTTCTGCTGCAATCGGGCAAGGCCCGCAATGCCACGCTGCTGCGGCTGGATGACGAAGCCGCCGGGCGGCTGGCCACGCAACGCCTGATCGTCGCCGGGCATCGCAAGATCGGTTTCCTCGGTGCCGACGACAGCCTGCAATTCGCCCGTTTCCGCCGCCAGGGCTGGCGCCTGGCCCACGAGGCGAACGACATTCCCTTCGACCCGGAGGCGACGGAACACGCCGCATCCACCTTCCGCGAAGGCGCAGAGGCCATCGCCGCGCTGCTGGACCGCCAGCCCGATCTGACTGCGGTTGTTGCCGCCAATGTGATCACCGCCATCGGCGCGCTGTCGAAGCTGCTGGATCGCGGCTTCAACGTGCCCCGGGACTTTTCCGTCATCGGCATCCAGGACGCCGAGATCGCCGCCGTCTTTCGCCCGGCCCTGACCGTCGTGCAGATGCCGCTGCATGCGCTTGGCGAAAAGGCGGTGAACGTGGTGTGTCAGGGCAAGACGAAATCCACCGAGATCCTGCTGAACGACAGCGCGCTTTCAATTGTCGACAGATCGACAATCGCACCACCCCCGGACACCGGTCTCTGACATGCGCAAAGATCGGACCGTGCCGAAACAGGCGGCAAGGAAGAAGTCAGGCGTCCCCGCTGTCGAAAAGGCGCTGGACGTTCTGGAGCTTCTTGCCGACGTCCCCCGGGGCATGACGATGAATGAACTCGTCGATGCGTTGGACCGCACGATGGGTGAGATCTATCGCATCGTGATCTACCTCACCGACCGTGGTTTCCTGCGCCACGACCCGGTCAGCAGCCGCTATGCCCTGACACTCAAGCTGTTCGAACTGTCGCATCGCCACGAACCGACGGAAACCCTGATCCTGGCTGCCACGCCGCTGCTCGAACAATTCTCGGCTCAGGTCATGCAATCCTGTCACCTGAGCGTTCTCAGCGATGCCCACGTGCTGGTCCTGGCCTCGTCCCGCAGCCCGCTTCCTGCCGGCTATGCCGTGCATACGGGCGGTCTGTTCCCGATCGCGCACTCAAGCTCGGGGCATGTCATCCTCGCCTTTTCGCCCGACGAGGTGCAACAGCGCTATCTTGCCAACCTTGATCCACAGGACAGCCGCCAGGTCGCCGACCGGCTGGCCGGTATTCGCGACGCGGGGTTTGCAGACACGCCCAGCACCTTGGTGACCGGCGTCCGCGATCTCTGTGCGCCGGTCTTCGATGCCCGCGGCGTGGTGGGGGCCATCGCCACCGGCTATATCTCGCAGGTGGGCGAGGCGCCGGGCCTCGAATGCGCGCGCACGGCCCTGGTGTCGGCGGCGCAGCAGCTTTCGGAAACGTTGGGGGGCAATGTGACCCGGCGGGGCCAGTGTCGATAGACAGGCCAGGCGCGGCCCGACGGCCCAAAGGGAGGACCGCATCCACGCGTGTCGCCCCGGGCCGAGGCCGGACCAGGTGCCGGCGTCCACCTCATACGCCGCGGATCAAATCTCCAGCGTCAAAAGGTCGGCCGGGGCATAGATGTTCTGGAAACAGAACGACGTGCCGTCGTTCAGCATCGTATGCGCCTCGATGTGAAAAACCGCCATCTCCGGGGTCAGGTCGAACATTGCCGCATGGCGCAGCGACAGCGCCATCGCGCCCACCCGGGTCGAAGTCACCCGCGGCGGCCGGTCGCTGGACTTGAGCCGAAAGCGGAAATGCCAGACGCTTGGCCCGATCGTGTCGGTATCGGCCACGCGGGTGCCACCACCCCGGCGCCGCAGGATCAGGCCCAGGTCCTGCAACATGCCCCCCAAACGACCCGGTCAGCGCCCCGCGGATCACCATCCGCCAGTGGGAAAAGAACTCACGCGCCGAGACCTTGCGGCCCTCGTCCGTATCGGTCCGGTTTGATGCGAACCGCCCTCCCCGGCAGCGCAGCCATTCAACCCTCGTCGCGACTGACGATACCGGTCTCAAGCAGCTTTTCCTGGTAGGACGGCCCGATGAAAAGCTTGGCATAGCGCACCGGCGCACCGGCATGTTCCCGCATCATGTTTTCGGCACGGACCGCATCGCCCGAGCGGATGGCATCCCAGATGATGACATGCTGGGTGTGGCCGACGGTCATGCGCAGCATCTCGGCCTGGGCCATGCCCTCGACCTCGGCAAAGGCGCCGGGGGACACGATGGGGATGCTGGAGATCTTTTCCAGGCTGAGCGGCACGAAATCATTGCCGCAGGCCGTCGCGATGGTGGAATGAAAGATCTCGTTGGCCTCCTGGTAGACCGCGATTTCCCGGCGGGTCAGGTGATCGCGGCCGATGATGCCTTCGGTCATCGCGATGGACCGTTCGATGGCGGCGATGGTCTGCTCGGAACACCCCGCCAGCGCCAGCCGCGCGGCGGCGACACCCTCGATGGCGGCGCGAACCTCGGCGGCCATTTCCAGGTCACGGAAGCTGAAGGGACGGATCTTGTAGCCGCGTCCTTCGAGTTTCAGCAACAGCCCCTCGGCCTCAAGCTGGGACAGTGCCATGCGGGCAGGTGTCCGGGACATGCCAAGCAAGGTCGCCACGCTGCTTTCGGTGATCCGTTCGGTCACCGGAAATTCACCGTTGATAATCATCGTCCGCAGCGCCGTGACCGCTTTCTCGACCGCTGTTGCCATGTCCCCACCTCGCCGCGCCACATGGCGTCCGACCCATTACGTATCCGTTTTAACTGAACTTTTAGCGCAACCAGCCCGCAATCGTCAATTTTTGAACTCATCATTGATTTACGTATCCGTTTAAGGCAATAATCACCCCGAAGAGGGAGAATCTTTCGACAAAAGGATACGAAAGCCGACAACAGCGGCACAGGAGATGCTCGACCCGAGCGATCAGACCTGCGCATCCATGCCTTTGTCGCGCCGACCCGCAAACCAGGTTGAAGGCGGTACAGACACCGGCCTCCGCCGCAGCAGAACAAGGGACGCAATATGTCCAAGATTGGTGAGAACCTGATTGCCGAAAGCGGCCTTGCGCCGTTTTTCAAACTGGCCAATGCCGATGAGGTGTCGATTGACGCGCCGGAAAACCGCAAGGGCGATGCGCTGCGCACCTGGGTCCGCGCGCTGTCCGGCTTCCAGAAAGAGGCGCTGGTGCGCTCGGCCAGGACCGGTGATACGTGGCGGCTTGTCTCCGACGAAGGGCCGTACCTGAACGGCCACGACGCCGCGCCCTGCCCGCTGGCCTTCCTGTCCACCGGCATGGTCGCCAGCTTCATGAACGAGATCACCGCGCTGGCCGAAATCCGCGGCATCGAGATCCGCAAGCTGAAGCTGATCCAGGACAATTATTACACGATGAAAGGCTCGATGCCCAAGCGCACGATGGTGGGCGGTGCCGAGAACATCGACCTGCAGGTCGAGATCGACTGTGATCTGGACGACGCGGCGCTGCACCAGTTCCTGTTGGACGCGACCTTTGCCTCTCCGCTCAACGGGTTGATGCGCGGGCAGTTGGAAAGCCTGTTCAAGCTTGGCCGCAACGGCCAGGAGCTGCCGACCGCCAAGGTGGCCGAGCTGGACGGGCCGCTGTTTCCCGATCCGGGCCAGCACTTCGACAAATCCGTGCCCGAAGCCCCGGGCCTGACGCTGATGGAGCCGGTGGGACAGACACCAAAGAAAGAGGTCGTGCTCGGCACCGCCTCGGGCGGGTCGTCGCTGGCGGATGAACAGGACCGGCGGCTGAACATCGGCGCGGTGGCGGTGCTGCGCGAGGATGGCATCAAGGACATCCAGCAGATGCAGTATTCGCCTTACGGCACCTCGTTCCGCTTCCTGTCGTCCGAAGACGGACGCGCGCCCGATGCCAATACGCTGATCTCGGCGGGCATCGGCTTCTGCTTCATGACGCAGTTCGGGCGCTTTGTGTCCATGCTGAAACTGGACCTGCCGGATTACCGCATCGTGCAGGACACGCATTTTTCGCTGGGCGGCGCCTCGGGCGGCACCGGCAAACCGGGCGAGGCCGATCCGATCGAAACCCATGTCTACCTTCAGACCGGCGAGAGCGAGGAAGTCGCGCAAGAGATGCTGGATATCTCGGAACAGACCTGTTTCCTGCATGCCTTCTGCCGCACCGACCTGAAGACCAAGCTGCGCGTGCGGAGAGTCTGACGTGAAGACACAGGTTTGCATCATTGGCGGCGGTCCCTCGGGGCTGATGTTGAGCCACATCCTGGATGCCAATGGCATCGACAACGTGGTGCTTGAGCGGCAATCGAAAGACTATGTGCTGGGCCGGATCCGGGCGGGGGTGCTGGAGCACAACACCGTCCAGATGCTGCGCGACTATGGCCTGGGCACGCGGATGGACAAGATCGGCAAGCCCAAGGACGGCACGCAGATCCTTTGGGAAAACCGGCCCGAATTCTTCATCGATGTGAAGAAATGGACCGGCAAGCAGATGATGGCCTATGGCCAGACCTACATCACCGAAGACCTCTATGCCGCGCGCGAACGTGCCGGCGGGGCGGTGATCTGCGAGGCCAAGGACGTCGCGCTGCATGATGTCGAAAGCGACGCACCCCATGTGACCTATGAAAAGGACGGCCAGACGCAGCGCGTCGATTGCCGATTCATCGCGGGCTGCGACGGGTTTCACGGGCCCTCGCGCCGCGCGATCCCCGACAGCCACCGGCACGAATACCTGCGTGAGTACCCGTTTGGTTGGATGGGTGTCATGGTGGAAAAGCCGCCGCTCGACGATTTCATCTATGCCTATCACAGCGACGGCATGGCGATGGCGGCCCAGCGCAACCCGATGTTGTCACGCTATTACGTGCAGGCACCGATCACCGACACGCCCGAGGATTGGAGCGACGACCGCTTCTGGGAGACCCTGCTGCACCGTTTCCCGGCGGATGTGGCGGCGCAGATCCAGACCGGCCCGACCATCGAAAAATCAATGGCGCCGCTGCGCAGCTTCGTATCCGAGCCGATGCGCCACGGCAGCCTGTTCCTGGCCGGGGACGCGGCGCATATCGTGCCGCCGACCGGGGCCAAGGGGCTGAACCTGGCGTTTTCGGATGTCTACTACCTGCAACGGGCGCTGGTGGAATTCTTCAAGGGCGGGCAGAGTGGGCTGATTGACCGCTATTCCGCGACCGCGCTGCGCCGGGTCTGGTCAGCCGAAAACATCTCGTGGCGATTGACCAAGCTGTTGCACGTGTTCCCTGGCGAAGACCCGTTCGAGCAGAAGATCCGCGAAAACGACTATGACCTGCTGTTGACGTCCGAACCGGCACAGCACGCGCTGGCCCATGAATACATCGGCCTGCCATTCGAAGACTGACAAGACCGGAACGGCGCGGGAACGGAGACCGCGCCGATTGCCCCATAAAACCTGTTCAAGGGAGGATAACATGAACAAGTTTACCGCACTCGCAACCGCTGCCTGCATCATGGCCGCGCCAATGGTCGCCGCAAAGGACCTGGCGCTGTCCTATTTCATGGGGCCGAACCACCCGATGAACAAGGCGGTCTTCACCCCCTTCGCCGAAAAGCTGGCAGAGGTCTCGGGTGGCAAGCTGACCGTCACGCAATTCCCCGGCGGCGCGCTGAACTCTTCGCCGCCCAAGCAATATTCCATCCTGCTGGACGGGATTGCCGACGTGGCCTTTCACCTGCCGGGCTATACCGCCCAGCTTTTCCCGGTGACCACGGCGATCACCACACCAGGCATGTGCGACGACGCGGTGGAATGCACCGAGGCGATGTGGCGCGCGATCGAGCCCATCGAGGCGGAATTCGACGCCAAGGTCCTTGCCCTCTGGGCCAATGACCCGCAGGTGCTCTATACCAAGGACAAGCCGGTCCGCACGCTGGAAGACATGGAAGGGCTGATCATCCGCGTGACCTCGGCCCAGGACATTCCCTTTACCGAGGCGCTCGGCGCATCTTCGGTGTCGCAGCCGGTGTCGGTCATCAACCAGAACCTCGCCAATGGCGTGGTGGACGGCGTGGCCATCGACCCTTCGGCCACCATGTCGTTCAAGATGCATGAGCCGGCCAACTACATGACCACGAACATCCCCGGCGCAGGCAGTGCCTTTGTGCTGTTGATGAACAAGGGCGTGTACAACGCCCTGAGCGACGAGGAAAAGGGATGGGTCAATGAGGCCTCGGGCAAGTGGCTGTCGCTGCAGGGCGGCCAAGCCTATCTTGATATGGGTGCGCGCGGCATCTCGATTGCCCGTGACAACGGGGTCGAGATCATCGAACTGTCCGACGAGGAGCGCGCCCGCTGGGATGCTGCCATCCAACCGGCGATGGACGAATGGCTGGCCAAGGATCTGGGCCAGGGCCTGACCGGGGCGGACCTCGAACGTCTGTTCAAGGGCGAATAAGCCATGAGCGGCGTCACAAGCCATAACACCACCGACCCGGCGGGTCGGTGGTTCCACAAGATCGCGAACCTCTTCGCGGTTGTCGGCGGGATCGGTCTTTTCGTGCTGATGGGCGTGACCGTCGTGTCGGTCTTCTGGCGCTATGCGCTGCGCGATCCGATCTTTGGCGTCGGCGATCTGTCGTCGATGTCGCTGGTCGTCGTCGTGGCCGCCGGCGTCGCCTATGGCGCGGTGCATGGGGTGCACATCAGCGTCGACATCATCTCGTCCTTTGTCGGACGTGGCGTGAAACGGATCACCGACCTGGTCGTGCGCACGCTGAGTGTGCTGATCTGTGGCTTCGGCGCCTGGGCGCTGGCGGTGAAAGGCGGCTGCGGGCTGCCTTGCGGGGCGGTGACCCAGAACCTCAACATCGTGCACACGCCCTATTACTACCTGCTGTCGGCATCGCTGACCCTGACGGCGGCGTTTCTTCTGTATCAACTGATCGTCGGCCTGAAACATTGGTCCGGCACGGACCCCAACGAGGGTGAGGACTGATGGACACCACCACACTTGCCATCCTGGGATTTGCCGCGCTGCTGATCCTGTTGTTCCTGCGCATGTCGGTCGGGGCGGCGATGATGCTGGTGGGCGCGGTCGGGATCTACATGATCCGTCCCGCCGCCAGCCTGCCGGTCGTGGCGGGCGAGATCTTTGGCGAGGCGTCGAACTACTCGCTGACCATCCTGCCGCTTTTCATCCTGATGGGGAACCTGGCGGGTATCTCCGGGATGAGCCGCGATCTCTATGATGCCGCGCACAGCTGGATCGGCCACCTCAAGGGCGGTTTGGCTTCGGCCACAATCGTCGGCTGCGCCGGGTTCTCGGCACTGTCGGGCTCTTCACTCGCCGCCGCGCTGACCATGGGCAAGGTCAGCCTGCCCGAGATGCAGCGCTACAAGTACGACGACGGTCTGGCCACCGGCGCGATCGCGGCGGGCGGCACGCTGGGCATCCTGATCCCGCCGTCGGCGGGCTTCGTGATCTACGCCATCCTGACCGAGGAATCCATTGGCCGGTTGTTCATGGCCGGGGTTCTGCCCGGGCTCTTGCTGACCACGCTGTTCATCGCCGCGATCTACGTGGTCGTCTCGCTGAACCCGGACAAGGCGCCGCGCTCGACGGCCTCGGACAGCCTGTCGCAGCGGATGGCGGCCCTGGGGCGCGCGATGTGGATCATCAGCATCATCGTGCTGACCATCGGCGGCATCTACACCGGCGTCTTTTCGGCAGTGGAAGCGGCGGGCATCGGGGCCTTCCTGGCGCTGATCGTCTGTTTCATCCGCGGGTCCATCACCTGGGCCAGCCTGAAGGACGTCACCACCAGCACCCTGAAATCCACCGGCATGGTGTTCTTCATCCTGTTCGGGGCTTTCGTCTTCAAGACCTTCATCGGCTTCACCGGCGTGACCTATGCCATGTCGCAGTGGATCGAGGCCCAGGGCTTTGGCGCGGTGCAGGTGGTGATCGCGATCCTGCTGCTTTTCATCGTGCTGGGCACCTTCATGGAGGGTTTCGCGATCCTCGTGCTGGCGGTGCCGCTGGTTCAGCCCTTGCTGGAAACACTGGGCGTGGACCTGATCTGGTTCGGCGTCCTGATGGTGATCGTGCTGGAAATGGCGCTGATCTCGCCGCCAGTGGGGGTAAACGTCTTTGTGGTCAAGGGTATCGCGCCGACGGTCTCGCTCAACACCATCTTCCGCGGCATCTGGCCCTTCTGGCTGGCGATGTTCCTGGCAGTGCTGTTGATCCTGCTGTTGCCGCAGATCGCCCTCTACCTGCCGAACAAGATGTACGGCTGACGGACCATATGCGCCGCCCCGGTCGAACCCGGGGCGCGCGCGCACCCATCGAATACCGAACACAGGGAGAAGACCGGCATGAGCAACATGGACCGGATCGTCGAAACCGACATCTTCGTGGGGGGCGAGGCCCGTCCTGCGGCCTCCGGCGCGACCCATGAACTTTTCAACCCGGCGCGGCCCACCGAACTGGTCGGGCGCGCGGCGGCGGCGACACCTGCGGACGTGAACGCCGCCGTCGAGGCCGCCCACGCGGCCTTTCCCGCCTGGGCCGACCTGGGGTTCGAGGAACGCGCGCGCCTGCTGCGAGACGTCGCCAAGGCGCTGACGGCAGACGAGGAGGACGTGAAATACCGCTCGCGCCTCTTCACCCGCGAACATGGCAAGATCGCCCGCGAAACGCTGTTGGAGATGTCTCGGCTGGGCGATCGTTTCATGCAGGCTGCCGCCTATGGCGAACGCATGGCCATCGACGAAAAGATGGGCCCGGCTCCGGTTGGCCCGGCGTTTGACACCATCATCACCCGCCAGCCGCGCGGCGTCGCGGCGCTGATCGTGCCGTGGAACTGGCCGCTGTCGATTTTGGGCGCCAAGCTGCCGCAGGCGCTGGTGACCGGCAATACCGTGGTGGTCAAACCGGCCGAGAACTCTTCCCTCGCACCGATGCTGACTTTGCAGATCATCGCCCGGATGCTCCCGCCCGGCGTGGTCAACGTGCTGACCGGGTCGAGCCGCGAGATCGGCGATGTGCTGACCGGCCATCCTCTGGTGCGCAAGGTCAACTTCACCGGCTCGGTTCCCGTCGGCAAACACGTGATGAAGGTGGCCGCCGAAAACCTGACCCCGGTGACGCTGGAACTGGGCGGCAATGACGCGGCGCTGATGCTTGAGGACATCGAGCTAACAGACGCGGTCTTCGACAAGATGTACTGGGCGGCTTTCGGGTCCTCGGGCCAGATCTGCATGGCGCTGAAACGGATGTACGTGCATGAGCGCCGTTACGACGAGGTGGTCGACGGCTTCACCGCAGCCTGCGAGCGCGCGGTGGTGGGCGACGGGCTTCTGCCCGAGACGACGATGGGGCCGGTCAACAATGCCAAGCAGTTGAAGGTTGTGACCGACATGATCGCCGAGGCCCGCGCCACGGGCGCGGAAGTGCGCGAATGCGGTCAGGTGCCGGACGAGGCGCTGTATTCCGGCGGCGGCTATTTCCAGAAGCCGACGCTGGTCTATGATGCCGAACCAGGCCTGTCCATCGTGCGCGACGAACAATTCGGCCCCTGCCTGCCGATCATGAAGTTCCGCAACGATGACGAAGCCGTGGCGCTTGCCAATGACAGCGAATTTGGCCTGTGTTCCTCGGTCTGGACACCGGATGCCGAACGCGCGGTGCGCCTCGCCCGAAGACTTGAGGCCGGTTACACCTATCTCAACGGGCACGGGCCAATGGCGCAGGACGGGCGCGGCCCGTTCGGCGGGTTCAAGAACTCGGGGATTGGGCGCAACCTGGGCTATGACGGCGTGCTGGCCTTTACCGAGGCGCATTCGATCTCCGGACCCGGAGGTTTCCTGCTGTGAGCAATACCGACCAGGTCACCGCCCCCACCTTCTGGGCCATCGCAACCGAGCGCAGCGTCGCCTTGCGGGCGGCACGCATCGCGTTGATCGTGGGGATCGTTCTGGCCGGGATCAATCATGGCCATCGTCTGATCTCGGGCGAGATCGACGGGCCCACGCTGGCCCGGATCGGGCTGACCTTTCTCGTGCCTTACTGCGTGTCGACCTATTCATCGGTGCTTGCCGTGCGCGACAGGCTGCAACGGGTCTGACCGACAACCAAGAGGATAATGATATGAAAGACATGGCGAATTCCATGTCGGGTGGCGAGCTTCTGCTGCGCAGCCTGAAGGCCCAGAGCATGGAGTATTTCCTGGCCAACGCCGGTAGCGACTTTGCCCCGATCGTCGAGGCTTATGCGCGCGTGGGCAGCGGCTCTCCTGATCTGCCCGAACCGGTGATCGTGCCGCATGAATCGGCGCTGGTGGGCATGGCGCATGGTTACTGGCTTGTGACCGGGCGGCCGCAGGCGGCGATGGTGCATGTCAACGTCGGGCTGGCCAACGCGGCGATGGGGATGATCAATGCCCGCGCCGATGATGTGCCGATCCTGCTCATGTCGGGCCGCACACCGCTGACCGAACACGACCGCCCCGGCGCGCGCCGAACCCCGATCCAGTACGGGCAGGAGCAATTTGACCAGGCCTCGCTGGTGCGTGACATGGTGAAGTGGCATTTCGAGCTGCGCTACCCGGAAACCGCGCCGGCGCTGCTGTCGCGCGCCTTGGCGGTCGCGAAAAGCGAGCCCGCGGGGCCGGTCTATCTCAGCCTCCCGCGGGAGCCTCTGACCGAGCGGACCGTGGCGCAGGTCGAGGCCGAGCCGCTTCAGGTGGCCTCGCGCGCCGGGGCGGCGGATGCCACCGACATTGCCACCGCCGCGCGCTGGCTGGCCGAGGCCGAAGATCCGCTGATCATCTGCCAGCGCGGCGATCCGGGCGGCAAGGTGGCCGCGGTGCTGGTACACCTGGCCGAAGCGCATGCCCTGCCGGTGGCCGAGGTCTTTGCCACCCGCAAGGTGTTTCGCGGCACCCATCCGATGGCCGTCGGCCCGGACCTGTCGAAACGGCTGCCCGAGGCAGACGTGGTCCTGGTGGTCGATGCGCCGGTGGCCTGGATCGAGCATCAGAACCAGCCCGATCCATCGGCCAGGGTGATCCACCTTGGTCCCGATCCGCTGCACGCAAGGATGCCGGTACGCTCCTATCGCACCACGCTGGGACTGGCCGGCAACACCGCCGCCACGCTTTCGGCGCTGGAGGCCGCGCTTGCGGACCTGCCGCGCAAGCCGCGTGATACTGCCGCGATCGAACAGGCGCATGACGCCTATCTTGCCCGCGTGGCCAAGGCGGTCGAGGCCGGATCCACCGGCACCGCCAGCAAGGCCTACGTCGCCCATTGCGTCGCGGCGATCCTTGGCGAGACCGGCGTCGTGGTCTCGGAACGTGGCGCACCCGCACCGTTTTATCCGACCCTGAAAGCCAACCAGTTCTTTGGCAATTCCCCCGCTGGCGGGCTGGGTTGGGGTGGCCCGGCAGCACTTGGCGCGCAGCTGGCGGATCGCGACCGGCTGGTTGTCAACGTGGTGGGCGATGGCTCTCACCTTTTTGCCAACCCGGTGGTGTGTCACCAGGTCGCCAAGGCCAACGATCTGCCGGTTCTGACCGTGGTGCTGAACAACGCGGGCTGGGACGCGGTGCGCCTGTCCGCGCTGGAGGTCTATCCCGACGGCGTGACCTCGGGGCTGGACCAGGTGCCGTTGACAGAGTTCGGAGCCAACCCCGACCACAGGCGCGTGGCCGAGGCCTGCGGCCTCTGGGCACGTCGGGTGGACCGGGCCGAGGACCTTCCCGCGGTTCTGGAAGAGGCAGCAAAGGTCATCCGCGACAAACGCCTGCCGGTCCTGGTGGACGTGGCGGTGCGGCCCGAGTGAACGAAAAGGCCAGTGCAGCATTGAACTGCACTGGCCTGTAACTGATTGTGAGAGACCCGTAGTCCCGGACATGATCGAGGACTGCATGCCCACCGGCACCAAGGGTCACCCCGCGCCGGTGATCGGTTGTCAGAGGTCCAGTTCCAATACACCGTCCTTCTGCGCCGCCCGCGATTGGCACAGGATGATCCCGGTCTCGCGCTGTTTCTTCGACAGCACGAAATCCCGGTGTTCCACCTCGCCCGAGACCAGCCCGCATTTGCAGACACCACAGATCCCGTCCGCGCACTTGATGTCGACGGGATAGCCTTTTTCGACCAGCACATCCGCCGCGGTCTTGTCGGCAGGCACGGCAAAGGTCTTGCCCGATTTCACCAGCTTGATCTCGAAATCGTGGTTCACGTAATCCGGCTGCTCCGGCACCGAGAAATACTCCAGGTGGCGCGCCTCTTCCGGGAAGCCGGCGGCCTCGGCGGCCTCCATCACCGATGTCATGTAGCGATCGCCGCCGCAGGTGTAGACGTGCCAGCCAGGCTGATACCCCTGCATGATCGCCGCCAGGTCAACACGTGTCCCCTCGCCCGAGATGTGCAGATGCACCTTGTCAGCCCAGGGATAGCCCGCGATGTCCTCCAGAAAGCCCATCGTCTCGCGCGAGCGACCGGAGTAATGCAACTCGAAGCTCCTGCCCTGCGCGTGCAGTTCATGCGCCATCGCCAGCATCGGCGTGATGCCGATCCCGCCGCCCATCAGCACCGAATGCGTGGCCTCGGCGTCGAGCGGGAAATGATTGATCGGCTTCGACACGAACACCCGCCGGCCCTCGTTGAAGATCCGGTGCATGAGTTTCGAACCACCGCGCCCCGCATCCTCACGCAGCACGGCGATCTGGAAATGGTCGCGGTCCGCCGGGTTGCCCGACAGCGAATACTGACGCAGGAAATCCGGTGCCACGACGATATCGAGGTGCGCGCCCGCCTGCCATTCGGGCAGGGGGTTGCCGTCCACAGGCCGGAATTCGTATTTCGTCACACCGTCGGCCATCTGCTCGACCTTCGAGACCGTCACCTGGATCACCGGGCTTTCGCCATCGGCGGTGTAGCGGTGCAGGAAAGGCTCCAACGTGCCATCGGCGGCGCGGCGCTGGTATTCCTCGGCGGTGATCATCGCCTGATAGGCTTCGATCCCGGCCTCGCGATCCATCGGGAAGGGATAGGGATGCGGCGGCGGGGCAAGCGGCGCCGGATAGACGGCCAGCGTCTGATCCTCGTACTTGAGGTCCAGATCCTTTTGGAGCGAGCGCGCGTTGACCTCTCTTTCGGTCGGGCGATAGGCCCCGTCCTGTTTCAATTCGAGATCCCACCACCATTTCTTGACCGGGTTCAGCGACCCGTTTTCGACGTAGTCATCCAGCTTTGCCAAGAGCGGCGCCGCGCCCGGCATGTTCATCGCCGCCCAGCGGAACGGTTTCTCGGCAAACAGCCCTTCGAGGTTCCAGGGACAGGTCTTCATGCAGCGGCCACACATCGCGCCGCCCGGCGTGGTGATCCGGTAAGTGGTGCATTTCTGACTGTCGCTTTTCCAGATCTCGTAGCCGTTGAACATCAGTTTCGGCCCGGCGGTGATCGCCCCCGAAGGACATTCGCGGGCGCATTTGTTGCAGCTTTCGCAGAACTTTTGCAGCCCGAAGTCGATGGGCTTGTCCGAGGCCATCGGCAGATCGGTGGTCACCACCCCCGATTTCAACCGCGGCCCGAGGAAGGGGTTCAGGATCACCTCGCCGATGCGCGACACCTCGCCCAGCCCGCTCAGCAGCAACAGCGGCGGTTGCAGCACCTCGCCGTCCATCACCGAATGCGCCTTGGCCTTGTAGCCGAGGTTGCGGATCTGCCTGGCGATCACGCCCCCCAACAGCGAAAACCGCAGGTAGGCGCGCATCGATTGCGCCACCGCGATCCAGTCGTCGCCGGAAGAGCCCTCCATCGTCTCGTAGCCCTGGTCGACGATCATGCTGATGGCGTGGTCATGCTCGGGCACGATGGGTTCGCCCCGGGCGTCGTGGCTGTACCATGTCCAGTCCGGGCAGCGCGAGATGCCCACCGCATCGAGCCCGAGGAAATAGCTCGTGGCCTTGACCAGTTCAGCAGCCTTTTGCGGGTCCAACCGGGTCTTTTCGGCCGCCGGTTCGCCATCCTGCAACAGCGTGAATGCACCAAGCGCCCGGCGCTGCGCGGTCGAAGGCGCGGCCTTGAACACGTAGTGTCCGCCGCGCGCACCGTCCTGAACGTGTTTGCCGAGATCACCAAAGACCGAGCGGGCGAACATGTCGGCACGCTTGGGCACGCGGGCGACATTGGCCTCGTCGATATAGGTTGTGGGGGTCTCGACCCGATTGAGCGTCTCGAAAGGGTGGGCGCCATCGACGAAACGGCGCTTGCGATAGGGCACGGCGTTCGAGGCATTCTTGGCAAAGCCGCGCCCGAGTTTCCAGGCGGTGCCAAAGGCCGACTTTGGTTGCTGGTCCATCGGCACCAGCGGCAGATCGGGGGCCAGTTCAAATGTGGTGGTGATGGCGGAAAGGCCGAAGCGCGTGCCGATATAGGGATGCGTCAGCACGCCGTCCTCAACCGTCACCAGCCCCGCCGCGACCGCCAGCTTGTTCAGATCGACATCCGAGCAGGACACCGTATGCGCCCGCGCCGAATGGCCCAGCACGCGCAGGTAATTCGACAGCACCGTCGCGGTTTCCGCCGCCAAAAGCCCGGCACGGTGAGCATAGGCATCCGCAAACCATTCGGTGCCGGGCTCGTCCTTTTGCGGATCGCGCGGGTTTTCATAGAGAAAGACCACCGCATGCGTATGCCCGTCGATCGACGTGGGCGGCGCCTCGGCGGACTCCTTGAGGTCGGCCATGATCTGGTCGATCCCCGCCGCCAGCGTCTTGGTCTGTCGGGTTTTCAGCTGTTCGGCCAGCCGGGCGACATCGGGGTTCTGATGCGGATCGGCCAGAAGCGCCGCGTCCGGCAAGGCGCAGACCCCGGTGACCGCCGCGTCGGAAAAGTAGGAGAAGGCCTTGATGTGGTTGGCCCGCTCTGTCGGGTCCGTCGGACACTCTGCGACGGCGGGGTTGACGATCCCGTCGCGCATCACGTCCAGCATGGCCTGATGCTCGCGCATGGCATTGATGATCGAGGCGGGTGTGTCAGAACGGTCAAAGGACAATGGCTCGAACACAGGCACCCGGGTAAGGTCCGGCAGGGCCGAGGTGCGTGCCAGCAATTCTGAAGGGTAGTGCCCCATATGAACCGGACGATTCTTGTCGGAAAACAGTCGGATGCCCATAGGTGCCTCGCATTTGGGATAACGGTTGCCTGAGTATATAGTTGCCATAGTTAATTAAATAATGCAAACTGAAACTGTCGAACCTATGAGGATGTCATGGCGAAAGATCGCGACCAGGACGAAGAGCCGACCAACTATGTCCTGCGGCAACAAATCGGGTTCAAGCTGAGCCGCACATCGCGTCTGATGCAGCAACAGCTTGAGGCGGCGCTGGCGACCCAGGGGCTGACGCGTCTGAGCTGGTGCGTGCTGAGCAGCGTCGGGCTGGAAGGGATTTCATCGCCGTCGGGCATTGCCGACAACCTTGGCGTCACGCGGCCCATGCTCTCGCGGTTGATCAAGTCGATGTCCCGCGACGGGCTGATCACCGTCGCACTGGACCCTGACGATGGGCGCAACCGGAAACTTGACCTGACCGCCAAGGGCCGGGACACGCTTGACAACTGCCTGCCGCTGGTGCGCGCCAACAGTCGGCACTTTGCTCAAAAGCTGTCACCAGAGCAGATGCGCACTCTGCATGATCTCGTGGATGCCTTGATCGAAGGCGAAAAGCCCTATCTTGACGCTCTGTAAATGGCGGAAAGACGGGTACGGCAGCACCGGATTGCGGTGCGGGCCAACATCCAGGACGTCACCGACGCCATCATCGCCCGGCGACCCCAGGCGGCGCGCACCGCGATGCTGCGCCATATCGAATGGATGATCTCACGGTTTCACTGCCATTGAGGCGCGGGTTGGCCGAAGGCCGGTCAATGGGTGTCCCGCGCAATCAGGTCCGGTTCAATATACGCCACCCGCCCCGGCAACGTCGGGTCGGCAAGCCGGGTGAGCAACAGGTCCACGATCCGCGCGACCATCGTATCCACCGGGTTGCGCAACGTCGTCAGGTTGAAACAGGGCCAGGACGCCTGGCCAATGTCGTCGAAACCGGTAATCGACAGATCGACGGGCACAGCCAGGCCCATTTCCTGGCGGGCGACGGTGAGCGCGCCAAGCGCCATCGCGTCATTGGCGCAGATCACCGCATCCAGTTGCTGCGCTGACAACAGGTCGCGGGCCGCCCTGGACCCGCCCTCAAAGGTATAATCCGCGGACAGGCACGCCACGAACTCCAGGCCCGCGGCCCGAAGCCGGGCGCGCGCCCCGGCAAACCGCTCACGCTCGGACGCCCAGGAGGACGGGCCGCCGATATACCCAAACCGCCGCCGCCCGCGTTGCACCAACAGGTCGGCGGCCATACCCATGCCCCCGGCATTCAGGCAGCAAACGCTGTCCACGAAGTCAGCCTCGACAATGCAGCCCGAAAAGACGAGCGGGATGTTCAGCTTGGCACAGGCCGCCACCAACGTTTCGTCGACACTGCCGCCGCGCACGATCATCGCGTCGAGCGGGTAGGAGAAGATGTCCGGCGTGCCCAGGTCCTCGGCGTCGACCGACCCATCGATCACGATCGGCCATTTGCCCGCGGCGATCAGCGCCGGGACCAACTGCGCGACAAGCGCGGCGTCGTGGAAATTGCCGATCTCACCGGCAACAACCGCGACAAGATTGGACCGCGTGCGCATCAACCCGGCGGCCAATGCATTGGGGCGATAGCCCATTTCCTCGGCCACTTTCAGGATCAGCGCGCGTTTGCCGGGGTCGATATAGGCCGTCCGGGAAAAGGCCCGAGAGACGGCAGAGCGGGACACACCGGCGCGCCTGGCCACGTCCAGGGCCGTGATGCGTCTTGGGCGCCCCCCGGTCGCGTCGCTGGCCATTGGCAATTTCCCCTTCGCATCAAACGGACCGATGTCATCAATCTTTCACGGACCTTGTCACATGAGCGTCACGAGGTTTCCCTATGTGACCACGTGTGCAGATCTACCGGAGCCGCGCGATTCCGGGAAGGGAAAACTTCAACGGCGTTGAAGGGTTCTGATTTGTTTTCAGTGCGTTGAGGTCATCCAAGACGCATGCATGCTGCCCCGCGCAGCCATTGGTAATTTCGTTGCCCGTGCGGGACGATCCGCGCGGACCCTTGTCAAACGTGCCACGGGGCACTTTGCGAAAACTGGAGCTTGAGATGAAAACCACGACCATTCTTGCAGCCGGCGCGCTTGTCGGCCTGGCTGCGCCGGTCTTTGCCGAAACCGAGATCACCTGGTGGCACGGCATGGGCGGCCAGCTGGGCGAAGTCGTCAACAAGATCTCGGCGGACTTCAATGCGTCGCAGGACGAGTACAAGATCACGCCGGTCTTCAAGGGCACCTATGAAGAGACCCTGACCGCGACCATCGCCGCCTTCCGCGCCGGCGAACAGCCCAACATCGTCCAGGTCTTTGATGCCGGTGCCGCCACCGTCATCGCGGCCCCCGGCGCCGTCCTGCCGGTCGAGGACCTGCTGAAGGCCAACGACGTGCCCTTCGACATCGAGGATTACATCTCGGGCGTGCGCTACTTCTTTGCCGACAGCGACGGCAAGATGATCGGCATGCCGTTCAACTCGTCCTCGCCCATCATGTACTACAACACCGAAGCGCTTGAAAAAGCCGGTGTGACCCCGCCGAAGACCTGGGAAGAATTCGAGACCGTGACCGCCCCGGCCCTGAAGGACGCCGGTTACATCCCGATGACCCAGTCGCACATGCCCTGGATCTTCACCGAGAACTTCTTCTCGCGTCACAACCTGCCGTTTGCCTCGGACAACAACGGGTTCGACAGCGTGAACGTGACGATCAACATCGACGCGCCCGAGATCAAGGACCACTTCGCCTCCTTCAAATCCTGGGTCGACGAAGGCCTCTTCGGTTTTTACGGCGCGGCATGGGACGACAACGCCAAGCCCTTCGAACAGGGTGACGCGGCGATGTGGCTGGGCTCGTCCGGCTCTTTCGGTGGCCTGGCCCAGAAAGCGGATTTCGAGTTCTCCTCGACCTACCTGCCCTATTGGGAAAAGATCACCACCGAGCCGAAACAGACCTTCATCGGTGGCGCGGCGAACTTTGCCATGTCCGGCCATTCGGACGAGGAAAACAAGGCGACCGCGGAATTCTTCCGCTACCTGACCTCGCCGGAAGTCCAGTACATGTGGCACAAGGAAACCGGCTACGTTCCGATCACCACCGCCGCCTATGAGCTGGCCAAGGAAGACGGCCATTATGATCGCTTCCCGGCGGCCGAAACCGGCATCCTGCAACTGTCGCTGCCGGCCGGCGAAAACACCCGCGGCTACCGCATGGGCTTCTACGTCCAGATCCGCGACGTCATGAACCGCGAATATACCCGCCTCCTGACCGGCGAGACCTCGGTCGAGGATGCCTTTGCCGCGATCAAGAAGGAAGCCGACGAACTTCTGGCGCGCTTTTCCCAGACCCAGTCGTAAGCCCTTTTGAAAACCTGTTTCGGCGGCCGTGTTGTAATCGGCCGCCGATCCCTTTGCACGCCGGAGCCCGCCATGAAACGCGCCAGATTTGACCATCGCCTGCTGCCTGTCGCACTGCTGATCCCGCAGCTGACCATCATCGCGATCTTCTTTTACTGGCCGGCATGGAACGCGGTGCAATCCTCGTTCTACCTGCAGGACCCCTTCGGCTTTGGCTCGCAATTCGTCGGAATGGAGAATTACACCCGGTTGTGGAACTCCTCCGAATACATGCGGGTGGCCCGGTTCACGCTGGTCTTTACCCTGCTGGTCACCGGCTTCTCACTGGGGCTGGCGCTCTTGCTGGCGGTGAAGGCGGACAAGGTCATTCGCGGCGCCCGGACCTATCGCACCTTGCTGATGTGGGTCTATGCCGTTGCGCCGCCCGTTGCCGGGCTGATCGGCGTGGCGCTGTTTGACCAGAACATCGGCGCGATCACCGATCTGTTCGCCGCCCTGGGATATGACTACCGGTTGGGTGTCTCCTATACCGATACCGCGTTTGCGATGGTTGTCGTGTCGGTCTGGATCCAGACGCCGGTGAATTTCATCTTCTTCCTGTCCGGGCTGCAATCGATCCCAAAGCCGGTGCTCGAAGCCGCGAAGATCGACAACCCTTCGGGCTTCCGCCGCTTCCGGGACATCACCTTTCCGCTGTTGGCGCCCACGGCGTTTTTCCTGCTGATCATCAACATCACCTATGCGCTGTTCGACACCTTCGGCATCATCGACACGCTGGTCAAGAACAACCCCGCCTCCAATCCGATGACCCTTGTCTACAAGGTCTTCATCGACGGGTTCCGGGGCAATGACATCGGCGGGTCCTCGGCGCAGTCGGTGGTTCTGATGGTGCTGGTGCTGATCCTGACCGTGTTCCAGTTCCGCCTGCTCGAACGCCGCATCCACTATACCTGAGGAGAGAGACGATGACCGCGACCGATACCGCCCCCGTCTCCGCCGCCCGACCGCGCCGGCGCCGACTGAAGCCGGAAAGCTTGCTGGACCATGCCATCCTGATCTGCGGCGCGCTGTTCATGCTGACGCCGATCTATCTCGCGCTGACCACGGCCAGCCATGACAAGGTGCTGACCCAGCGCGAGGGGCTGCAATGGGATTTCGGCAGTGAGACGCTGACCAATTTCAACAACGCCATGTTCGAACCCGGCGGGTTCACCGGCGACATCACCGGCGCGACCATGCTGATGAACTCGTTCATCCTTGGCGTCGGCTTCGCGGTGGGCAAGATCATCCTGTCGATGATGGCCGCCTATGCGATCGTGTATTTCCGCCTGCGCTTTGCCACGCTGGCCTTCTGGGTGATCTTTACAACGCTGCTGCTGCCGCTTGAGGTCCGCATCGTGCCGTCATACGAGGTGATCCAGAGCATGGGGTTGACCAACAGCTACACCGGGCTGATCGTGCCCTTGCTGGCCTCGGCCACCGGCACTTTCTTCTTCCGCCAGTTCTTTCTGTCCATCCCGGAAGAGCTGGTCGAGGCTGCCCGGATCGATGGGGCGGGGCCGTTCAAGTTCTTCGTCGACATCCTCGTACCGCTGTCGCGAACGATGATCGCGGCGATTTTCATCATCATGTTCGTCTATGGCTGGAACCAGTATCTCTGGCCGACCCTGATCACCACCGAAGAAGGCCTCTTCACCCTCGTGCGCGGCATCCGCCAGATCGTGCAGGCCATGGCCGAGGGTTCGGAAATCCCCGACTACGGCCGCGCAATGGCGCTGGCCCTCATCGCCATGATCCCGCCCGTCGCCATCGTCGTCACCTTCCAGAGCTGGTTCGTGAAGGGCCTGACGGAATCGGACAAGTAGAAAGCAACTGAAATGGCCCAGCTGACCGTCACCGACCTGTCCAAGACCTATCCCAACGGGTTCACCGCCGTGAAACCCTGCAGCTTCCAGATCGACAAGGGCGAGTTCGTCGTCCTTGTCGGCCCCTCCGGGTGCGGCAAGTCCACGCTCTTGCGCATGATCGCGGGGCTGGAAGACATCACCACCGGCGAAATGCGCATCGGCGACCGGGTGGTCAATGACACCGACCCGGCGCATCGTGACATCGCGATGGTGTTCCAGAACTACGCGCTCTACCCGCATATGACGGTGCGCAAGAACATTGCCTACGGGCTGCGCAACCGGAAAGTGCCCGCCAACGAGATCGCAAACAAGGTCGCCCAGGCGGCCGAGATGCTGAACCTGACCGATTACCTCGACCGCCGCCCCTCGCAGCTGTCCGGCGGCCAGCGCCAGCGCGTCGCGATGGGCCGCGCCATCGTCCGTGACCCGGCGCTGTTCCTGTTCGACGAGCCGCTGTCCAACCTCGACGCCAAGCTGCGCAACCAGATGCGGATCGAGATCCGTGCCCTTCAGCGCCGGCTTGGCGTAACCTCGGTCTATGTGACCCACGACCAGGTCGAAGCGATGACGATGGCCGACCGCATCTTTGTGCTGAACGAGGGTCGGATCGAACAGATCGGCACACCGGCCGAGATCTATCACCGCCCCGCCTCAACCTTTGTCGCCAGCTTCATGGGCGCGCCGCCGATGAACCTTCTGACCGGGCGCGGCACCGGCAATGGTGCCGTGCGGCTTGACGGCGGTCAGGCCCTCTCGGTGCCGACCGATACCGAGACGGACCGCCCCCTCCTCCTCGGTCTGCGGCCCGAGGACATGGCGCTTGATGGCGCCGGTCGCATCGCATTCGACATCGAGATCGTCGAGGAACTGGGCGCCCACCGGCTGCTGCATGGTCGTCTCTCGGACCAGCCGTTCACCGTCTCCGTGCCCAAGGATACCGAGGTCAGCACCGGCCCCGTGCGGCTGGTGGCCAAGCCAGGCGCCGTGAGCCTGTTCTGCGCCGAGAAAGGACACCGCCTGTGACCGCCCTGCTGCCCAAGCTGCCCGCGATTTCCGACGCCATCCGCGACCGCATCCTGAACGAAGACCGCAGCGAGGCCGTCCACCGCGACCTGTTGGCCAAGGCCGACGCCATGAACGCGCTTGAGGTTGGCGGCAGCGGTACAATCGACACCCTGCCCAGGGAAATCACCGCCGCGGCCTGGAACATGGAGCGCTGCCTGTTCCCGGAAGCAAGCGCAGACCATCTTGCGCCGCATGCGCCCGGGATCGTGTTGTTGAGCGAGGTCGACTACGGCATGTCGCGCACCGGCCAGCGCAACACCACGGCGGACATGGCCGCGCGGCTTGGCATGCACTACGCCTATGGCGTGGAGTTCTTCGAGCTGGGCCTTGGCGGGCCGACCGAACGGAAATACTGTCAGGATGCGTTCAATACGCTTGGGTTTCACGGCAATGCCATCCTGTCTGCCGTGCCGTTCGACCGCGCGACGTTGATCCGGCTGGATGATCACGGCCATTGGTTCACCCCCGACCAGAACGCCGCCGACCCCGAACAGCCCCGGCTTGGCGGGCGTATGGCGGTGGCGGCGGTTGTGCCGACAGAAGCCGGTCCGCTGTGTGTCGCCTCCACCCACCTGGAAAGCAATGCCGATGCCGCCCATCGCGGCGCCCAATTCGACCGGCTGATGGATGCGCTTGATGCCTTTGCGCCCGGGATGCCCGTCGTGATCGGCGGAGACCTGAACACCGGCAACCACCTGCCGCCGGATTTCGATTGGCGGCAGGAAACCCTGTTCGACGCGGGCCGCGCGCGTGGCTATCGCTGGGATCTGACGCCAGAGGGGGTGACGACCCGCGCCAGCCTCATCACGCCGCACCAGACGCGCCGGATGAAGCTGGACTGGTTCGCGACCCGGGATGTGGCGGGCCAGGCCGGGCCATTGCTGGAGGCCGTCGGCCCGGACGGCACACCCCTGTCTGACCACGAATGCGTGCTTGCACACCTGCGTCTGTGAGCCCGCTCAGCAAACCGGCGCTTGCCAGAGAGCCGCCGCATGCCCCCCAGGTTTTGACCCACTCCCATCGCGGACCGCAGAGCGACCCGCCTGTGCCCAGTCGTGCCATTGGCGCAACATTGATTGCCGGGATTACAGTCGATAGACCCGGCGGGCCGTCTCCGAAAATATCGACGTGATGGACGCCTTCGGCTGGTCTGCAAGAACGTCTTGCAGTTGCTCGAACTGGCGGGCGAGTGAACAGTTGACGCCTTCGACCGGCAGGTTGGAGCCGTAGAGGACACGATCCGGCCCGATACAAGAGAGAAGGTGCAAGATGTGCGGGCGCAGGACGTCGGCGCGCCATGCCTTGTCGACCGTCCAGAGGCCCGAAAGCTTGACGCAGACGTTGGGCGCGTCAGCGAGTGCAGCAATTCCGTGCTGCCAGTCGGGCAGGGTGCCGGGCTGATCTGGTTCCAGCGTGGCGAAGTGATCGAGGACGATGGTCAACCCGGGATGTGCCTGCGCAAGGTCCAGCACCTCGGGCAATTGCGCGGGCACGACGACGCATTCAAGGCAGAGGCCATTGTCTTCCAGGCAGGACAGGGCGTTGCGGAACCCGGGTGCGCCCAGCACCCCGGCCCGGTCAGCCACGCGCCAGCGGCCCGCATCGTCCCAGGCGACCGGGGTGCGGATGCCGCGCAATGCGGGCGAGGCCAGGTGGCGGGAGATCTGGTCCCTTGCATCAGGTGCGGCAAGGTCCACCTCCGCGACGATGGCGCTGGGCCAGCCAGTGCTGTCGGACAGCGCCTGAAGCCAGCGGGTTTCCTCCACCGGATCGGCCGCGCCGCAATTGGCCTGAACATGAACGCTGGCGCCAAGCGGAAGGTCTCCGAACGTCGCCAGATACTGTTCAGGCAGGAAATCCCGGCGGATCGCCGCCTTGTCCCCGAAGCGCGCCGGCGGTGCATCCGGCGCGAGCCAGCGGTAGGGAAAACGCGCCAGTTCCCAGAAATGGTGATGGGCGTCGACCAGCGCGATCCCGTCCAGCCAATGTGCCATCAATAGGTCGCCCGGCCACCCGACAGATCGAAGACCGAGGCGGTGGTAAAGCTGTTTTCCTTCGAACAGAGCCAGGCGATCATCGCAGCCGCCTCGTCGAGTTCAAGGAACCGCCCGCGCGGGATCTTCGACAGCATGTAGTCGATATGCTCCTGCTTCATCTGGTCGAAAATGCGGGTGCGCGCGGCGGCGGGGGTGACACAGTTCACCGCGATGTCCATGCCCGCCAGCTCCTTGCCGAGCGATTTGGTCAGCCCCATCACCCCGGCCTTCGACGCGGAATAGGCGCTGGCGTTGGGGTTGCCTTCCTTGCCCGCGACCGAGGCGATGTTGACGATGCGGCCATAGCCCTGATCCGTCATCGCGGGCACGACCGCGCGGTTGACGTGGAAGGTGCCCAGCAGGTTGATCTCGGTGATCTGACGGAATTCCTCCACCGGGTAATCGGCCAATGGGCTGTTCGACCCGGCGATCCCGGCGGAATTGACAAGGATGTCGGCGCGGCCCGCGGTGTCGAGTGTGGTCTTCATCGCGGCCTCGACGCTGGCCCAGTCCGAGACATCGACCGCGCAGGCGAAAGCGCCGCCGCCGATCTCTTGCGCGGCCTCATCTGCCAACGCCTTGTCGCGGTCCCAGATGGCGATGCGGGCGCCGCCCCTGGCAAGACGGTTGGCCACGGCGCGGCCGATGCCCTGGGCGCCCCCGGTGATGATGGCGGTCTGGTTGGTGAAATCGGTCATTCTGCGGCTGCCTTGTGTGTCTGGTTGATGATCTGTTCCGCGCCCTGGGCCTGGCCCGAGGCGACGATGGCGTGAAGGGTTTCGACGGCGCGGGCACCGACCTCGCCGGGGCTTTCGTTGCGCCCCTGGCCCAGCGCGATATCCACCAGCATGTCGGGCGGGCCTTCGCAGCTGTATTTCCATGCGCCTTTCGGCACCTCGGCCACGCGCGTTTCGCCATCGGGGAGCTTGAGCACCAGTCGCTGGGTCTCGATATCCAGCAGGACCGAGCCCTTGGCGCCGTAGATACGAATATCGACCTCGAACCCGTGGCCATTGGGCACGCCGCAACTGCCCGAGAAGACACCGGTGGCGCCGTTGGCAAAGCGCACGGCGGCGGCGTCGTGCAGGTCGATGGTCGAGGGGGCCTCGAACAACATCGACCGCAGGGACGCAGCGCGCAGATCGGTCAGCCAGTAGAGAATGCCAAGCGCGTGGGACAGCTGGCCATAGGCATAGCCGCCGCCCTGATCAGGCGCTTCCCAGGTGCTGCGGTCGGGTTGGATGGCGATATGTTTCCAGTTCGACAGGGTGCCGCCGGAAAAAATGCTGCGGGTGAAAGACGCCATGTGGCAGACGACATGCTCGATCTCGCCGATCTCGGCAATCATGGCGCGCGCCTGGTCCAGCCCGGGCTTGTAATTCCAGCCATAGGCCACCAGCAATTCACGCCCCGAGGATTTCGCCACCTGTACCAGGTCCCAGGCTTGCTCAGGGTCAAGACACATGGGTTTTTCCACCAGCACGTGACAGCCCTTTTCCAGAAACGCCTTGGCCTGTTCGTAGTGCAGGTTGTGGGGGGAGGAGATCACTGCAATGTCGATCTCGCGCTCCAGTACCTCGCGCCAGTCCTCGGTGGCGAAGGCAAAGCCGAATTCCTCGGCAATCAGGTCCAACTCCTTGCGGCCCAGGCGGCAGACGGAATCGAGCACCACTTCTTCACGAGCAGCCAGAACAGGAATGTGCATGCGATAGGCGAAATGCCCGGCGCCGATGATGGCGGCCCGAACCGGACCGTTGGATGAAGTCATGTGCTTTCCCTGATTTGAAGGTGATAGCCGATGTCATGAGTGGCGGCGCTCTCCGCGCGCCCCTCCAGCCGGTCCAACACCAGGCTGGCGGACCGTTCACCGATGGCGCGACCCCTGATCTGGACCGTGGTCATCGGCACCGGCAAAAGCGCCGAGAGGCTGAGATCACCGAAACCGGCAATGGCCACGTCATCCGGCACGCGGACGCCGTTCGACAAGCACCAGAGCATGGCGCCATGCGCGGGCAATTCAGCAAGAAAGAAGATCGCGTCAGGCTTTTGCCTGCGCGCCCTGAGGCGCTGGATCAGCGCCAGGCCGCCCTCGATGGTGGCGGGGTTGTCGAACTCGACGATGGTGTCCTCGGTGACGCTGCGCCCTGCGCCGCGCATGGCGTCGACAAAGCCGCGCGTCCGGTCTTCGGCCTGGTCGTTGTGATGCGAAGCGCCACCGACCATGACGATATTCGCGTACCCCCGCCCGATCAGGTACCGGGTCATTTCCACCGCCGCGGCATAGTTGTCGAAGCCCACGGCGCTGTCGATGGCGCCCTCGCGCAGGTTCCAGGCCTCGACCACCGGGCCGGAGAATTTATCCAACAGCTTCGCAGTGGCATCGTTGTGCGAAAAGCCGGTGACGATGATCGCGTCGGCCTGCCGGGCGATGAAGGTGCGCACCGCCTCTTCTTCCTTTTGCGGCGACCAGTCGGAGACCGCGAGCAGCATCTGCTGCTTTTTCGGTTCCAGCACATGGCTGACGCCTTGGGCGAAATCGGCAAACAACGAACTGGCGAGGATCGGCACGACCACACCGATCATGTCGGAGCGTCGCGAGACAAGCGACCGCGCAGTGAGGTTGGGGATATAGCCGATCTCGTCAATGGTGCGCTGGATTTTGGCACGGGTGTCGGCATGCACGGTTTCCGGCTGGCGCAAGGCCCGCGACACGGTGATCAGCGACAACCCCGAGGCTTTCGAGACATCCTTGAGCGTCACCTTCTTGTTGTCACCCTGCGCCATTCACGGCCTCCTTTTCGGCTTCCTGCCATTGCTTCGCTCCGATCAACCTGCGCGACAGGTGCGGTGAAAGCAATGCAACAAAATTGCCGTTGACACACGAGTATCATTGCCCCTAACGTCCGTCAACAACGAATGATACTCGTATATCATTCAATGTACCGCAGATCGCGGGACGCCGATTCCGGCATCAAAAGGGAGGACGACATGTCAAATTCAATCAGCCGCCGCAGGTTCCTGGGCACCACCGCCGCCGTGGGCGCGGCGACATTTCTGCCGGTGGGTCCGGCCCGTGCCGCCAGCGGCGAGATCTCGGTCTGGAAGTTCGGCGGCACGCCGCAGGAGGTCGAGGTCTGGGCCCAGCGCAACGAGGCCTTTACAGGCGCCAATGCCGACATTGACCTGAATTATTCCTATTTCAACGGCCAGATCCGCCGTCAGAAGATCCTCGCGGGCTTCCAGACCAACCGCCTGGCCGATGTAATCATCGCCTTTGGTCAGGACATCCCGGAATTCGCCGGTTTCGGCATGATCCAGCCGCTCGACGACATCGCCGGCGACAAGCTGGCCGGATGGAAGGATCGCATCGTCCCCGAGGTTTACGAATCGGGTGTGCACGAGGGCAAGCTTTACGCCCTGCCGACCTACGTGGACATGGCGAGCTTCCTGGCGATCAATCTCGATGCGCTGGAAGAGGCCGGCTTTGACCGTCCGCCGGAAACCTGGGACGAGCTGCGTGAATACGCCAAGGCGATGACCAAGCCCGACCGCCCCGGCCTCGCCTTCCCGGCCACCACCGCGCCGGTCGACATCAACATCTTCGAGGGCCTCGCCTATGCCAATGGCGGCCGCATCTTTGACGAGGAAACCGGCAAGGTCACGCTGAACGACCCCGGCGTCGTCGATGCGCTGCAATTCTATGTCGACCTGATCAACGACGGGTCCACCCCCGCCGCGACCTCGCTGACCGAGACCTTCTTCCGCGACACCGCGCAGCTGTTCGGCCAGGGCCGCTCGGCCATGTGGATCGGGCTTTCGTGGCTCAACACCCCCTGGGGCGTGAACGAGGACGTGCGCTGGACCGGCGTGCCGATGCCGAAGCCCGAGACGCCCTCGGGCAGCTATGAGCCGGTCAACGCGATCATGGACGGCACCGCGATGCTGATGGTTTCGTCACGCTCGAAGAACCCCGAAGCGGCGGTGGAATACCTCGATTTCTGGTCGCAGGACGCGCAGATGGAAATCTGGGGCGGCCAGCCCGAGATCGCCCGCATTCCCGCCGGCAAGGCCGCCTGGGACAATGCCGAACTGAAGGACGCCTGGCCGAACTGGGTCAAGGCCTATGACGAAGGCTCGCTCTTTGAAGGCGGCGCACCGATGCCGCGGTTCATTGGCGTCTCGGCGATTGAATCTGCGCTTGGCACCGCCATCCAGCAGGCCATCCTGGGCCAGAAGACGCCGCAGGACGCGCTGGACGAGGCCACCGCCGCCGCCCAGGGCCAGATCGACCTGATCCGCGGCTGAACATCAACGAAATAAGGAGGGCCTGACGATGCTGAAAAGCGATCGTTTTCTGGCATATGCCTTGATCTTGCCCGTGGTGGCCGCCGTCGTGGCGTTTGTCGTCGGGCCCACTTACAACGTGGCCACGCTCAGCCTCACCCAGGTGGTGATGGGGATGGAGCGCGGCTTTGGCACCCTTGGGAACTTCAAGGCGCTGGCCGCCGACCCGGTGTTCGGACTGGTGCTCAAGAACACCGCGATCTGGATCCTCGGGGGCACGTTTCTTTGTGTCTCCGTGGGCCTCGCGGTGGGCACCTACCTGGCCATCGACAGCCGGATGACCGGCTGGCTCCGGGCGCTGATCCTGTTACCTTGGGTGCTGCCCGACGTGGTGACGGCGATGGCGTGGAAATGGATGCTGCACGGACAGGTGGGCATCATCGGCCAGACCCTGCAACAAAGCGGGCTGACCGAAGGAACCATTTCCTTCATGGGCGATCCTGACCTCGTGATGTGGATGCTGGTGGTGGTGCTGATCTGGCGCAAGATGCCGCTGGTCGCCCTGATCCTCTGCGCCGCGATCCGCGCGGTCCCGGATGACCAGATGGAAGCCGCGCGGATGGATGGCGCCAATGCCGTCGAGCGCTTCCGCTTCGTCACCCTGCCCAACATCGCCTTCTCGCTGACCGCCGTGACCGTGATCTCGATGATCTGGATCACCGCCGAGTTCGCCCTGCCCTGGATCATGACCGGCGGCGGCCCCGCCAACGCCAGCCAGATCATGGCGACCTACATCTATCAGCAGAGCTTCGAGTTCTTCAACTGGGGCGTCGCCTCGGCCATGTCGGTGATCAACCTCGTGATGCTGGCCTCGATCGTCGCGCTCTACCTTTACGTCAATCGCCGCTCCTGGGCATCGGAGGGTTCGAAATGAACGAACAACCGCGCACTCTCTATTGGGTCTTCCTCGGCTTTGTCGGCCTGGTGATTTCGCTCTACGTGCTGTTCCCAGTGTTCTGGCTGTTCCTCGCGTCCTTCAAGACGCAGGCCGAACTGGCGCAACTGCCGATTTCCTTCTGGCCCGAGGCGCCGACGCTGGACGCCTACAAGGCGCTGTTTTCGCCGACGCACCAGAAGGGGCAGCTGCTGGACTGGCCGCAATTGATCGGCAACAGCTTCTTCATCGCCATCAGCTCCACCGTGATCGTCCTGGTTTTCGGCACGCTGGCGGGCTACGCCTTTGCCCGGCTCAACTTTCCGGGACGTGACCTGATCCTCGGCGGGTTGCTCATCAGCCGGATGTTCCAGGGCGCAGCACTTTTGCTGCCGACCTACCGGCTGATGTCGATGATCGGCCTGCAGGACAGCCTGATCGGCCTGGTGCTGCTCTACTCCGCTTTCGGCCTACCCTTTGCCACTTGGATCATCGCGTCCTCCTTGCGCGAAATTCCGAAAGAGCTGGAGGAAAGCGCCATGATCGACGGCGCGAGCCGATTGCAGAGCATGGTCATGGTGGTGCTGCCCTTGGCGACACCGGCGCTGATCACCGCCTCCATGTGGCACTTCGTCGGTGCGTGGTCTGAATTCGCCTTTGCGTCGATCCTGCTGGAATCCAACGAAAACAAGACCGTCACCATCGGCCTTGCCAGCTTTGTCGAGCTGTTCACGCTGGAGTTCCAGTACGTCGGCGCCGCCGCGACCATCGTCGCCCTGCCGATCATGCTCGTCTTCTTCTTCGGCCAGCGCTACTTCACCCGCGGCCTGCTGGCAGGGGCGGTGAAGGGATGAGGATCACCTCCATCACCGCGCGGGCCGTGGATTGCGGCTTCAATTCGCAGAAGTTGCAGACCTCCCGCGTGGCCTCTCCCATGTCCCGTTTTGCGCGCTTTGCCGAAAGCCGCGCAAGCTGGATGTGGCCCACCAAAAAGGTCTTCGTCCGGGTGACGGGCGAAGACGGCAGCACCGGCTGGGGCTGCACCAATGGTGGCGAGATCGTCGAGATGATCGTCAACGAGCACCTCTCGCGGTTGCTGGTGGGCGAAGACCCGGGCGATCTGGCGTTGCTCAATGACCAGATGGCAGCCTCGCTCCTGCCCAACGACCGCTCCGGCTTTGCCATGATGGCGGTGGCGGGTGTCGATATTGCACTGTGGGATTTGACCGCCAAGGCGGCACACCAGCCGCTGGTAGAGGTCCTCGGCGGCGCGGAGTCCGCTTCCCTCCCGGTCTACATGACCACTCCGCACCCCGAGGCTTTTTCCGGCGGTCCGTTTCACGGGTTAAAGGCCGCCGCGCCTTACGGGCCGGAGTCGGGCGAGGAGGGACTGAAAGCCAACGTCGCGCTGATGCGGCGCTTTACCGAGGCCGCGGGCGAAGGTGTGCCGATCATGATCGACAGCTTCCTCGCCTGGGATGCTGATTATACCCTGCGCTTTGCCGAAGCCGTCAGCGATCTCAACGTCAAATGGATCGAAGACCCGATCCACCCGCAGGACTTCGAGGGATTGCAGAAGGTCCGCCGCGAGATGGATCCGTCCATTGCGCTGGCCTTGGGCAACTTCGCCTTTTCCCGCGCCGATTGCGCCGACCTGCTGCGCTCTGGCGTGGTGGGCGTGCTGCAACCGGACGTGGCCTGGGCCGGGGG
>ERZ1699650.112-NODE-112-length-38459-cov-11.583898_pt1 | contig 38459 bp, 36 predicted proteins | sample MGYA00581512_ERZ1699650 | MGnify/ENA primary metagenome ERZ1699650 (study PRJEB42348, sample SAMEA6618698) | metagenome | isolation source: Polyester-degrading enrichment culture growing on monomer terephthalic acid, Te | collected 2019-05-17 ... | reverse complement strand
GACCCGATCCTGTACCAGCACATCCTGTGGTTCTTCGGTCACCCGGAAGTCTATATCGTGATCCTGCCGGGCTTCGGCATCATCAGCCACGTCATTGCCACCTTCTCGCGCAAACCGGTCTTCGGCTACCTGCCGATGGTCTGGGCGATCATCGCCATTGGCGCGCTGGGCTTTGTCGTCTGGGCGCACCACATGTACACCGTTGGCATGTCGCTGACCCAGCAGTCCTACTTCATGCTGGCGACGATGGTCATCGCGGTGCCGACAGGGGTCAAGATCTTCTCGTGGATCGCGACCATGTGGGGCGGCTCGATCGAGTTCAAGGCGCCGATGATGTTCGCCATGGGCTTCCTGTTCCTGTTCACCGTTGGCGGCGTGACCGGCATCGTGCTCAGCCAGGCAGGCGTCGACCGGGCGTACCATGACACCTACTACGTCGTGGCACACTTCCACTACGTGATGAGCCTGGGCGCGGTCTTCTGCATCTTCTCGGGCATGTACTTCTGGTTCGGCAAGATGACCGGCCGCCAGTACAGCGAGAAGCTGGCGCAGGTGCACTTCTGGATGTTCTTCCTCGGTGCAAACCTGACCTTCTTCCCGCAGCACTTCCTGGGCCGTCAGGGCATGCCGCGCCGCTACATCGACTACCCGGAGGCATTTGCCACCTGGAATTGGTGGTCGTCGATCGGTGCCTTCATCTCCTTCGCCTCGTTCCTGCTGTTCTTCTACATCGTTGCCCATGCCCTGCTGAAAGGCGCGAAAGAGAGCCGCAACAACTACTGGAACGAATACGCGGACACGCTGGAGTGGACCCTGCCCAGCCCGCCGCCGGAGCACACCTTCGAAATTCTGCCCAAGCAGGAAGACTGGGACAAGGGCCACGCCCACTGATCCCGCTGAAAACAAAACCGGAAAAGGCCCGCGCATCCCGCGGGCCTTTTTCTTGGAAAGCCCCTGCGCGGTGACCTGGATCACAGGCAAACGCCGCACCGCATGCAACGTGACGTCAGGAGCCGAATGCGACTGGCTCCCCAGGCGGCGGCCGGGTTTGTGTCTCTTCCCAGGACAGTCCCCAAACCCGGTCCCGTCTGCACTTTCCCATCGACCGCGCAGCGCTTGGTTCCTATATCTGTCGCATGCCTTATCACTGGTCGGATAACTCAGCCCCACAGGAAGCCGAACTGCGGCTCTGGCCGCATGAATCGCTGCCGCCCCGGGGCTATGCCGGATTTCTGCTGGCCACTTTCGTGCTGGCCACGATTCCGCTTTACGGGTTGCTTGGCACGATGCTGCTCTGGGGGCTTCTGCCCTTCCTGCTGCTGGCGCTTGGCGGCATGTGGTTCGCGCTGGACCGCAATCACCGCGATGCGCAACTGCTCGAAGTGCTGCGGCTTACGCCATCCGAAATTTCGCTGACCCGGCACAACCCCGATGGCAAACAACAGAACTGGACCTGCAATGCGTTCTGGGCCCGGCTGAACCTGCATCCCAGCGGCGGTCCGGTGCCGTACTATGTCACCCTCTCGGGCGGCGGCCGCGAAGTCGAGATCGGCGCCTTCCTGTCAGAAGACGAACGCAAGGCGCTTTACGACGATCTGCAGCGCCGCCTGCCCGGTGGTGCGGGCTGAGCATGGCGCAGGTTCCCGCAACCCCGAAATCCACGCGGCTTCGCCGCCTTGCGCTGGCGCGGCTCCTGGGCGCCGATCGCCTGTTGACCCGGGACAATGGGTTGCAGGCCTCGGAACGTGCGGCGCTGGCCCTGCGCGATCTGCCCGCGCAGGCGCGGCCACAAGCGGTGATCTTCCTGATCCCGCTGGTCGGGCGGCATCACGTGGGCGATTGGCAAGGCACCTGCGACCGGCTGACTGCCACGCTTGCGGCCTTTCAACGCCAGTCCAACCCGAATTGGCAGGCGGTGATCTGTGGCCAGGACCGGCCCGCGGACCTGCCCGACGACACCCGCATCACCTTTGTTCCCTTCTCCGAGGCCTTCGAAGGCAATGACAAGTGGCGCAAGCTGGCACTGCTCGTCATGCAACTGCCCCGGCTGGACGTGCAGGCGGGCTTTGCCATGACCTTTGACGCCGATGACATCGCCCATCCCCGGCTGGTGGCCGACATCCTGGACACCCCGCGCGCGGGCGGCGCGTTGGTGCAAAGCGGCTACGTCTTCGACCAGGGGGCCGACACGCTGGCGCTGGCCGGACCGCCGACACCGGCGTTGCCGCTGCGCAAACCCTTCTGGAAGCTCTGCGGATCCTGCGCGGCGCTGCGGTTCGATCTGGCCAACGGTCCGGCGGAACTCGCCTTTCTGCGCGAGATGAGCCAGCACGAACACCGCATGTTCCCCTACCTCGCCCGCCTCGCCCGGCGCAGGCTGACACCGCTGGCACACCCACGGGTGCTCTACCTGCTCAACCACGGCGAAAACTTCGGGGCACGGCGCGGGCGGGTCAGCTTCAAGACCCGCTTTGTCCAGCGTTTCCGGGTGGCCAAAGACAGCGCGATCCGCAAGGATTTCCACCTGCCGTAACAGGCAACCACCGCCCGCCACGCGCGCAAAGACCCGCAGCAGCTGGGTCGGCCGACCAAACGGTTCCTTCCCCCGTGTTCGGGGGAAGGCCAGGTTGGGGGCCGAGGCATGTGTCGCGCCAAAGGCGCGCTATCAAAAAAGCTCGCCAAAGGCGCGCTATCAGCAAAGCTCACCAAAGGCGCGCTATCAGCAAAACTCGCCGAAGGCGCGGCATCAAAAGACACCTGCCAAAGACGCGCTATCGAATGACGTGCGCCGTCATATCATGCGCCGGGCGCGCGCTCACCGCCCTGCGCCAGCCGGTCCTTGACCCGGGGCCCGACGTCGCCGAAATCCATCTGGCCGGTATAGCGCGACTTCAGCGCGCCCATCACCTTGCCCATATCGCGAATCGAGCTGGCGCCGACCTCTTCCATCGCCTTGTCGATGGCGGCTGAGACTTCGCCGTCATCAAGCTTGCGTGGCAGGAATTCCTCGATCACCGTGATCTCGCCCAGCTCCCGCTCGGCAAGGTCCAGCCGCCCGCCTTCCTCGTAGGTGCGGGCGCTTTCCTGGCGTTGTTTCACCATCTTGCCCAGGATTGCCAGCACATCGGCCTCCTGCAGCGTGGTTTCCTCCGCCTCGCCGCGCAGCGCAATCTCGCGGTCCTTGATGGCAGCATTGATCAGGCGCAAGGTCGACAGCCGCGCCGCGGCTTTGTCTCGCATGGCCTGTTTGAGCGCTGAATTGATATCTGCGCGTAAACTCATGTTGTCCCATCCCCATGGGTTGATCCCGACCTAGCACAATAGTCGAAGCCCCCCCTGGTGGCAAGCCGCAGGCACCCCAGATAACCCACTGAAAAACAACACAAACGCGAATCGTGAACCCCGGGACACGAGGCCTTGACCCTGCCCGCCGCACCCCTTAGGTTCGCGCCGATTTGCCCAAATGCCGAGAGTGACGGAGCTTCCCATGGCCCAACAGACGCCCACCGCCTGCCTTGCGCTCGCCGATGGCACGGTTTTCTACGGAACCGGCTTCGGTGCCACCGGAACCCGCGTGGCCGAGCTCTGCTTCAACACCGCCATGACCGGCTACCAGGAGATCATGACCGACCCCTCCTATGCCGGCCAGGTGGTCACCTTCACCTTTCCGCATGTCGGAAACGTGGGTGTGAACCCCGATGACGACGAAACCGGCGATCCGGTGGCCGAAGGTATGGTGGTCAAGTGGATGCCGACCGAAAGTTCGAACTGGCGCGCCGCGCAGGAGCTGGGCGACTGGCTGGCCGCCCGTGGACGCATCGCCATCGGGGGCATCGACACCCGCCGTCTGACCCGGGCGATCCGCCAGCAGGGCGCGCCGCACGTGGCGCTGGCGCATGATCCGGAAGGCAAGTTCGACATCGAGGCGCTTGTCGCCCAGGCCCGCGCCTTCAAGGGGCTGATGGGGGTCGATCTCGCCAGGGAAGTCACCTGTGCGCAAAGCTATCGCTGGGACGAGATGCGCTGGGCCTGGCCCGAGGGCTATGCCCGCCAGGAGGCGCCGAAGCACAAGGTTGTCGCAGTGGACTATGGCGCCAAGCGCAACATCCTGCGCTGCCTGGCCAGCGCGGGCTGCGACGTGACGGTCCTGCCCGCCACCGCCACCGCCGAAGAGGTGCTGGCGCATGACCCCGACGGCATCTTCCTGTCCAACGGCCCGGGCGATCCGGCGGCCACGGGCGAATACGCGGTGCCGATGATCAAGTCGCTGCTGGCTGATACCGACCTGCCGATCTTCGGCATCTGCCTCGGGCATCAGATGCTGGCGCTGGCGCTGGGTGGCCAGACCATCAAGATGAACCACGGCCACCACGGCGCCAATCATCCCGTCAAGGACATGGACAGCGGCAAGGTCGAGATCACCTCGATGAACCACGGTTTCGCCGTCGATGCCGCCACCCTGCCCGATGACGTGGTGCAAACGCATGTGTCGCTGTTTGACGGGTCGAACTGCGGAATTGCGCTGAAATCCGACACCCGCCGGGTCTACTCGGTGCAGCACCACCCCGAGGCCAGCCCCGGCCCGCAGGACAGTTTCTACCTGTTCGAGCAATTCGCCGAGGCGATGGCGGCAAGATCCTGAGACGACGGCGGGCCAGCGGCCTGCCGTTAACTTCCGGTTAAGATGTTGTTTACGAAGTATTAGTAATAAGGTGGCGATACTGGGCGGGCAGCTGGAAGGTCCGTCCCATGTCTCCGCCCCAATTGATGTTGCGCGGGCCGCATTCCGCCCGCCTCAGCAAACATTACCAGAAACCCCTGGGCCAGATCCTCGTGGATATGGAGATCATGGGCCACGCGCAGCTGTTGCAGGCCCTGGCGATCCGCGATCAATGCCATGCGCCGCTGCACCAAGTGCTGCTGGCCGAGGGCTTTGCCACCCACAGCCAGCTGTTGATTGCGCAATCGGCGCAATGGGCCGCCATACGGCTTGACCTGGCCGAGGCGCCGCCGGACCCGGAGTGTGCCGAAGCGCTCGATCCGATCTTTTGCCTGGAACACGGGGTGATGCCCTGGTTGCGGCTGGGCAAGACGTTGATCGTGGCCACCTGCCGCCCCGAGGATTTCGAAGCCTTTGTCGCGGTCCTGCCCGCCGACATCGGGCCGGTGGTCATGGGGCTTGCCAGCGAAGCGGATGTCCAGGCCGCAATCGCCGCCGCACATGGCGACAGCCTGGCACAGATGGCCGAAACCGCCCTGCCGGAAGAGGACAGTTGCCGCAGCCTGCGGGTGGTGGCCGGGCGCCGCGAATTGCGGAAATTTGCCCTGTCGGCGCTGGGATTTGCCGCGATGGTCTTTGCCTGGCCTGCGGCCTTCTATGCCATTGCGGCGACCTGGGCGGCGTTGACACTGCTTTGCGTGGCGCTGGTCAAGGGGCTGGCCTGCCTCGCCCGGCTGCGCGGGCCGTTGATCGCGATCACGCCCGGCGCACGGCGGGCGGCCAAGGCCCCCCCGAAAGTGTCGATCCTTGTGCCGCTGTTCCATGAAAAGCGGATTGCCTCGCGGTTGGTGGCGCGGTTGTCGCGGCTGACCTATCCGAAATCCCGGCTTGAGGTGCTGCTCCTGCTGGAACATGACGACAGCCAGACCCGCGCCGCGCTGGCCGAGGCCGATCTGCCGCCCTGGATGCGGGTGCTGGTGGTGCCGCCGGGCAATCTTACCACCAAGCCGCGGGCGCTGAACTATGGGCTGCGCTTCTGCAATGGCGACATCATCGGCATCTACGACGCCGAGGACAATCCCGCCCCCGACCAGATCGGCCTGGTGGCCGCGCATTTCGACGAAGCCCCGCCCGAGGTCGCCTGCCTGCAGGGGATCCTCGACTACTACAACCCGCATGCCAATTGGCTGGCGCGCTGTTTCACCATCGAATATGCCTCCTGGTTCCGCATCGTCCTGCCGGGGATGTCACGGCTGGGGCTGGCGATCCCGCTGGGCGGCACGACGCTGTTCTGCCGCCGCGAGGTGCTGGAACAGGTGGGCGGCTGGGACGCGCACAACGTGACCGAGGACGCCGACCTGGGGATTCGCCTGGCCCGCCGCGGCTTCCGGATCGAGATGATCGACAGTGTCACGCTGGAAGAGGCAAACTGCCGCTTCTGGCCCTGGATCCGGCAACGGTCGCGCTGGCTCAAGGGGTACATGACCACCTACCGGGTGCATATGCGCCGCCCCCTGGTGCTGTTGCGCGACCTGGGCTGGTGGCGGTTCCTCGGGTTCCAGGTGCTGTTCCTGGGCGCGCTGAGCCAGTTCGTGCTGGCGCCGGTGCTCTGGTCCTTCTGGCTGGCGGTCTTCGGCATTGCGCATCCGCTGCTGTCCTTCATGGGCGGCTATGCCCAGGCAACAACGCTGTCTTTCTTCCTGTTGACGGAATGCATGGGGTTGATCATCGGCATGACGGCGGTGGCCAGCCCGCAGCACCGCGGGTTGATCCCCTGGGTGCCGACGCTGATGTTCTATTTCCCGCTGGGGGCGATTGCCGCCTACAAGGCCCTGCTGGAGCTGATCAGCCGACCGTTCTACTGGGACAAGACCGACCACGGGCTGAGCCTGGACCAACCGGTGATCGATCACACGCCAAGCGCCGACCCCGAGGCGCCGCCGATCTGTCAACAGATCGGGACCGATCCATTGATGGATCGGTGACCCGCTCAACTGTCGGCGTGGCTGTCCAGTTTCAGCCGGGTCACGAAAGCGACCGAGATATGCGACCTCAGCGCCTCGTAGGCCGCCACCTCGTCACGCGCGGCAATCGCGCGGACGATGGCGTCATGTTCCTCCAGCGCCTTTTCGCCCCTGCCCTCCGCCGCCAGCGACGTGGTCGCCATCAGCGCCATCGACCGATGCACCAGGTCGAGCTGCTGCACCAGGAACCGGTTGTGCGAGGCCAGGTGGATCTGCTTGTGAAAACGCCGGTTGGCCCGGCTCATCGCCTTGGGATCACCGATCAGCGCGTGGTCGTCGCGCACCATGTCGCCCAGCACCCGCACCTCTTCCTCGGTGGCGTGGCGCGACGCCAACCGTGCCGCCAGCCCTTCCAGCTCGGCCCGCACCACGTAAAGCTCAGCCATCTGGTTGTGATCCAGCGACGCCACGATCAGCGACCGCCCGTCGCGCGACAGAAGCGACTGGGTCTCAAGCCGTTGCAAAGCCTCGCGAATCGGCGTCCGGCTCATGCCCAGCCGGTCGGCAAGATCGCTTTCCACCAGCCGGTCCCCCGGCTTGAAGGTTCCGATGTCGATGGCCTCCAGGATCATCGAATAGGCATCCCTCTGCGGCGGTGTTTTCTGCGTCACCTCTGCTCCTCCCGCTATTGATCGCGCCACCTTAAGGGGATGGTGGCGGACCGGCAATACGACCGTTGCACCCACCGTCCCGCGCGCGTAGCGTCGCACTATGGCAAAAGCGCTTTTCTCCCACGTGGCCCATTGGGTCTTTGATCTCGACAACACGCTCTATCCCCCCGAATCGCGGCTGTTTTCCCAGATCGAGCCGCGGATGACCGCCTTCGTGATGGAGGCGCTCGGCGTCACCGAGGCCGAGGCCAACCACCTGCGCGTGCATTACTGGAAGACCTATGGCACCACCCTGGCCGGGCTGATGCGCGAACATGATGTCGACCCCGGGCCCTACCTGACCCATGTGCACCAGATCGACTTTTCCGTGCTGACCCCCGACCCCGAGCTTGCGGCGCGCATTCGTGCCCTGCCCGGCCGCCGGATCGTCTATACCAACGGCACCTCGCCCTATGCCGAGGAGGTGCTGGAAGCACGGGGCCTGTCCGGGCTGTTTGACGCGATCTATGGCGTGGAGCACGCGGGCTTTCTGCCGAAACCGGAACGCGCCGCATTCGAGGCGATTTTTGCCCGTGACGGCACCGATCCCGCCCGCGCCGCGATGTTCGAGGACGACCCCCGCAACCTTGCCGCGCCGCACGCGATGGGGATGCGCACCGTGCACGTGGCCCCCGACCGGCTGGATGCGGCGCATATCCACCATCACACCGATGATCTGAGCGGCTTTCTCGGCACCCTGTCCTGAGCCACCGCCCCCGGGGCCTGCGACCGAATGCGCCGTGGCTTTTGACGCGCGTAAATATACATATCGGTTCTACCTTCATTTCCGGGGATCCAACCATGACAGACACTGTTGACCGCCCAAGCCTGGGGCTTCGGCTCTTTCTGAGCATTCCGTTGATCGGCACGATTGCCCGTGACCTGCTCTATGGAGACGCGGACAACATCTATTATTTCCTCGTCATCCTGCTGACCATCGAGGTGGTGCTGGTGATGACCTACGGATTGCCGGCGCTGGCGATGACGGCCCTTGCGGCGGTGCCGGTTTATATGGTCATCCTCATCTTGATCACGCGGGGATAGTCGCTAGGTGAAGCGCGGACCGCAAGACGGGGACAAGCGCGATGGACCATGACATTCTGATCGCCGGCGGCGGGATCGCCGGACTGGCCGCGGCCGCAGCCTTTGGGGCGGCGGGGTTCGACGTGCTCTGCGTCGATCCCGCGCCCCCTGTGACCACGCGCGAGGCTGCGGGCGCCGACCTGCGCACCACCGCCTTCCTGCAGCCCGCCCGCACCTTCCTGGAGGAGGCCGGGCTCTGGGATCGGCTCGCCCCCCACGCGATGCCGCTGGAGACGATGCGGATCGTCGATGCTGGCGGCGCGGCGCCGCAGGCGCGGGTCTGCCGGGACTTCGCCTCAAGCGACATCTCGGAACTGCCCTTTGGCTGGAACCTGCCCAACTGGTTGTTGCGGCGCGAGTTTTCCGCGCGGCTGAACGAGATGGCGGGCGTCACCTTCCTGACCGGGGTCTCGGCCACGGGGGTGTTCACCCGCACCAGCGAGGCGCGCGTCACCCTGTCGGACGGCACCATGCGGCGCTGCCGTCTTGTGATTGCCGCCGATGGACGCGGCTCCACCCTGCGCCAGGCCGCGGGCATCGGGGTGCGCACCACGCGGTTCGGCCAGAAGGCGCTGGCCTTCGCCGTCACCCATCCTCTGCCGCATGACAATGTCTCGACCGAGGTGCATCGTACCGGCGGCCCCTTCACCCTTGTGCCCCTGCCCGATCACCAGGGCCGGCCCTCCTCTGCCGTGGTCTGGATGGAGAACGGCCCGGAAGCGGCGGCGCTGTACGAGATGGAGGACACTGCCTTCGAGACAGCGATGACCGAGCGGTCGACCCATATCCTCGGCCCGCTGACGCTGGCCTCAAAGCGCACGATCTGGCCGATCATCGCCCAGCATGCCACGCATCTTGCGTCGGAACGCCTGGCGCTGGTGGCCGAGGCCGCGCATGTGGTGCCGCCGATCGGGGCGCAGGGGCTGAACATGTCGCTGACCGACCTTGCCACCCTGCGCGACCTGGCCGTGGCGCAGCCCGAGGCGCTTGGCAGTGTCGAAATGCTCGATCGTTATCACCGCGCCCGGTTTACCGACATTCGTGCCCGGGTGGCGGGGATCACCGCGCTCAACCGCGCCTCGATGGCCGCAGCGCCGCCGCTGCGCGACCTGCGCGCCGCCGGCATCACCGCGCTGCACGGGGTGGCACCGGTGCGCAAGGCGCTGATGCACCTGGGACTTGGCGTCGGCAGGCAGGGGGTTTCAGGACCGGAATGACCCGCCCGGCCGGGGCGATTCGTCAGCAAATTGCCTTGTTCTTTCAGGCAGGTTTCCAATTTTCGCCCAATTTTGCGCGTAGCTTTGCTAAAAAGCGTGGGATGCCGCCTGCGCAAACGAGGACGACGCGATGCAGGATACGCCAAACACATTCGACGCGCCGATGACCGCGCTGCCCAAGGCCAAGTGGTTTCGCGCGCTCAAGCACATGGCCGAGGCCGAGGGATTCTATGCCCCGCTCGGGCCAAAACACGCGGCCGCCTTCGTCGAGGACGGCGATACGCTGATCGTCACCTTCGAAAGCTACCAGGGCATCCAGGCGCTGTCGGAAACCGCCCAGCCACTGGGCTGGGACATGGTGCGGGCGATGGGCTGGTCGCACCTGGGCGTGATCTGCGACGGCGAGACATGGTTTCGCACCGAAGAGGTCTATACCTTCTTTGACGAGCTGACCGACGACGGCTTCTTCGACGAATTCGACCGGGTGGTGTTTTATGGCGCCGGGCCCTGCGGCTATGCGGCGGCGGCCTTTTCCGTGGCGGCCCCGGGGGCGAGCGTGGTGGCGATCCAGCCGCAGGCGACGCTGTCCCCGCGCATGACCGGCTGGGACGACCGGTTCACCGACCTGCGGCGGATCGATTTCACCTCGCGCTATGGCTATGCGCCCGACATGACCGAGGCCGCGCAGGACGTGCATGTCATCTATGACCCGCGCGAAACGCTTGATGCGATGCACGCCGCCCTGTTCCACGGCCCACAGACCACGCTGTTGCCGGTGCCCTTCATGGGCGACGCGATCCAGGGCGAGATGCTGAAGATGGCCGTGCTTTACCGGGTGCTGGCCAAGGCCGGGACAGGCAAGCTTTCGGCGCAGAGCTTTCACCGGCTGATGCGGGCGCGGCGCAGTCATCCGGCCTACCTGCGCAACCTTCTGGCCGCACTTGACCGCGATGGACGCGAGGCGCTGGCCGAACAGCTTTGTCGTTTCGTGGTGTCACGCCAGAACGCGCCGCGGTTCAAACGGCGGCTCGACGACCTTGCGGCGCAACGGCAAAAGGCGGGCTGACCCCCACCGGCACCCGATGTCGGGCCGAGGGGGTTTTGACCTCTGGCCCCCTGCGCGGCGCTGGTGTAATCGGTCACCATGACCCAGAGCCTCACCCTCCGCCGCCCCGACGACTGGCACCTGCACCTGCGCGATGGCGCAATGCTGCAGGGCATTCTGCCCGAAACCACGCGCCATTTCGCCCGCGCGATCATCATGCCCAACCTGGTGCCGCCGGTGGTCACCGGGGCCGATGCCACGGCCTATCGCGACCGCATCCTTGCCGCGATGCCCGAAGGCGCGGATTTCACGCCGCTGATGACGCTCTATCTGACCGAAGAGACCGACCCCGACGATCTGGCTGCGGCCCATGCCTCCGGCCTGATCACCGCGGTCAAGCTCTATCCGGCGGGGGCGACCACCAATTCCTCCCAGGGCGTCACGAATTTCGACAAGGTGCGCCCGGTGCTGGAGCGCATGGCCGAGATCGGCTGCCCGCTTTGTGTGCATGGCGAGGTGGTGGATGCCGACATCGACATCTTCGATCGCGAGGCGGTGTTCATCGACCGGGTGCTTGACCCGATCCGCCGCGCCACACCGGGGCTGCGCGTGGTCATGGAGCATATCACCACCTCGAACGGCGTCGATTACGTCAAGGCGAACGAGACCGACCTGGGCGCGACGATCACGACGCATCACCTGATCATCAACCGCAACCACATCCTGGTGGGCGGGATCAAGCCGCATTACTACTGTCTGCCGGTGGCCAAGCGCGAAGAGCATCGGCTGGCGCTGCGCGCCGCCGCGACTTCGGGTGATGCGCGGTTCTTCCTTGGCACCGACAGCGCGCCGCATACCGACGATCTGAAGGAAAACGCTTGCGGCTGTGCCGGGTGTTTCACCGCCACCAACACCATGTCCCTGCTGGCCCATGTCTTCGAGGAAGAGGCCGCGCTGGACAAGCTGGAAGCCTTCGCCGCGCTCAACGGGCCGGCGTTTTACGGGCTGCCCGCCAATGAGACGACCCTCACCCTGACCCGGGGCGACGCCGTCACCTTCCCCGACAAGATCGAGACCGGCGCCGGCCCGGTGACCGTCTTCGATCCCGGTTTCCCGGTGCATTGGCAGGTCGACACCTGACGCTCGTTCGCCCTTGCGGGCGGCCTCGCCTTCTTGCCGCGAAGACGGCCCGCAAGGGCCCGATGAGCGGCCCCCGACACAGGACCTTCACATGATCCCCTCGACCTATCCCGCCAAGGAAGAAATCGCCCGCCTCACCGCCCGCATGCTGCTGGAAATCGGCGCGGTGAACTTCAACACGGACGAGCCCTATATCCTCGCCTCCGGCCTGCCCTCGCCCAGCTACATCGACTGCCGCAAGCTGATCTCCTTCCCGCGCATCCGCTCGACGCTGATGGATTTCATGGCCGTTACCGTCATGCGCGATGCCGGCTTCGAGGCCTTCGACAATATCGCCGGTGGCGAAACCGCGGGCATCCCCTTTGCCGCGCTGGTGGCCGAGCGGCTCGCCCTGCCGATGACCTATGTGCGCAAGAAGCCCAAGGGCTATGGCCGCAACGCCCGGATCGAAGGCGCGATGACCGAAGGCCAGCGGGTGCTGCTGGTCGAGGACCTGACCACCGATGGCGGATCGAAGCTGTCCTTCGTCGATGCCATCCGCGAAACCGGCGCGACCTGCGGTCATACGGCGGTGATCTTCTACTACGACATCTTCCCCGAGACGATCAAAACCCTGGGCGATCACGGCGTGCAACTGCACCACCTGTGCACCTGGTGGGACGTGCTGGCCGAGGCGAAACGCCAGGGCAATTTCAGCGCCGGGACCCTGACCGAAGTGGAGGCTTTCCTGAAGGATCCGCGTAAGTGGCAGGAAGCCAACAAGAAATAAATCCACCTGTGGACCTCTGGGGATAAGGTCAATCCGAATCCCCGGATAAATCAACATTTGGCAGGCGGTCGCGGATCGGCTACCATATGGGCAGGCAAACAGGCGGCCTTGCCTAGGGTCAACCAAGTTATCCCTGCGGTTCATCCACAGGGTTATCCAGATGGATTGACGGCCCGGGCTTGGCTAAAACACCCTCCACGGGGACAATATCGGGCAGAGAGAAATGAACGAGATCACGGCGATCAATCCGACCGGGGTGGACATCCAGTCGGAAGAGACCATGCCGCATTCCATCGAGGCCGAGCAGCAGCTTCTGGGTGCGATCCTGACCAACAACGACATCTACGACCGCGTGGCGTCGATCATCGCGCCGCGGCATTTCTACGAGCCGGTGCATGCGCGGATCTTTGAAATCGCCGCCGCCCGGATCGCCAAGAACAACCTGGCCAGTCCGGTCACGCTCAAGGCCTTCATGGAGGGCGACGAGGGGCTGCAGGAACTGGGCGGCGCGGCCTACCTGGTGCGGCTGGCGGGGGCTGCGGTCTCGGCCTTTGCGGTGCGCGACTATGCGCAGATGATCTATGACCTGGCGGTGCGCCGTGACCTGATCGGCCTGGGCCGCGACATCAGCGCCAAGGCGGCGCGGGTCGACGTGGCCTCCGAGCCGCGCGAACAGATCGTCGAGGCGGAACAGAAGCTCTACAAGCTGGCCGAACAGGGCCAGGCCGAAGGCGGCTTCCAGTCCTTCCTCAAGGCCGTCACCGATGCGGTCAACCACGCCAATGCCGCCTACCAGCGCGAAGGCGGGCTGGCCGGGATTTCCACCGGGCTGATGGACATGGACAAGAAGTTGGGGGGCCTGCACCCCTCGGACCTTCTGATCCTTGCCGGACGTCCGTCGATGGGCAAGACATCGCTGGCCACCAACATCGCCTTCAACGTCGCCAAGGCCTACAAGCGCGGCACCCGGCCTGACGGCACCGAGGGCGCCATCGAAGGCGGCGTCGTGGGCTTCTACTCGCTGGAAATGAGCGCCGAGCAGCTGGCCGCAAGGATCCTGTCGGAAGCGGCAGAGGTGCCTTCGGAGCAGATCCGCAAGGGCGACATGACCGAAACCGAGTTCCGCCGGTTCGTGGATGCCGCCAAGGCGCTGGAGGCCTGTCCGCTGTTCATCGACGACACGCCGTCGATCCCGATTGCGCAGCTGGCCGCCCGGGCGCGGCGGCTGAAGCGGACCCACGGGCTGGACCTGTTGATCATCGACTATGTGCAGCTGGTGCGCGGCACCGCCGAGAACCGGGTGCAGGAGATCGCCGAGATCACCATGGGTCTCAAGGCCATTGCCAAGGAGTTGAATATCCCGGTGATCGCCCTGTCGCAGCTGTCGCGCCAGGTGGAGAACCGCGAAGACAAGCGGCCGCAGCTCTCGGACCTGCGGGAATCGGGCTCGATCGAACAGGATGCGGACGTGGTGATGTTCGTCTTCCGCGAGGAATATTATGCCGAACGCGAAAAGCCCTCGGACGACCGGCTGGAGGAAATGGCCGCCTGGCAGGAGCGGATGGAGCGGCTGCATGGCAAGGCCGAGGTGGTCATCGGCAAGCAGCGGCACGGTCCCATCGGCTCGATCGAACTGAGCTTCGAGGGGCGGTTCACCCGTTTCGGCAACCTGGTCAAGCCCTGGCAGCAGGACGGCGGCGGCGAGAGTTTCTAGGCACTACCGGATAATCGAGCCTGGGGCAGGTGCGGGTCGGACAGGGCAAGTCCGGCCCGTTTCTATTTGGCCCATTCCTATTTGGCCCTGTTTCAATTGGGTGAGAGTGTTCTAGAGGGCAGTGGAAATGTGACGCCTGGCTTGCGATGACGCGGTGGTGTCACCTGCGGGAGCCTCCGGCGGGAGTTTTTCAGCAAGATGAAGGATCAGGGTTGGTCATTGTGCCGAAGGGAAGCTTGTAATCCCAGGCGTCGGGGTGGCCGTGGAGGTGGCGGGCGGCCTTGATGCAGCCCATGTGGGTGACCACCAGGCACTTGCCTTGGGGCAGCGCATTGTGCGCCGCTTCGATGCGGGCGCGCAAGGTGGCGACGTTTTCGCCGCCGTGGCCGCAGTATGTCATGAAATCCGCGGCCCAGGCATCCAGTTCAGCGCGCGGCAGATCGGACCAGGGGCGGCCTTCCCAGGTGCCGAAGTCCATTTCGGTCCAGTCGGGCGCGACCGTGGCGCTTTTTCCGGTGTGACGGGCGATGGCCTCGGCCAGTTGGCGGCAGCGGGTGAGCGGGCTGGTGAGCAGGTGGTCGAACTCCGGCAGGTTTGCGAGGATCGCCCTGGCTTCCTGGGGGAATGTCGCGGCCAGTGCGAGGTCGGTGCGGCCGTAGCAGGTGCCCGGTGTCACCTCGGGCGTGGTGTGCCGCAGGAGCGTTATGCGAGCCATGCCAGCGCCCCCAGGTAGAGCCCGGTTTCAGCCAGTTGTTGCGTAGCGCCCAGACAGTCGCCAGTGAAGCCGCCCAGCTGGCGCAGGTAGCGCCGGGTGATGGCCGTGGCGGCCAGGGTGCCGGCGGCGAGGCCGGCGAGCGCGGCGCCCGGGCCGATGGCGAGAAGCAGGCCGAGGGTGACGAGAGCCGCCGTCCCGAGGGCAAGGCGGAAGGCACCGGGGGCAAGGCGCGGCGGGGCGAACTTGGCGCCGGTGGCGCGGGCATAGCTGTGGCGAGAGATAACCGTGACCGCCGCCATGCGGCTGAGCGACTGGCCGGCGATCAGCAAGGCACAGGCCGTGGGCAGGGTCAGCGTGGCAAGCGCCGAGGCCTTGATTGCCAGCGTCATTCCGAGGGCCAGGACCCCATAGCTGCCGACGCGGCTGTCGCGCATGATCTCAAGCGCGCGGTCGCAGGTGGCCCCGCCGCCCAGGCCATCGGCGCAATCGGCCAGGCCGTCTTCGTGCAGCGCGCCGGTGAGCAGAAGTGTCGCCGCGATGGACAGCAAGACCGCCACGGACCCGGGCAGTGCCCAGGCCACGCCGGCCAGCACCAGCGCGCCACAGGCCCCGATGCCAAGGCCCACCAGCGGGTAGTAGCCCATCGACCGGGCCTGGGCCTCTTCGGAATATCCCACATCGGGCATCGGCAGGCGGGTCAGGAACTGCACCGCCAGCACGAGGCTTTGCCATTCCTGCCGCCCGTGCATCAGCTCTTGTCCGAGATGCCCGCATCCGCGAAGGAGGCCATGTCGTTGAGCATGGCAACGGCGGATTTCACCAGCGGCCAGGCCAGCAGCGCGCCTGTCCCCTCGCCCAGCCGCAACCCGAGATGCAGCAGCGGCTGCGCGTCGAGCGCCGCCAGCACCGCGCCGTGCCCGGCCTCGGCCGAGTGATGGGCAAAGACCATCGCGGCGCGGGTTTCGGGCGCCATGCGCACCGCCAGAAGCGCGGCGGCAGAGGCGATGAAACCGTCGACCAGCACGATGCGTTTTGCCTGGGCTGCGGCGATCATGGCGCCGGTGATCATGGCGATCTCGTAGCCGCCGAATTCCTGGAGCACCTGCGCGGGGCTCAGCGTGCCGGGCACGCGGGCCGAGGCGCGTTCCAGGATGTCCTGCTTGCGGGCCAGGCCCGCATCGTCGACGCCGGTTCCGCGGCCCACGAGGTCGGCCACCGGCAAATCCAGCAGGCGATGCGCGATCAGCGTGGCCGAAGAGGTGTTGCCGATGCCCATTTCACCAAAGGCCAGGGCATCCCAATCGCCCTCACGTCCCAGGCGCCCCCCCTCTTCAAGCCCTTGCGTGCTTTCATCGGGGGTCAGCGCCGGGCCGTGCAGGGAGGAGGCGGTGCCTTCGCCCAGCGGCATGTCGCGCACGCCTTCGATGGCAAAAGGCCCGCCCCGGACCCCGGCGTTCACCACCTGAAGCGCCACGTCGTTGCTGCGCGAGAACACATTGGCCGCAGCGCCGCCACCGGCGAAATTCAGCACCATCTGCCGCGTGACTTCACTCGGGAAAGCCGAGACCCCTTCGTCGGCCAACCCGTGATCGGCGGCAAAGATCGTCAGTTGGCAGCTCTCCATGCGCGGGGTCAGGCTGGCTTGCAGGGTTGCGATCTGCGCGGCAAGCTCTTCGATGCGGCCAAGGCTGCCCAGGGGCTTGGTCTTGGTGTCGATCCGGGCCTGGAGCGCGGCGGCAAAAGTCTGTGTCGTCTGTTCCATGATCCACGACTAGCGCCCCCGCCCCAAGCAGACAATCGCGAATGCGACACCTGCCGTCCAATTCCCCCTTGACCTTGCCCCGGCCTCCCCCGACTAAACGGCCATGGCACAGGCAAAACTGACAATTGATCTCGATGCGCTGCGCGCCAACTGGCGGGCATTGAGCGCGTTTTCCGACACTGAAACCGCGGCCGTGGTCAAGGCGGACGGCTACGGGCTGGGTGCGGGCCGGGTGGCCCGGGCGCTGGCCCGCGACGGGGTGCGACGATTCTTTGTCGCGCTGGCGGAGGAAGGCGCGCAATTGCGCGACGCCCTGGGGCCGGGCCCCGAGATCTGTGTCTTTTCCGGGCATATGGCCGGCGATACCGACATGATCCGTGATCTCGGGCTGGTGCCGATGATCAATTCGATCGACCAGATGCTGCGCCATGTCGAGGCCCTGCCCGGCGCGCCCTTCGGGGTGCAACTGGACAGCGGGATGAACCGGCTGGGCATGGAGCCCGCCGAATGGGCGGCGCTGCGCGGCATCGCGCTGGCGCAGAACCCGGTGCTGATCATGAGCCACCTGGCCTGTGCCGATGAGCCCGAAAACCCGATGAACGCCCGCCAGCTGCAATGCTTCCGCGAGATGACCGACGGAATCGATGTGCCACGTTCGCTGTCGGCGACGGGGGGGATCCTGCTGGGCAAGGACTACCACTTCGACCTGACGCGCCCGGGGATCGGGCTGTATGGCGGGCTGCCCTTTGCCGATGCTTCGCCGGTGGTGACGCTGGCACTGCCGGTGATCCAGGTGCGTGAGCTGGAGCCGGGCGAAACCGTGGGCTACGGCAATACCTTCGTCGCCCGCCGTCCGACACGCATTGCCACGGTCGCCGCCGGCTATGCCGATGGCATTCACCGGATCATGGCGCCCAAGGCCAGCATGATGGCGGGCGTGACGCGCTGTCCGGTGGCCGGGCGCATTTCGATGGACCTGATCGGCGTCGATGTCACCGACGCGCCCGAGGTGCCCGAGTGGCTGGAGCTGATCGGAGCGCATCAACCGGTCGACACGCTGGCAGATTGGAGCGGCACCATCGGCTACGAGATCCTGACCTCGCTGGGCGCAAGGCTGCAGCGGGTCTATCGCGGCGAATAGGCCGCCCCGCAACGGGACCCACGTGATGGATTTCTTTCGCCCCAGCCCCGCCGTTTTGGCGCTGATCTCGCTTCAGACGGTTTTCTACCTGCCGCTGGTGATCCTGCTGGCCGGGTGCCGCGCGGGCGCTGCGCGCGGCCTTGCGCGGTGGCTGGCCGTGTCGAGCCTGGCCCTCGCCGTGATCGGCGTGGCGGCGCATTTCGGCCCGGCACTTCTCAACCTCTATACCGGTCCCTGGCCACAGCGCGCGGCGCTTCTGACCAAGACCGGCGGCGGTATGGCGCTGCCGCTCGTGGCTTCGCTGCCGTTGCTGGTGTCCGCCGTGGCACCGGGGCGGCGCTGGATCGCCGTGGACGTGCTGCATGGGCTTCTGCTTTGCGGGTTGGTCGGACTTTGGGCCTGGACGCGGGTGTTCTGAAGTGTGCCGTGCAACAGGGGCCGCCTTTGCCCGCTGTGACCCAAGGCTGCGCCACGACATCTGGACTTGACGAGGACTCATCATGCGTTGGATCAACCTGTCCCTGCTGCTGCTGTTTCCGGTGGCCTGGTTCGCGCCGCTGATGGAGGCCGGCCTGCTGCCGCTGTTTGGCCTGAAGCAGATCAGCGTCATCACCGGGTTGCAATCGCTTTGGTCCAGCGACGTCATACTGGCGCTGATCGTGACGGTCTTTGCGCTTTTTGCCCCCTATCTCAAAACCCTGGGCCTTGTGCTTGTGCAATTCGGGCTTGCCGACCGCAGGTTGTTGCCAGTACTCAGCTATATGGGGAAATTGGCGATGGCCGATATCTTCCTGATTGCGCTATACATTACCTTGGTCAAGGGAATCGGTGTTGGCCGAATCGAGGTCCGTTGGGGTCTCTATCTCTTTACTGTTTGCATTTTGGCATCAATCGCCTGCTCGATTCTCACGAAGCGTGACGAACAGAAACAAACTTCACGCGGAATCGGCGAAGATTAACTCAAATTGAAAATCCTCTAGGTCGGATTATCGCAGCCCGTCATACTCGGACGGGTCGCCAATTCTTTGACTCCAGGGGGGATCGGATGCGGGATCTATCTGCGGCTCTGCGCTTGGCCGCCGTCATTTTTCAAATGCTTTTCATGGCCCTGTTCGTCGTGGCCGGTGCCGCGCTGGCGGGATATTCCATGGCCGCCATTCTGGGTCATGTGCCCTGGCTTGTTCTGCCCTTGCAGTTCGGCGAAAACCCGCCGACCCAGGCCGGACCCATTGTCCAGGTCGCGGTTTCGGCGCTGGTCTTGGGATTGGCGATCTACCTGCCGGGCAATTACCGGATCCTGAAGCTCGAAACCTCGCACCGGCGGTTCAATCTGAACATGACCGACATCGCCCGGGCCTATGACGCGGTGCATCGGGCCGACCGCGAAGGCGCATTCGAGTTGAAATCGGAATTTGACGCGGTGCGCGAACGGATGAATTTCCTGCGCAATCATCCCGATCTTGGCGATCTTGAAACCGACCTGCTGGAAGTGGCGGCACAGATGGGCGTCATCAGTCACGAGCTGGCCGAGATCTATTCCGACGCCAAGGTCGACCGCGCCCGCACCTTCCTGAAACAACGTCAGCAGGAGGTGGAGCAGATCGAAGGTCGGCTGGAAGAGGCCAAGGTCATTGCCAATGACATTCACCGCTGGGCGATGCGGGTGGAAATGGAAGAAGATGTCGCGCGTTCGGAGATACGGCGGCTTCAGGAACTGCTGTTCGACGTGCTGCCAGAATTCAACGGCCACCCGGAAGAGGCGCAGGCCCCCAAGGCGCGCGGCGCCAATGGCCGGATGATCGAATTGCCCAGCGCACAAGCGGCGGAATAGCCGCAATCGACAGGCAGCCCTTGGCAACCCCCGCGCCGTGGGGCATGAAACCGCATGGCCAAATCCAAGCAATCCTTTTCCTGCTCTGCCTGCGGCAATGTCACCACCAAGTGGGCTGGCCAGTGCGAGGCCTGCGGCGCCTGGAACACGATTTCCGAAGACGCCGGCATCTCCGCTGGCCCGACGGGCAAGTCGCTGGGCGACATGCGGGGCCGCACCATCCCGCTGAGCGACTTGTCCAGCGAAGAGGCGCCGCCGCCGCGCACCATCTCGGGGATGGGCGAGTTGGACCGCGTTCTGGGCGGCGGGCTGGTGCCCTCCAGCGCCATCCTGGTGGGCGGCGACCCGGGTATCGGCAAATCGACGCTGCTGTTGCAGGCGGCGGCGAAATTCGCGGATGCGGGGCTGAAGACGGTCTATATCTCGGGCGAAGAGGCCAGCGCCCAGGTGCGGATGCGGGCCCAACGGCTGGGGCTGGCGCAGGCGGATGTGAAGCTGGGCGCGGAAACCAACCTGCGCGACATCCTGACCACGCTGGAGGCCGAGAAACCCCGCCTGGCCATCATCGATTCGATTCAGACCATGTGGGCCGACAATGTGGGCTCTGCCCCCGGATCGGTGTCCCAGGTGCGCGCGGCGGCGCATGAGCTGACCTCGTTTGCGAAACGGAAAGGAATGTCTGTCATCCTGGTGGGACATGTCACCAAGGATGGCCAGATCGCCGGGCCGCGCGTGGTGGAACACATGGTGGACACCGTGCTGTATTTCGAGGGCGAGCGCGGCCATCAGTTCCGCATCCTGCGCGCGGTCAAGAACCGCTTTGGCCCGGCGGATGAAATCGGAGTGTTCGAAATGACCGGCGCCGGCTTGCAGGAGGTCACCAACCCCTCGGCGCTGTTCCTGTCGGAACGCGGCACTCCGGCCCCGGGATCGGTGGTGTTTTCCGGGATCGAGGGCACGCGCCCCGTGCTGGTCGAGATGCAGGCGCTGGTCGCCCCCACCCCGCATGCCCAGGCGCGGCGCAGCGTGGTGGGCTGGGACGGCTCACGCCTCGCGATGATTCTCGCGGTGCTGGAATCACGCTGCGGCATCCCCTTTGCCGGGCTCGACGTCTACCTGAATGTCGCCGGCGGCATGAAGGTGAGCGAACCTGCGGCCGACCTGGCGGTGGCCGCGGCGCTGCTTTCCGCGCGGGAAGATGCAGCTTTGCCCGCAGAATGTGTTGTTTTTGGCGAAATCAGCCTGTCGGGCGCGCTCCGTCCGGTCAGCCAGGGCGAAAACAGGTTGAAAGAAGCGGCCAAACTTGGTTTTACGACCGCGATTGTGCCGCAAGGGGGCAAGATGTCCGGCGATGCCGGGTTGACGCTCAATCGAATGGCCGATCTGACCGCATTCGTCGGCGAAACGTTCGGGGCCGGATAGGCGCCCCATCCAAAAGGCAATGAAGGGCAGGACATGGAAGGTTTCACACTGGTAGACGGCATCGTTGCCATTGTCATCGTACTGTCTGCGCTGTTGGCCTATTCCCGCGGGCTGGTGCGCGAGGTCATGGCCATCGCCGGCTGGATCGCCGCCGCGATCCTGGCCTTCATCTTTGCGCCGCAGGTCGATCCGCTGGTCAAGGAAATCCCCGTGGTGGGCGATTTCATCCGCGACAGCTGTGAGCTGAGCATCATCACCGCCTTTGCCGCCGTCTTTGCCGCGGCGCTCGTGGTCGTGTCGCTGTTCACGCCGCTGTTCTCTTCGGTCATTCAGCGTTCGGCGCTTGGCGGGCTGGACCAGGGGCTTGGCTTTCTCTTCGGCGTGGCACGCGGCATCCTGCTCGTGGCGATTGCGTTCTTCGTCTATGACACGGTGATCACCAGCCAGGACATCGCCATGATCGACGATTCCCGCTCGGCCCAGGTCTTTGGCCGCATGACCTCTGCAATCGAAGAGCAGAACCCCGAAGCCGCGCTGGGCTGGGTCACCCGCCAGTACGAAGAACTGGTTGGCGTCTGCGACGCACCGGCACAGTAAGCCTTTCAGCCCCCCCGGGCCTGACTGCGAAAGCTGCGTGGGATCACGCAGCTTTTCTCGTTTTGCAGGCGCGCCTACCCGAGGACGTCGCGCCAGGAATGCGCTGGCGCGAAGCCCAGCATCTCGCGTGCCTTGTGATTGCAATACATCGTCTCATTGCCCGACATCTCGCGCTTGACCGGCACTCCGGGGTAATAACGCTCTCGCACCTCGGCATTGGTCAGCCCGACCGAGAGGTCATCGTTCGAGACGTTGAACACCTCATACCCCAGCCCGTCGGTCATCAGGCAGCGTTCGACCATCTGGCCCAGATCCCGGACGTCGATATAGCCAAAGATATTGCGCCGCCGCAGGTCGGGGTTGTCCATGAAGGCCGGGAAATCGCGGGCATATTCCTCGGGCGTGATCACGTTGTTGATGCGCAGCCCATAGATGTCGATGCCGGAACGCGCCTGGAACGAGCGTCCACAGGCCTCGTTGCAGACCTTGGACATGGCGTAGCTGTCATGCGGCGTGGTGGGGTGCTCTTCGTCCACCGGGATATAATCGGGCAGCTTTTCACCTTGGGCGAAACAGATGCCATAGGTGGTCTCGCTGGAGGCAAAGATCACCTTGGGAATGCCCAGCTTCACCGCCGCTTCCATGACGTTGTAGGTGGATTGGGTGTTGACGGCAAAGGTCTCGTTGTCCGGTTTGATCAGGATGCGGGCAAGTGCCGCAAAATGCACCACCGCGTCGAATTTCGGCTTTTCCGGCAGGTCCAGCTCATCGAACCAGCAATAGCCCGAGAGCGCGTTGAACACCTGCCCCGATGAGGTGAGGTCGATCGACTGGTTGTCCGGCTCCTGCGGCGCGTTCAGGTCGAGGTTGAGCACACGATGCCCGCGCGACCGCAGCCACGGAACGATATGGCGGCCGGCCTTGCCGGTGCCTCCGGTGAATGCGATGCGCATGGTGATCCTCCCTTTTGGTCCTTGCGCCGGATCATCGGCAAATCGCGACAGGACGCAAGGGGCGCGGTGCCGATCCATCAATGGATCGGTCCTGATCCATCAATGGATCAGCCCCCGCCGCCAAGATATCCACACCCTTTCCCGTTCCCCGGCCCTCTGCCATAATGCCTGCCAAACAAGACCAACAAAGAGCAGCGGACATGGCCGACGATCTCCTCACCCCGGTGAACACCTCCGACTACGACGCCAGCCATATCGAGGTGCTCGAAGGGCTCGAACCCGTACGCAAACGCCCCGGCATGTACATCGGCGGCACCGATGAGCGGGCGCTGCACCACATGGTGGCGGAAGTGCTCGACAACTCGATGGACGAGGCCGTCGCCGGCCACGCCAACCGCATCGAGGTGGAACTGCACGACGATTACGCCATCACCATCCGCGACAACGGCCGCGGTATCCCGATCGACCCGCACCCCAAGTTCCCCGACAAGAGCGCGCTTGAGGTCATCCTCTGCACCCTGCACGCCGGCGGCAAGTTCTCGGGCGATGCCTATGAAACCTCGGGCGGGTTGCATGGCGTCGGCGCCTCGGTGGTCAACGCGCTGTCCGACAGCATGGTGGTCCAGGTCGCCCGCAACAAGGAACTGTTTGAACAGCGCTTTTCCCGCGGCATCCCGCTGGGCGGGGTCGCCAAGGTTGGCGCCGCCCCCAACCGGCGCGGCACCACCGTGACCTTTCATGCCGACGAGGAAATTTTCGGCAAGCACCGGTTCAAACCCGCCCGCCTGCTCAAGATGGTGCGGTCCAAGGCCTACCTGTTCTCGGGCGTCGAGATTCGCTGGAAATCCGCCATCGACGACGGCGAGACGCCCACCGAAGCCACCTTCCACTTCCCCGGCGGCCTCTCCGACTACCTGACCGAAACGCTGGGCACGGCCTCGACCTATGCCGAGAAACCCTTTTCCGGCACCGTCGATTTCCGCGAGAAATTCAATGCCCCGGGCAAGGTCGAATGGGCGATCAACTGGACCCCGTCGCGCGATGGCTTCATCCAGTCCTACTGCAACACCGTCCCCACGCCCGAGGGCGGCACGCATGAGGCCGGTTTCTGGGCCGCGATCCTCAAGGGCATCCGCGCCTATGGCGAGCTGTCCAACAACCGCAAGGCCGCCCAGATCACCCGTGACGACCTGATCACCGGCGGCTGCGCGCTGGTGTCCTGCTTCATCCGTGAGCCCGAGTTCGTCGGCCAGACCAAGGACCGGCTGGCCACGACCGAGGCGCAGAAGCTGGTCGAAGGCGCGGTACGCGACCACTTTGACCACTGGCTGACCTCGGACACGAAAAGCGCCGGTGCCATCCTCGATTTCCTTGTGCTGCGTGCCGAAGAACGGCTGCGTCGCAAGCAGGAGAAAGAGACCGCCCGCAAGACCGCCACCAAGAAGCTGCGCCTGCCCGGCAAGCTGGTGGATTGCTCCCGCTCCAACCGCGAGGGCACGGAGCTGTTCATCGTCGAGGGCGATTCGGCCGGTGGCTCGGCCAAGATGGCACGCGACCGCAAGACCCAGGCGCTGCTGCCGCTGCGGGGCAAGATCCTCAATGTGCTGGGGGCGGCTTCGTCCAAGCTGGGCTCAAACGCCGAGATCTCGGACCTGACGCAGGCGCTGGGTGTCGGCCTGGGCAGCAAGTTCAACATCGATGATCTGCGCTATGAAAAGATCATCATCATGACCGACGCCGACGTCGACGGCGCGCATATCGCGGCGCTTTTGATGACGTTCTTCTTCACCCAGATGCGGCCGATGATCGACGCCGGGCACTTGTACCTGGCCTGTCCGCCGCTGTTCCGTCTGACCCAGGGCGCCAAGCGGGTCTATTGCCTGGACGAGCGGGAACGCGACGAATGGATGGCCAAGGGGCTGGGCGGCAAGGGCAATATCGCGGTGTCGCGCTTCAAGGGTCTGGGCGAGATGGATGCGAAAGACCTGAAAGACACCACCATGAACCCCGAGACTCGGCGGCTGATCCGGGTGTCGATCGACGAGGACGAACCGGGCGAGACCGGCGACCTGGTGGAGCGGCTGATGGGCAAGAAGCCGGAGAAGCGGTTCGAGTACATCCAGGCGAATGCGAAGTTTGTCGAGGAGTTGGATGTTTGAGGAGGACACCCTGAGACATCCAAAAGGTTTCCAATAGTTCCGGCGGAACACGGAAAACACATGGCGCCCATCACCGCAACGCCAAGAACGTCTGGAGCACCTTTCCAAGCACGCCGTAGGGTGGGTTCCCCCCCAAGCCAGGCCAGAAACCAGTTCAACCGTCGCAGGCACAGCCTTTGCCGACCCGGCAAGACTTGGTCCGGGAGATGCAGGAATTTCCGCACGCCTTGCCTTTTCGGCAGGTCTTGCAACAGGATTGATAGGTCTGCGTGGCGGATTGCAAGATCTCGATCCTTTCAAGAAAGGACACCGGATCAACCAACTGCTCCTGCGGCTCATCGGCCAAAAGGGCTCCGGGAAAGCAAAGAGAAACGGCAATAGCCGCGAAAAAGCGCTTCATGAATTTCACCGTACTTCGAGAATTGGCAAAGAATACGATTCAGTTAACGATTCGTTAATACTTTGCCGCGCGATTCGGAGGAGCAGGCTCAAACCGATCCCATCTTCCCTCTGGCGAGCCACTCACCGCAGGCGCAAGCCGGGCCAGCGCCTGCCCGCGGGATGGCGCTGCGACGGTTATTCTAGTCACTTGATGCCTGCCACGTCCGGACGACCTCCGAGCGATGCACCCAGCCCAGCCAAAGCGCCAGCCCGATGGGGCGGGCAGGCGCTGGCCCGGCGGCCTGCGGCCTTGTTCCGGGCCCGAGCATGGCTCTGGCGTTGCGCAGATCATCTCGCCAAAGGCGTTCCACTATGATCAGCGCACCTCTGGTGCGACGGGGCGGGCAGGCGCTGGCCCGGCGGCCTGCGGCCTTGTTCCGGGCCCGAGCATGGCTCTGGCGTTGCGCGGATCATCTCGCCAAAGGCTTGCCACTATAATCGGCGCACCTCTGGTGCGACGGGGCGGACGGGCGCTGGCACAGCGGCCTTGTTCCGGGATTGGGCATGGCTCTGGCCTTTTCGGATTGGCCTTGCAAACAATCGGGAAAAAGCGCGCTATGAGCGATCCGATCCGAAGCACAGCGCCCGGTGACCATTCTGGCCGGTCCGGACCGCTGCAGGGGTATGCCCCGTCACGGATCGCTCATTGCGCCACTTATGTCTACCGGCGCAGCATCTGCCAATCAAACAAGCAAAAGGCGAATGAACCTATCCCAATGGATAGGGCCGCCAAACCGACCATGAACACGATCCACAACACCCCGGATCCGGGATCCGGCCCATGCCTGTGCCGATCCCGCGCCGCGCCCGGCGCAAAAGCCAGCGCACAACGAAAAACCCCCGCCGGGTGGGCCGACGAGGGTTGAGCGGTCCACGTGGGACCACCCGAAAATCGGAAAGCTTATGCCTCTACGGCTTGGGCTTTCAGGATTTCTTTCTTCACTTTCAGCGCATTGTCCGAAAGCTCCGCATCCTTGGCTTTTTGCAGGAACTTGTCCAACCCGCCACGGTGATCGACCGAACGCAGCGCCGACGCCGAGATGCGCAGCTTGATGCCGCGGTTCAGCGTTTCGGATTGCAGCGTGACGTCGTTCAGGTTCGGCAGGAAACGACGTTTGGTCTTGTTGTTGGCGTGGCTGACGTTGTTGCCAGTCATCGGGCCTTTTCCGGTCAGTTCGCAGCGGCGCGACATGGTATCATCCTCGTCTCTGGTGCAGGACTTCGGCCTTTCGACCATGACGCGCCCCGCATATGTCAAAGGGCGCCGCTAAGCCGCGCCCGGAATCTGGTTTGCAGGCTATTACGCGTGCAGGGCCCGGGCGTCAAGAGCCTGTCAGGCGGGTTTTCCGGTTTCGCCGCCCGGGCCGCGCCCTGCCTTGGCGTGAAGCGCCTCGGCCCGGGCCAAAGCGGTCTCCGCCAGCGCCGTGCGCCCGGTTTTCCGCGCCCGCGCGGCGAGGTGACGCCAGTACTTGGCGCTTTGCCGCCGGGCATTGCGATGCAGCATGATCACCCGGCGCAGCGGCACGCCTGGCTTGGTCAATTGCGCCTGAAGCTTGCCGAACCGCCCGGTCTCGCCCAGCACGCCGGTCGCCGGGTGCCCCCCCGCCGCCAGCCGCGCCAGGCGCATGCCGGGAAAGGCCCCCTGGATCAGCCGCGCGTTGCGAATGTCGAGCGGGCGAAAGGGATCGGCCAGGATCAGGCCCTCCAGCCCCGTGCCGCGCGCCCCGAGATCACCGAGGGCCGCATCGAAGCCGCCCGCGCAATCGCGGTAGCGGCGGTCAAAGGGTACATGCGCGGGGGCAATCGAGTACTGCGGCGAGATCGCAATCACCTGTCGCAGACGCAGCGCGCCGGCAAAGCGAAAGGCCGCGTAGCCGCCCATCGAAAAGCCCATGGCGCAGGCGTGGTCAAACGCCCCGGCAAAGGCGCTCAGTACGGCTTCCAGCGCTTCGGTCTCGTCGTTGATGTACCAATCGTTCCACCGCGCCTGCAGGTGCAGATGGGTCATGCCCTTGTCGGTGAAGCTGCGCACCGGGCGGGGATCGCCAAAGGCGCCGGGCTGGTCCAGCCTTTGGCGAAAACTGACAAACAGGCGGTCTTGCCCGGGGTTGAACACGCTCGCGCGGATCAAATCGCCGTCGAACAGCCGCTCTGGCGTCATTGGCCGAGGTGCCTTTCCAGCATGTCCCGTGCGGCGCGTGCCGGCGTGGTGTGCCCCGCCGCGACCTCTTCCGACAGCCGCGCCATCGCCGCCCGTGCGTCCGATGTCTCAAGCCGGGCCAGCAAGGCCTGGCGTACCTCCTCCCCGAACCAGTAGCGCGCCTGCGCCGCGCGACGCCCGTCGAAATGCCCATGCGCCCGCCGCCAGTCGACCAGCGTGGTCATCTCGTTCCAGGCCGTCTCCAGCCCCTCTTCCTCCAACGCCGACACGGTCAGCGCCTTGGGAAAACCCTCGGGGTCCTGCGGGCGCTTGCGCAGCAGCCGCAGCGCGCCGGCATAATCGGCGCAGGTCCGCATCGCCGTGGGCTTCAGGGCCCCATCGGCCTTGTTGACCAGGATCAGGTCGGCCATCTCCATGATGCCACGCTTGACGCCCTGCAACTCGTCGCCGCCTGCGGGCGCCAGCAGCAGAAGGAACAGGTCAGACATCTCGGCCACCACGGTTTCCGACTGGCCCACGCCCACGGTCTCGATCAGCACCACGTCAAAGCCCGCCGCCTCGCACAGCGCCACCGCTTCGCGGGTGCGCCGCGCCACGCCGCCCAGGTGGGTCTGGCTGGGCGACGGGCGGATAAAGGCATTGCGGTCGCGCGACAGCTGTTCCATCCGCGTCTTGTCGCCCAGGATCGACCCGCCCGAGCGCGCCGAGGACGGGTCCACCGCCAGAACGGCAACCTTCAGGCCCCTGCCCGTCAGCATCAGCCCGAAGCTTTCAATGAAGGTGGACTTGCCCACCCCCGGCGTTCCCGACAGCCCGATGCGCAGCGCCTGGCGCCCGCTTTGGCGCAGCTGCTCCATCAGTTCGGTCGCCTGGGCGCGGTGATCCGCCCGCCCGCTTTCGATCAGCGTGATTGCCCGGGCCAGCGCCCGCCGCTCGCCCTGAATGACCCGTTCCGCAAGCCCGGAAATATCCATCTGCGCCGCCCCTTCCTTGTACCGGCATGTTTCCGCACAGGGGCGGCCTGCCTTTGGGCAATCTCCCGCGTGCCTTGTGGCTGCGGCTTCGCCCGATCTGGCTTTTTCTGCACGTCGCGGGCCATGTAGTCCAGAGTGCCGAGGCGATTCATCGGCGCGAACACGGGAACCATCATCACATGAGGCGACTTCTTTTCGCCACCGGCCTGGGGCTCGGGCTGACCGTCAGCCAGGCCATTGCAGCACAACCCCAACAGGATTCGGGGCGATTCGACGTCTACTTCGCCGGGCTGAAAGCAGGCGAGGTGCAATTTGCGATGGAACGCGACGGCGACCGCTACACCGCCCGGGGCCGAATCAAACCATCGGGCCTGGTGGATGCCTTCACCGAGCTGAAGATCCGGGCCGAAGTGACAGGACGCCTGCAGGGCGGCGCGTTTCAGCCCGATCGCTATGCCGCCATCACCGGCAAGGGCAGCGCGGCCCCCGATCGCATCATCACGTGGCACAATGGCACACTGGCGCTTCAGACCACCGAAACACCCGATGCCTTCTGGGCCGATCCGACGGACCAGCGCAATACGGTCGATCCGCTGACCGCGCTTTGGGGTTTGCTGCGGCGGGTGAACGGCGATGACCCCTGCGCCCATGATCTCAGCACATTTGACGGCCAGCGCCGCATGCGGCTCGTGACCGGCGCGGGGCAACGGACCGACAAGGGCGTGACCTGCACCGGGCGGTACATCCGCGAGGCCGGCTTTTCCGACGAAACGTTGGAGGACGGGCGGGAATTCGGCGTGGTGCTGACCTATCGCCCCGACGCCGCCGCCTGGGATCTGGCGCGGATCGAAGTCACCACCCCGCGCGGCCCGGCGCTCTTCATCCGCCGCTGAGCGCGGGCGGCGTGGACCTTGCCGCCCGGCTGCGCGATAAGGCGGATGTGACACCTGTATCGCCCCTTCCCATCGACGCCGCGCTGCCCGATCTTCTGGCCGCTGTGAAAACGCATGGCCGTGCCGTGCTTCAGGCCCCGCCCGGCGCGGGCAAGACGACGCGGGTGCCGCTGGCTCTGCTGGATGCCGGGCTGATCCAAGGGCGTATCCTGATGCTGGAACCCCGTCGCCTTGCTGCCCGGGCGGCGGCGGAACGCATGGCCGAAACCATCGGCGAGCCGGTGGGCGAACGTGTCGGCTATCGCATCCGGGGCGAGGCGAAAGTGTGCAAAGCCACCCGGATCGAGGTGGTGACCGAAGGCATCCTGACCCGGATGATCCAGTCCGACCCCGAACTGTCGAGCATCGGCGCGGTGATCTTCGACGAATTTCACGAACGCTCGCTCAACGCCGACCTCGGGCTGGCGCTGTGTCTTGAGATTGCCGGGGCGCTGCGCGACGATCTCTGCCTCATCGTCATGTCGGCGACGCTGGATGCCGGGCCGGTGGCCGAGCTGATGGACAATGCGCCGGTGGTGACCTCCCAGGGCCGCAGCTTCCCGGTCGAAACCCGCTGGCTGGACAAGCCGCTGGGGCCGCGAGCACGCATCGCCGAGGCCTGTGCCGAGCTGGTGACCCGCGCGGTGAGGGAAACCGACGGCGGCGTGCTGGTCTTCCTGCCCGGTGAGGGCGAGATTCGCCGCTGCCAGGCGCTGTTGGACAAGTCCCTGCCCGGCGACTGTCGCCTGCATCCGCTTTACGGCGCCCTGCCCTTCGCCAAGCAACGCGCGGCGATCCGGCCCGAGCGCGAGGGGCGCAAGGTGGTGCTGGCCACCTCGATCGCCGAGACCTCGCTCACCATCGAAGATATCCGCGTGGTGGTTGATGCCGGTCAGGCCCGGCGCGCGCGGTTCGATCCCGGATCGGGCATGTCGCGGCTGGTGACCGAACGGGTCAGCCGGGCCGAGGCGACGCAGCGCGCCGGTCGTGCGGGCCGGGTGGCGGAAGGCACCTGCTATCGGCTCTGGACCCGTGGCGAAGAGGGCGCCCTGACCGCATTTGCCCCGGCCGAGATCGAGGTGGCGGACCTGGCCGGTCTGGCGCTGGAACTGGCGCTCTGGGGTGGCGCGGTGGAAGAGATGCCGTTCCTGACCCCGCCCAATCCCGGCGGCTGGGCCGAGGCGCAGGCGCTGTTGCGGATGCTGGGCGCGCTGGATGATGGCAACCGGATCACCGATCATGGCCGCGTTCTGGCCACCCTGCCGCTGCATCCGCGGCTGGCGCATATGCTGGCGCTGGCCGGTCCGGCCGCAGCACCACTGGCCGCGCTGCTGGCCGACCGCGATCCGCTGCGCGGCGCACCGGTGGACCTGTCGCTGCGACTGGATGCGCTGCGCGATCCGGCAGGCTTCCGCAACCGCCACAGCGCCGAGCTTCACCGCCCCGCCCTCGACCGTATCGGACAAGAGGCGAAACGCCTGGCGCAACAGGCGAAGAAAGCCCGCAAGGGCTTGATGAGCGCCCCCTCGGAGACGGCAAGCCCCGCCCAGATGGCCGCGCTGGCCTATCCCGACCGCATCGGCCTGCGCCGCAAGGGCGACGCCCCGCGCTATGTGCTGTCCGGCGGCAAGGGCGCGGTCATGGACAGCGCCGACCCGCTGGCCGGGCAACGGCTGATCGTGGTCACCGACACAGACGGCAACCCGCGCGAGGCCCGCATCCGCCAGGCCATCGCCATCTCCGAGGCCGAGATTCGCGCACTTTTTGCCGACAGGATCGACTGGCACGACAATTGCCACTGGTCCCGCCGCGAAAGACGCGTGGTCGCCCGCCAGCAGGAAGGCTTCGGCCAACTGGTGCTGCAAGACCGGATCTGGAAGGACGCCCCGAAAGACACCATCGCCCGCGCCATGCTCGACGGGGTGCGCGAGCTGGGGTTGCTGCCCTCAAAGGGCGCGGCACGGCTGATCGCGCGGATCAAGGTCGCCCGGGCCGGCGGCATGGACCTGCCGGATGTCTCCGACGCGGCGCTGCTCGATACGCTGGAAGACTGGCTCCTGCCCTTCATCGACGGCGTGAAAACCGCAGAGCACTGGAAAGCCTTCGACATCCACGACGCGCTCCTGGCGCGGCTGAGCTGGGATCAGCAGCAGGCATTGGACCGCGCGGTTCCCGCCGGTTTCACCACGCCGCTGGGCCGCAAGATCCCCATCGACTATTCCGGCGAGCATCCCGAGATCACCCTGCGCCTGCAAGAGATGTTCGGCCAGAAAGAGCACCCGACCGTCGCGGGCCAACCCCTGCGCGTGACGCTGTTGTCCCCGGCCCAGCGCCCGGTCCAGACGACGATGGACATTCCCGGCTTTTGGGACAGTTCCTACGCCGACGTCCGCCGCGACATGCGCGGCCGCTACCCCCGGCACCCCTGGCCCGAAGACCCGCGCGAAGCCGATCCGACATTACGGGCCAAACGTCGGGGCACCTGACGGGCATGACCGGAGGAAAAGGCCGCCCACAGACCATCGATCCCAAGACGGGAACCGATCCCGCTTCATCTTGCCAAGTAAACTCCGGGGGGTCTGGGGGGCTGGCCCCCCAGCCGGTCGACGTGCGCAGGCACGGCGAAACTTGAGGCGCGCAGGGCTGGCCAAACCGCTCACGCTCCGACCGCGCGGCGCACCATGTCCCAGTAGATCCCCTGCACCTCGTCCAGCGACAGCCGCCCGCCGGGGCGATACCAGGTATTCACCCCGGTCAGCATGGCGATCACCGCCAATGTCGCGATCTTGAGGTCCGGCACCTCGAAATCCCCCGCCGCCACACCATCGCGGAGTATCTGTTCCAGCTCGTCTTCGTAGGCCCGGCGCAGCCGTTCGATCACCGCGAAATTCTCGGGCTCCAGGTTGCGCAACTCCATGTAGGAGATGAAAATCGCATCCGGCCGCTCGACGTTGAACCGGATGTGGAAGCGTGTGAAGGCGGCCAGTCGCGCCATCGGATCGCCCGCCGCGCCCTCTGCGGCCCAGGCCTTCAGCAGATCGTCCATGTGCCCCTTGAGCAGCGAAAACAGCAGGTTCTGCTTGTCGGGCGTGTAGTTGTAGAGCGCCCCGGCCTGCACCCCCACCTCGGCGGCGATCTTGCGCATCGAGACGGCGGCATAGCCCTGGCGGGCAAAAAGCTTCAACGCTGCCGCGCGAACCCGCGGGCCAGTGATGTCGGAATGCGAGCCTTGTGTGCGTGCCATGCCACATAATAGAACTGAACGCTCGTTCAGATCAATCGCCAATCCTTGTCCTTCCCTGCCCCTTGCGGCAAGAAGGATCAAGTCACGTTCGGAGCCGTCATGAAGCTGACCCGCTTTGCCATTTGCGCCGCCCTTGCGGGGTGTACCCAGTTCCCGGAACTGGCCGACAGCGAAGGCCCCGGGGTCGCCGACGCGGCCTATCCGCGACTGCTGAGCGTGAGCGAGCTGCGCGCCATTCCCGACAGCACCACCTCGCCCGAGATCCAGGTCTCTCTTCTGGGCCGGTTGCAGGCGTTGGAGGCGCGGGTGGCCCGGCTGCGTGGTCCGGTGATCGACCGCGCCACGCGGACGCGCATGGACCGCGGGGTGCGCTGAGCCGCTGGCCCGTGACGCGGTCCATCTGCCTATTGCCCGCCGCGCCCCGGACCTGATCCGGCGCGGGTGACGCAGAACTGCCCGGGATCCCGGCGTCTCCAACTATGCAAAGGGATCATTGCTACGCCCTTGTGCACTTGCCGTTGCGCCCCGGGCCGACTGGCGATACATCGCGCATCAATTCACATTCCTGCCGGAGGACCTCCCCATGACCACACCTTTGCGCCTTGGTATTGCAGGCCTCGGAACGGTCGGCGCCGGAACGGTCAAGATCATCCGGCAAAAGGCACATCTGCTGGCGGTCCGCGCCGGTCGCCCGATCGAGATCTCGGCCGTGTCCGCCCGCAACCGCGACAAGGATCGCGGCGTCGCCCTCTCCTCCTACGCTTGGGAAGACGATCCCGTCAGCCTGGCCACCCGCGACGATGTGGATGTCTTTGTCGAACTCATGGGCGGCAGCGACGGCCCGGCCAAGGCCGCCACGGAAGCGGCGCTGAAGGCGGGCAAGGACGTGGTCACCGCCAACAAGGCGATGCTGGCCATCCACGGCCAGGATCTCGCCACGCTGGCCGAGGACAACGCCTGCGTGCTGCGCTTCGAGGCCGCTGTCGCGGGCGGCATCCCGATTGTCAAATCCCTGACCGAAGGTCTGGCAGGCAACGAGGTGACGCGCATCCTTGGCGTGATGAACGGCACCTGCAACTACATCCTGACCCGGATGGAAAGCGCCGGCCTGCCTTATGATACCGTCTTCGAAGAGGCCAACCAGCTGGGCTATCTCGAAGCCGATCCCGAACTTGACGTGGGCGGCATCGACGCCGGGCACAAGCTGGCGATCCTGTCCTCCATCGCCTTTGGCACCCAGGTGAATTTCCCGGGCGTCGAGCTGGAAGGCATCGGCCGCGTGGTGATCGAGGACATTCGTGCCGCTGCCGACATGGGCTACCGCATCAAGCTTCTGGGCGTGGCGCAGATGACCGGGCGTGGGCTGGAACAGCGCATGACACCCTGCCTGGTCCCCGCGACCTCGCCCCTGGGCCAGCTTGAGGGCGGCACCAACATGGTGGTGGTCGAAGGCGACAACGTCGAGCAGGTCGTGCTGCGCGGTCCCGGCGCGGGCGAAGGCCCCACCGCCAGCGCGGTGATGGGCGACGTGATGGACATTGCCCGCGGGTTGCGGATGACCACCTTCGGCCAGCCGGCCGGCACCCTCACCGCCGCTCAGCCCGCGCAAAGCGCGACGCCCGCGCCGTATTACCTGCGGCTGAGCCTGCAGGACAAACCCGGCGCGCTGGCCAAGGTGGCCACGGTACTGGGGGCCTCGGGCATCTCCATCGACCGGATGCGGCAATACGGCCATTCCGAACAAAGCGCCCCGGTGCTGATCGTCACCCACAAGACCCGGCGGGCCGCCCTGAACGAGGCGCTGGAAGCGATGATCCCGACCGGCGTGATCGTGGGCGATCCGGTGGCGCTGCGGATCGAGAACGTCTGAGGCCATTCCGTCCGAGGCAATCGGCGAAACCCCGCCGCCCGGCATTGATGCGGCGGCGGGTTCCCGGCAAGATCACGCCAGGGTGACGCGCCGTCCAGCAACAAAGGGAAACGCACCATGTCCTTGCCAGGGATCCATCGTCCGGTCATGAGTGCGCTTCTGGCGCTTGCCATCGTTGCCGGCTGCGGCCAGCGCGAGGAACCGCCCGAACGCCCCGCCACCCGCGATCTCGACTGCATGGCCCGCGCCATGTTTTTCGAATCGAACCGGTCCAGCCGCGACGGCATGATCGCCGTGGGCAGCGTGGTGATGAACCGGGTCGCCTCGGACGACTTTCCCGACACGGTCTGCGGCGTCGTCGGCCAGAAACGGCAGTTCGCCCCCGGCGTGATGACCCGACCGATGAACAGCCCCGCCCTGCCGCTGGCGATGGAGGCGGCAACCGCGGTCCTGCAGGGCGAACGCCACCCGCTGACCGCCAAGGCACGGTTCTTTCACGCGGTGACCTACGTGGCGAACTACAACAACATCCACTATGTCGCGACCGCCGGCGGCAATGCCTTTTACGAAAAACGCCCCCCCGCGCTGGTCACCCGGCGCACGCCGCCGCCGCAGATCGAAGGCCTGACCGGGCGCTGAATGACCTTGGGGCGTCTTCCTGTCACGTTGTCATGCGCAAACAGCTTGCAGCCCGTTCCCGCCACAAGGTAACGAGGGGCAAATTCCGTTTTGACAAAGGATCGCGCCGATGGCCCCCAAGGATTTCAATGACCGTATGCTTTCTCTGGGCCTTGCCCGGGTGGCGGAACAGGCCGCCATCGCCAGCGCCAAGCTGATCGGTCGCGGCGACGAGAAAGCCGCCGACCAGGCCGCGGTCAATGCCATGCGCGACCAGCTGAACCAGCTCGACATCAAGGGCACCGTGGTGATCGGTGAAGGCGAACGCGACGAAGCGCCGATGCTGTTCATCGGCGAAGAGGTGGGCACCGGCAAGGGCCCCGAGGTGGATATCGCCCTCGACCCGCTCGAAGGCACCACGCTGACCGCCAAGGACATGCCCAACGCGCTGACCGTGATTGCAATGGGCCCGCGCGGCTCGATGCTGCATGCCCCTGACGTCTACATGGAAAAACTCGCCATCGGCCCCGGCTACAAGCCCGGCGTCGTGACGCTGGCCATGTCCCCGTCCGAGCGGGTCTCGGCGCTGGCCGAGGCCAAGGGCTGCTCGACCGAAGACATCACCGTCTGCGTGCTGGAACGCCCGCGCCACGAAGACACCATCCAGGAGTTGCGCGGCACCGGGGCGGCGATCCGGCTGATCACCGATGGCGACGTGGCCGGCGTGATGCATTGTGCCGAACCCGAAGTGACCGGGATCGACATGTACATGGGATCGGGCGGCGCGCCCGAGGGTGTGCTGGCGGCAGCCGCGCTGAAATGCATGGGCGGACAGATCTTCGGCAAGCTCTTGTTCCGCAACGATGACGAACGCGGCCGCGCCGAAAAGGCCGGGATCACCAATTTCAACCGCGTCTACACCCGCGACGACATGGTGACCGATCACGTGATCTTTGCCGCCACCGGCGTCACCAACGGCTCGCTTCTGACCGGGCTCAAGCGTGAGCCGGGCTATACCACGACCGAGACCATCCTGATGCGCTCCAAGACCGGGTCGGTCCGGCGCATGGTCTATCGCAATCCCACCGAGTAAGGCTGTGGGGGCCGCTTTGGCCCCCCGCCCCCGCCACGTGGAATGCCCGACATGACCGCCTTTCTCGGAGTCGCACAATCGCTGACCGGCCGTCGCTGGATCGGGCCCGACATCGAGGTCGAACGCCAGGCCGACCTGCTGGAACAGGCCACCGCCCTGCCCCGCGCCCTGGCGCAGGTGCTGGCGCGACGCGGCGTGACCGCGCAGGAGGCCGAGGCCTTCCTGGCGCCCACGCTGCGCGACCTGCTGCCCGACCCGCGCGGCATGCGCGACATGGAACGCGCGGCGGCGCGGCTGCTTTCTGCCGTCAAACGCCGCGAGCGGATCGCGATCTTTGCCGATTACGATGTCGATGGCGGCTCTTCCGCCGCGCTGCTCATCGCCTGGCTGCGCCATTTCGGCCAACGCGCCACGCTTTACGTGCCCGACCGCATCGACGAGGGCTATGGCCCGAACGAGCCCGCAATGGCCGCGCTGGCGCGCGATCACGATCTGGTCGTCTGCGTCGACTGCGGCACGCTTTCGCATGGACCGATCGCGGCGGCCAAGGGCGCTGACGTGGTGGTCCTAGACCACCACCTGGGGGGTGAGACATTGCCCGAGGCCCTGGCCGTGGTGAACCCCAACCGGCAGGACGAGGATGGTGCCCTTGGGCATCTCTGCGCCGCCGGGGTGGTTTTCCTGGCGCTGGTCGAGGCCGGGCGACAGCTGCGCGCCGCGGGCGAGACCATGCCCGACCTGATGGCACTTCTGGACCTGGTGGCGCTGGCCACCGTGGCGGACGTAGCGCCCCTGATCGGGGTCAATCGCGCGCTGGTGCGCCAGGGGCTGAAGGTGATGGCGAAACGCCACCGCCCGGGCCTGGTGGCGCTGGCCGATGTGGCGCGGCTGGACACTGCGCCCGCCGCCTATCACCTGGGGTTCGTGATGGGGCCGCGGGTCAATGCCGGCGGCAGAATCGGCCAGGCCGACCTGGGCGCGCGGCTGTTGAGCACCGACAACCCCGCCGAGGCCCAGGCGCTGGCCGAGCGGCTGGAAGTCCTGAATGCCGAACGCCGCGAGATCGAGGCAGCGGTGCGCGCCGCCGCGCTTGACCAGGCGGAATCGCGGGGGCTTGAGGCGCCGCTGGTCTGGGCCGCGGGCGAAGGCTGGCATCCCGGGGTCGTGGGCATCGTTGCCTCGCGGCTGAAAGAGCTGACCAACCGCCCGGCGGTTGTGATCGGCTTTGACGGCGATGAGGGCAAGGGCTCGGGCCGCTCGGTGACGGGCGTGGACCTGGGGGCCTCGATCCAGAAACTCGCCGCCGAGGGGCTGCTGACCAAGGGCGGCGGACACCGCATGGCGGCGGGCCTCAGCCTGACGCGCGACCAGCTGGAACCGGCGATGGAGCGGCTGAGCGAGTTGCTTGCCCGGCAGGGCGCGGGCCAGGCCGGCCCCGCCGACCTGCGCCTGGACGGCGCGCTGATGCCGGGGGCGGCGACGCCCGACCTTGTCACCCGGCTGGAAGAGGCCGGGCCCTATGGCGCCTCGGCCCCCGCCCCGCGCTTTGCCTTTCCCGACATGGCGATCCGCTTCGCCAAGCGCGCGGGCCAGAGCCACCTGCGCATCAGCTTCTCGGACGGTATCGTGCCGCCGATCGACGCCATCGTCTTTGGCGCCTTCGACGGCCCGTTGGGCCCGGCGCTGGAAAATCATGGCGGCGCGCGCTTTCACCTTGCCGGCAAACTCGACATCAACACCTGGGGCGGCCGCCAGAAGGTGCAGTTGCGACTCGACGACGCCGCCCGCGCCGGGGCCTAGACGGCCACAGGCAAGGGCTGGGCCGCGCCATGATTTGCCCGACCCGCACAGGCCGGATTCGAGCCCCGACAGCCCGAAGACACCGCAGCGCAGCCCTGTTTGTGACGACAGGGGACGTTTTTTGGCAACCCCGGCGCGGACTTGCGGGCGGACCTGCCCCCAGAGCCCTGGAAAAGGCATTGAATTTCAGCGGCTTGATCGAGGGCTTTCAGCCAGGAAAAAATCTGGGGCGCAGGGTGGATTTCTTGAACTTTTCTCTTGCGCCCAAGCCACGCTTTTCTTAGAACCCGCCTCACGCCAAGCAGCGCTGGCCCGTTCGTCTATCGGTTAGGACGCCAGGTTTTCAACCTGGAAAGAGGGGTTCGATTCCCCTACGGGCTGCCA